>Ga0209915_1004353_pt1 | contig 10453 bp, 11 predicted proteins | sample ThiBiot_750_plan_FD_183952 | JGI IMG/M metagenome (GOLD analysis project Ga0209915, IMG submission 183952) | Wastewater bioreactor microbial communities from Cape Town, South Africa - Thiocy_cont_750_plan (SPAdes) | ecosystem: Engineered > Bioreactor > Thiocyanate-remediating > Anaerobic-Aerobic... | reverse complement strand
CTCGAGATCTCGAGATCTCTCTTGCATCGCGCAGTACCTGATCTTGGTCTGGAAGGTCTGGAACTTGGGCGTGGGCGAGAGGCCTTCGCGGCTGTAGATCTTGAACGTATCGATGAACTTGGCCAGCAACGAGCCAGCAACCAAGCGCCCGAACTCGGCTCCCTGTGGCGCCGCCATCGCGGTCAGCGTTTCGTCGGTAGAATGAGGTGGCGGCCTCGCTCTCGTTCTGTCTCGGCACGTACGTCGTGAATGTCGTGGAAGAGCGTGCAGATCAGGCCCGTGGCCTCGTCGAACACGAAGCTCACAGCCACTAATGATCGATCGATCGACGAACGCAAGCGGGGGAGTCAGCGCATGGACACATACATACACGAACGAGCCAGCGTTCGATATAGATACCATTCTCATAAGACACATAGCACACGGGCATGCCCGTGTGTTGGCGCGCAAACTCCTGTATCGTCGTCATCAAGCCGCCGAGCATACGCGTCATATCCTAACGAACGAACGAACGAACGAACGAATGTGATTGCTTCGATCAGTCAACCGAGAAGCGCAGCTTGGCGCGCACTTGGCGTGTGCAGGTGCGTAGTGGAGAGTTCATAGAGACCTTGCCCTCGACGAGGACCACCCATTCCTTCTGGTAGAGCACGAGGCCCGAAGTGCTCGACGTGATCAGCACGCTCTTGAGCATCGTGTGTAGGTGTGTGTGCGCTCTCTCGAAACGTGTAACAATAGCGATCGCGGGAGAAGGTCGCAATGATATCTATCAACGCCAATGTATCACGATCTATAGGTTGCGTGAGTGAGTGGGTGAGTGGGTGGGTGGATCTCGCTCTCTCGTGTGTGATGGACGGGAGAGGGAGAGATGCGTGCGCGAGGCAGCAACTGAACAACAACGACTCGATCGATTGATCGATTGCACCTCGCAGACAGGAACACAATTTACTATGCCTCAGCCAGAATCGACGACTCCAACGCGACCCAGCCCCAACCCAGCCCCAACCGACCGACCGACCGGCTACAGCTTCGCTGACGGTGCCGCGGTGGTCCACACGTGCGAGTGGAAGTGGTCGCGCAGCTTGCGCTTGAGGATCTTGCCCGTGGCCGTGAGCGGCATCTCGTCGACGAACACCACGTCGTCCGGCAGCCACCAGCGTGCACAGCGCGGCTTGATGTACTCGAGCAGCGTCTTGCCGGTGAGCGCCTCTCCGGCGGCATCGGCCTTGCGCATGACCACGAGCAGCGGACGCTCGGCCCACTTGGGGTGCGGCACGCCGATCACGGCCGCGTGCAGCACGCCCGGGCAGCCCATGGCAATGTCCTCGAGCGCCACCGACGAAATCCACTCGCCGCCACTGTTGCATCGCACACCAGGCGGATTCAGCACATGCCAGCAGCCGCGAGAGAGAGAGAGAGAGAGAGAGAGAGAGAGAGAGAGACTTCACGCTTACCTCTTGATGACATCTTTCGAGCGATCGACGAGCTGCACGTAGCCGTGTCGATCGATGGTAGCCACATCGCCAGTGTCGAACCACTGGTCGTAATCGGTGGCGCTCTCGGAGCAGCGGTAGTAGTTCTGCACGACCCAGGGTCCGCGCACCTGGAGGTTGCCGAACGAGTGGCCGTCGCGCGGCAGCTCCTCGCCCGTGTCGTCGACGATGCGAATCTCGACGCCAAAGACCGCGCGGCCCTGCTTGACGCGAAGCTCGAGCAACTCGTCGAAGCTCTTGCCGGCGTGAATCGGCAGCGTCGTGCACACGACGCCCATCGGGTTCAGCTCGGTCATGCCCCACGCTTGAATCGTGTCGGCTCCGAGTCGCTCGTTCACTTGCTGTATCATCGAGCGAGGCACGGCCGAGCCGCCGATCAAACATCGATTGAGAGATGCCAGCGACAAGCCTGGGAACTGGTCGAGGTACTGGAACAGGCCGACAAACACCGTCGGCACCGCAGCTGAACTCACGAACGATCAGGTCGCTGCCACAACTACTGCTCGATCGTGATGGCGATGGCGATGGCGTACCAGCGAACGTGACCTTCTCAGTGGCCATCAGGTCGTAGAGAGTTCGGCCGTCGAGGTCCTTGCCCGGCAGCACGAGCTTGGCGCCCGTCATTGCGGCGGCGAACGGCAATCCCCAAGCGTTGGCATGGAACAGCGGCACGATCAAGAGAATGGTGTCCCACGAGCTGATGCCGAACGTGTCCTTGGAGGTCAGCGACCACGTGTGGAGCACGGTCGAGCGATGAGAGTACAACACTCCCTGTTATACACACACACGGGCCACATGGCGGCGGCATTGCGCGTCGTATGTATGGATTCGAGTGCTTCAATCAGTGTCAATCGCGCAATCGTTCGCGCTCATTGGAGAGCGAGGTGGTACCTTGGGATTGCCCGTGGTGCCACTGGTGTAGCATAGACCACACGCAAGGTTCTCATCGAGAACCGGCCACTTGTAATGGTGCGAATGGGCGCACACGAGGCTCTCGTAGCACATGACGTTGTGCAGCGTGGTCGAGGCCGGCATGTGGTCGACGTCGGTCAGGATCACGTAGCCCTTGATGGAGCCCAGCTCGGGCTGCAGCTTCTCGACCATCGCCACGAACGACAGGTCCAAGAAGAGGTAGCTATCTTGTGCATGGTTCCTGGTGGCTCGTCGAGGTGCACGTCAGCAACCACTCGATGAGCGGCATCACACACACGCGAGCACAAGCACACACACGAGAACCTACAGAATCCACGAGATCTGGTGCTCAAAGAGGCGCGGGTTCACCGTGTGTACGATGGCGCCCATGCCCGAGATGCCAAAGTAGAGCTCGAGATGGCGATAGCCGTTCCACGCGAGGGTGGCGATACGATCACCGGGCACCACGCCGAGTTCATCGGTGAGAGCGCGAGCGAGCTGTCGCGAGCGAGTGCTGAGCTCGCGGTACGTGTAGCGGTGCAGGTCCGGCACGTTCTCGATGGGCTTGCTCACAATCTCCACGTCGCCGTGATACTGCGCTGCGTATTGCAACAGAGACGAGATCAAGAGCGGCTTATTCTGCATGCCGCCGAGCATGGTGGGAGCTGGTGGTGGCAGACACGCGCACAGACGAAGAGCGATACGAGAGAGAGAGAGCTGCGAGCGAAATGAGCGACAATCCCTCGCTTGCCGAGTCGCAACTTGTGTTTAGTTTGGTTGATACATTGTGTATTGGTACGAGTCTTGTGCGCTGTCGCGGTCCGACAGAGTTGGTACAGTGTTATGAGTGAGTGAATGTGTAAGTCAGTTCGTTGGCAGTCTTGACTGATTGATTGATAGGTACACAGTGTGATCGAGAAGCTACGACGATGGTGCTGCTTGTTGGCGCTTCTTCTCTTCCTCCTGTTGCTTTCGCTCTTCGCGACAGTAGAGGGCAAGTTGCTCGAGGTTCTTGAGCAGATGTTCGCGGCGCGTAGGCAGCGAGCGAGATTCTTGCATCGACTCGCGAACCAACTCGGCCGCCACGTCGACGTTCGTGAGGTTCATGCCGATCAAGCGCAAGCTGCTGTCATCGTCGCCGAGTGCCGGTGCATCGGAGCGTTGCGAGAAGGCCAGCAACTTGAGGCGCACCGGCACGTCGACGATACGCTTGACGACGACGCGCGCAGGCTCGAGCTCGACGCCAGTCTGCTCGTCGAGACGCGCTGGAATGTCGTCGACCTCGGCGGCCTTCATGGAGCCGCCGTCGAGCGTGCCGAGCGTCAGGAGCTCGTTGAGATCGACACGACCGGAGCCGAAGGCGTACGGGCTCGGAAAGGTGTCACGATCGTGGAGCTCGTTGTAGAAGGCGTCGGCGCGTTCGACCTTGAGCTCGAGCGTGTGCAGCTGCTCGAGCGCGCCCGAATCGAGCGACGTCATGGTGAGGAACGACTCGTCGGCGCACGAGGCGTCCTCCTCGACGAAGAAGGTCATTGTGTGCTCCTCGATCGTGTTCCAGAGCTCGAGCTCGACGCAGCGCTCGGCATCGGGAACCACCGGCACGCCGTCGGTATTGTCCATGCCCCAGTACGAGGTGGTGGCGTTCCAGTACGGCTCGATGGCGCGTGTCGAGCCGTCGTTGTAGCGTGCGAGCAGCAGCGAATTCTGCAGCTCGTAGAGCGAGAGGCGCTCGCCGGCGCGCCAGGCCTCGAGCGAGTAGTGGCGCACGTACGGTACGAAGCCCTCGCGCTTGTAGCCGGTCGGGTTGTACTTGGAGTCCATGCGCACGGGAGCCAGCACGCCGACGTGCGCACCTCGCAGCTGCTTGCGCAGCACCGTGTCAAAGTGCTCCTCGCTAAAGTCGCCGAGCGACGCGCGCGTCGACGTCAGATCGGTGTCGCCACTGCCGCGGAGGCTCGGGCGCAGCGAGCGGTTGAGCAGTTCGCTCTGCCAAAAGTCGTAGAACGCCAGCATCTCGATCGTGTGCTCGCGGCAGTCGCCGAGCAGCATGAGCGCCGTCGCGCAGTTGGTCGAGCAATCCATGCCGCGACGCATCTCGGGCGTGATGCCGACGAGCTCGGTCGCGCCCTCGGACGCGAGATCGAACGCCTCGTGCAGCTCGGAATGGAGGTCCTGCAGGCGCTTGGTGCCGAAGCACTGGCGCACCTTGCCGACGAGGCGGCGCACAAACTCGCGCGCGTCCTCGAGCTCCAGCAGGCCCCACTCGCGCAGCAGGCGCATGAAGATGGGCTTGTCGGCGTTGCTGAAGATCATGTCGGGCACGCGCGATCCGACGACCGACATGCCGCCGGGAATGAAGTGCGGTCGATTCGAGGCAATGAGGCCGCGCATGTTGAACGTGTGCTTGAGGAACTCCTCGCCGGCGGCCGAGTACAGCACGCGCTTGGCGTACGGCCGCGAGAATGCCGCCGCGGCCGCCGCCGTGCCACGGCTCGTACCGCTCTGCAGTTGCTCGTACGCGTGATGGATGCGCTCGATCACCGAGCGAAGGCTCTTGGCTCGCGTGCCCAGCTCCGAGTTGCGGCTCGCGTCCGCGACACCGAGCAGCCAGCGCTCGATGGACTCGAGGCGCCGCGCGGTCTCGAGCAGACGCGACGGGTTGAACATGGTGGGCGTGATGCTGCCGAGCAGCGTGTCACACAGATAGAACAACTCGGCGCGCGTCGCCGAGTCTTGGTAGCACGCAGCCTCGAGCGCCGCCGCGTGCACCCAGTAGTCCTTGGACTCCTCGCCGCCGAGCTTGCGCGAACAGAAGCGCGCCATCGTGCCGTAGGACGAGAGCTCGGTCGCAATCACCGAGCGATGCAGTTGTAACTCTCGCAACTGCTGCTCGAGCTTGCGGATCTGTTGAGATACGCTCTCCATTTCGGTGCGCTACAAGGCCATGCTCGTTGAGTCAGTGGGCCAGATAGCGACAGCGGCAGCGACCCGCATACCTTGACATCGAGAATACGCAAGATGGGCTCAAAGTGACACTCGAGTGCCGATTGTCGTAGATACTCGGTACGCGCGAGACGACGAGCATTGATGGCGTTGGCACGCACGGCGCTCAGCGACAGCGGCAGCAGCAACTGCGAGCGCGATTGGAAGTGGTTGCGATAGCGCTGCAGTGTCGCGGCGCCGTCGGCCATGTTGGTCAAGTCGCCGGCCTCGACCGCCTCGAGGAAGTGCACGGCTTCGTCGGCGACCGCCGCCTGCTTGCGGTAGCAGTCGCCGAGCAGCAGGCTCGTCATGCGGTGCGCCTCCTTGGGCAGCTCGAGGCGCATCTCGGTGAGCTCGTGGATGGCGTCGGCCACGCGGCCCAGACGCGTCAGCGCCGAGGCGTACGACTCGCGAGCGCGTGGAATCGAACGAAAGTTGGTGTTGTAGCTCGTGTGGTACAGATCGACGAGGTACTGGTCGGCGCCGAGCGACTCGAAGGTCGACAGCACCCGCAGCAGCTTCCAGGTCGGCCACGTGTTGCAGCCGTCCTCGCGCACCACGAACGCGTTCAGCTGCTCGGCCTGCAGCTGCGCGCGAGTCAACGCCGATCGAGCTTCGTGGTTCGAGCCTGCGTCATCGCGCTCGCGCTGCTGCTGCTGCACGAGTGCCTCGGTTTGCTCGGGAGTCAGCTGCATGGCGGCCTCGGTGGCACGCTTGAACTCGTTGAAGGCTCGGATGCGCTCTTGGTTGCGCGCGCGAACCTGCACCAGCTCATCGACCGACGCCACATGGTACAGCCACTCGACATCGAGCCCTTCTGCCTCCTCGGGCGTCACCGAGTGCTCTTGCAAGAGCGTCTCCTCGAGTGAGCCATGCGCCGAGTCGAATGCAAGGGTATACATCTCGCACGAGAAAGAGAGAGAGAGAGGCACAGAGACGTGAGCGACGACCGAGCAGCAAGCGAATGACTGCGGCTGAAGCGACAATCGGAACCGACACTCGCCTGAGTGCCACACGAACTAGGCCCACCCGATTGACCGGTGGATGTATCGACGATCACCTATTCGACTCGAGGAGATTTGGCGGTCGATGTTGTGTGTGCGTGCGTGTGTGTGTTGGCGACACGTGGCGCACGTACCAGGCGTGCCGGACGAGACCGAACACGAACGCCGAAGTCTGAACGAACACGACCTCGCACGCTCGCTCACTCGCTCGCTGCCCCGCTCCCACGCACAACTCGCTGCCTGCCTGCCTACCTGCCCTGCCCCACGCACTCAATCCACGCTCACTCGTCGTTCGGTCCCTTGCAATCTGCAACACACTCATCATGGATGTCGCGGCGTTGAAACAAGCATTCGCGGCGTTCGACTCGGACGACGATGGTGCCGTGACGGTCGAGCTGCTGCAGCGATTGTTCGCGACCTTGGGCCTGCCGGCGCCGTCGGACGACGAGCTCGCGGCCTTCATCCAGGCGGTCGAGGCCGAGCGACACACCAGCACCGCCGAACTCTCGACTCTGCCTCCGCTGCGTGGTGTCGAGGTCGGCGAGCCGGCGAGCCCCGGTGAGACCTCCCGGCGCCGCCACTACTCGTCGCCCGATCTGCTGCGCACCGACACGCACACGAGCCGCGCGCCGCACCAGCAGCACTCGAGCACCATGTGGGAGGTCTTTGCGTCGAGCGCGCAGCGCTTCCCCGACAACCCGATGTTGGGCTCGCGTGCCACGCCCACCGGACCCTACGAGTGGCGATCGTACCGAGAGGTCTACGAGCGCGTGTGTGCTCTTGGTCGTGCATTCGCTGATGTACGTCGTCGCCATCGTCATCGTCGTCGTGGTGCGCTCACGGAGCATGTATTGATTGGTGCGGTCGTGTTACTACTCGAGTAGCTTGGACTCGTAGCGGGAGACTTGGTGGGTGTGATGCTTCCGACGTGCGCCGAGTGGACCGTCTCGCAGCTGGCGCTGTGGAGTCAATCGCTCACGACCGTGACGCTGTACGAGACCTACGGCCCGGACGCCATCTCGTTCATCCTCAAGCAAGCCGAGCTTTCGATCGTGATCACGATCGGCTCCAAGGTGCAGCAGTTGATCGACTTGGCTGGAGCATCGCACCTCAAGATCATTGTTTGTACGCTCTCTTCTGCTGCTGCTGCCGCCTCCTCGCGCGAGTGTCGCTTCGAATGGCGGAACTAACCACCGACACGACAAACATCGATGTGGCACCTCTACGATGTGGCCTCCTCTCGTGTGCACGCATACGCACTTCCAGCTCTGGGCCCTGCAACCGTCACCAACAATCCCAACAACGTGCGTGTCGTGCAGCTCGTGGAGCTCGAGCAACAAGGAGCAGCATCCAGCACTCCGTTGCGCCCACCGTCGGCGGACGACCGCTTGTTCATCATCTACACTTCCGGTATGAGCGAATGAGCCAATGGGATGTGCCGCGATTTGTTGGCAATCGACTGATGATCGTGGTCGATCGGCGCGCGCGCCGACAGGCACCACTGGCGATCCCAAGGGAGTGGTTCACTCACACTCGGCGCTGTTGGCGAATGTCGGTGCGGCACTGCGCAACCTGCCGCTGCAGCCGGACGAGGTGCACTTTGCCTTCTTGCCGATGGCGCACATCATGGAGCAGTTCATCGAGGGTCTGGTGATTGCTGTCGGTGGCGCGATCGGCTATTGGACACAGAACATCCGGGCGCTCTCGGTATGTGGCCAAGCAAGCAAGCAAGCAAGCACGCGGCACGACTCTCACTCTCGCTCACCCGAACACGCCAATAGGACGACATTCAAGCACTACGACCCACCATGTTCATCGGCGTGCCGCGAGTGCTGAACCGCTACTTTGACACGATCAAGGCCAACTTTGATGCCGCCCAAGGACCCAAGCGCCTGCTGATCGATTGGGCGTTGGAGAGCAAGCGTCGCTCGCTGGCCAAAGGCCGCTTCCTGTCGTACTGGGACCTGTTCGTCTTCCGGCAAGTGGCGCGGCAGGCTCTCGGTGGCCGCGTGCGCTTCATCGCCACGGGCTCGGCGCCCATCTCGCCCGAGCTGCTGGAGCTCTTCCGGCTGTGCTTCAGCTGCTGCATCGTCGAGGGCTACGGCATGACCGAGGTGCTCGTGGTGTCGGGCACGCCGCACATTGACACGAGCAAGCGCTCGCACGTCGGTGCTCCGTGGGACGCCGTCGAGATCAAGCTGGTCGACGTGCCCGACATGAACTACCTCAGCACCGACCAGCCGTATCCGCGCGGTGAGATCTGCTTCCGCGGACCGCTCGTGATGCGCGAGTACTTTCGCGACCCGGTGCGCACGGCCGAGGCGCTCGACGCCGACGGCTGGTTGCACTCGGGCGACATTGGCTGCTGGCTCGAGGACGGCCATTTGCGCATCCTCGATCGCAAGAAGAACATCTTCAAGCTCTCGAACGGCGAGTACGTGCAGCCCGAGAAGCTCGAGCAGCTCTACGTGCAGTCCAAGTACGTGGCGCAGATCTTCGTCGACGGCTCGCCGCTCGAGGCGCAGCTCGTGGCCGTCATCGTACCGGACCCGACCTACGTGCCCGAGTTGGCGGCCATCGCCGAGCTGCCGCCGACCGACGTGGCAGCCGTGCTGGCGAGCGACGCCGTGCGTCGTGCCATCATCAAGGACCTCGATGCCGTGGCCGCCAACCACAAGCTCAACGCCTACGAGCGGATCGCGGCCGTTCATCTGGCGGCGGCCGAGTTCCCGCCCGACCTGCTGACGCCGACCTTCAAGCTCAAGCGAAACGTTGCGCGTCAATTCTACCAAGATCAAGTGGCTGCTCTCTATGCTGCCTTGAACGCATCGGCGTAGTGATAGAGACTCATCAAGTGCCGACGTAAGCACAGCAGTGTTGCTTGGTCGAATCGAGATGACATATCCATTGGTTACGTACTTGCTTGCAGGTGTTATTATTGGTTTGCACTTGACAAATAATACAACTACAACTACAAACACCAACACAGCAACAACAACAATAACACGCAATGTGGTGAGTGGTGAGAGAGAGAGAGAGAGAGAGAGCAGTTATCTGGTAGCGTTGCGAGATCAAGTAGCCTCGCGTAGCGATATGGATGTGATGAGATTGAACGTTTCAGAGCGGATCTGCTTCGCTGCCTGAACTGCTGCCTGCTCCCGACTCACTCTCGCATAGTGACTCCGTGATGGCGGCTCCTTTGCTCGTGCCGCTGGCGCTAGCACCAGCTTCGATGCCTCCGGCCGATCGGTGCAGTGTGTCGTCGCCCATCGCCAGCATCTCGATCGAGATGCCGTTCGCATCATCCTCGGGCGGTAGGGCGGCGGCGATGGCGGCGGCGACGTCAGCCGTCGTGGACGGCGACGGCGGATTGGCGTTGTTGGTCGGCGAATCGTCGCCATGGCTCTCGTGCGTGCCAGCGTTCGAGATGCGCGCCATCTCTCGGAGATGCGCCATGCGAATGTCGCGCTGCTGGTCGCGGCGTCGCTTCTTGATCGACTGTCGAATGGCCGAGATGTTCCACAGCACGATGGCGGCAAAGAGTGCAATCAAGCATGCGAGGAAGAGCGACACCGACGACAGCACGATGATGACTATCTCGACCGCTGAGAGGCCGTCGTCGTCGTCGTCATCGTCGCCACCGTAGGCGCTATTGCCGCTGATAGACGAGACGGCGAACTCGGTCAAGTGCGAACAGGCGCATATGACGCATGGCCGCGACTGTTTGATGTCGATCTCCTGCGCCAGGAGCGTGCAACCGGTCGTGTCCCAAATGTTGTTGGTGTCATTGTAGTAGATGCACGATGGATTCCAGTCTTTGGTGGCACGGATGCTAAAGATCGGGAGGCTCAGAATCACGTAGCCATTCTCGATCTGGTGCTCGGTACCGCTCGAGTAATCGTACAACGTCACAGTAGCGACGTTGCTGACGATCGGATAGCTATGGTTGCGAATAACGAGATGAGCGAGCGAGAGAGAGTGAGTGAGTGAGTGAGTGAGTGAGTGAGTGAGTGAGTGAGTGAGTGAGCGAGTGAGGGAGTGAGTGAGTGAGTGAGTGAGTGA
>Ga0209915_1004345_pt1 | contig 10465 bp, 10 predicted proteins | sample ThiBiot_750_plan_FD_183952 | JGI IMG/M metagenome (GOLD analysis project Ga0209915, IMG submission 183952) | Wastewater bioreactor microbial communities from Cape Town, South Africa - Thiocy_cont_750_plan (SPAdes) | ecosystem: Engineered > Bioreactor > Thiocyanate-remediating > Anaerobic-Aerobic... | reverse complement strand
GGCGAGAACGACCGGACGCCCTTCGCTGAGCGTCCCCGTCTTGTCGAATGCGATTGCCTTGAGTCGCCCCGGCAGTTCGATATAGGCGCCGCCTTTCACCAGGACGCCTGCGCGCGCGGCCGCCGCCAATGCCGATACGATGCTGACCGGCGTAGAGATAACCAAGGCGCACGGGCAGGCGATGACAAGCAACACCAAAGCCCGATAGAACCACGTATCCCACGGGGCGCCAAGGAAGAGAGCTGGCATAAGCGCGACGGCAATTGCGAGGAGTATCACGGCCGGCGTGTAGACTTTGGCGAACTTCTCGACCCACTGCTCGGAGGGACTGCGCCGGCTCTGCGCTGCCTCAACGAGCTTGATGATATGCGCCAAAGTCGTGTCCTCGGCGCGTTTCGTGCTTTCGATTTCGAGCACGCCCTCGCCATTGATCGTGCCAGCGAAGACCTCCGTATTTGGTTCCTTGGAAACCGGAATGCTCTCGCCGGTGATCGGCGCCTGATTGACCGCGCTCGTTCCCTTGGCCACCCGTCCGTCCAGGGGAATGCGTTCGCCGGGCTTGACGACAAAGCGAGCACCGACGGAAACCGCGTCAGCGGGAACCTCGCGCTCGACGCCGGCGGCCTCTACCAAACGTACGATCGGCGGCGCCAGCTCGAGCAACGCAGCAATCGCGCGCCGTGCCCGCCCGACGCTCCAACCCTCCAGCGCCAGCGACAGGGCGAACAGGAAGGCGACGGTCGCCGCTTCGAGCCAATCGCCTATCAGGATCGCGCCGACGACCGCGATGGTCATCAGAAGGTTCATGTCCGGCCGCAGCCGTCGGGCCGCATACCACGCTTTGACGGCGACATATCGGCCGCCAAGAAGGATCGCGACTGTATAGGTCGCCATCGCGGGGATCGGCACGCTGCGTCCCACCCCCTCGCTGAACGCCGCCGCAAGGCTGCCCCCAAGCCATGCGTGCAAAGCTATTCCGACCACGACAAGAATGCCGCTGGCCGCCGTGAAGGCCGCTTGCGTTCGCCGCCTTCCTTCGTCGGAAGGTGTGTTCGATGGATGGTCGGGCCGCCATTCTTCCGCGCGCATTCCCGTGCGCTCGACGGCCGCGCGGATGGCCTCGGCAGAACCCGCGCCCGCATCGGCAGCGATCATCATTCTGCCATTGAGAATGTCGAAATCGAGGTGTCCTGCGTCCCCCACAAGAGGCCCGATCTCGCGCCGGAGAACCGCGACCTCCTCGGCGCAATCCATGCCCTGGATCTTGAAGGTGAGGCGGTACTTCCGGCCACCACCCTGCGTCGCAGCGGCAGTCGATGCCGCGTCATCCCCATGGCAGCAGCCGGCACCTTCTGCCGAATGTTCATGGTTCCGCGTTAGGGCCTGCGGCATATTCTTCTCCCGATTTCCGCACTCATCGATGACCGTTGTGGTCAGCACGCAGGTTCGATCCGTCACCGAAAGCTGTGAGCGGCCAGATGCCCCTTTTCGGAACGGCCAGCGATGCCTAATGTAGGAGCTACAGCTACTAGAGCTTCAAGAGGCAATCCGCATGTCAGGCACGCCCCAGCGATTCAGCAGACTTTCCATCGGCAGCTTGGCGGAGCGCACGGGCTGCAAAGTACAAACGATCCGCTACTACGAGCAGATCGGCCTCATGCCTAAGCCGGGCCGCACCTCGGGAAATCAGCGACTTTACGGGGAAATACACGCTGATCGGCTCGCCTTCATCCGCCACAGCCGGGAACTCGGGTTTTCCCTGGACGCGATCCGCGAATTGCTAAAACTAAGCGACGATCCGAACCGATCGTGCGAGCAAGCGGACCGAATTGCCCGAGCTCATCTGCGGGAAGTGGAGACGCGGATCGCCAGCCTGACCGTGCTCAAGGCCGAGCTTGAGCGCATGGTGCAACAATGTGGGCGTGGCCGGATCGCCGACTGCCGGGTGATCGACGTCCTGGCGAACCACGCCAAGTGCGTGACCGAGGACCATCATGCTCGAACCATAGCTGCGGCGGCATTAGGACGGGCTTCCTGATCGAGAACGGCGCGAACGCCGTGCAATCGTGGTCGAATATCCTGACGGTAACCGATCGCCAGCGAGTCACTGAGTGAGCCAATTGTTGTTCGGAGGGAATTCTCCCCGCGGCCAAACCGAAAAGTGCCAACAGGATAACCGTATCAAAATCTTCGGCCGCGCTCTCTACTCAATAGGGCTGGCGTAATGCTTCAATTGATCCTCTCTTGCCGAAACAACGTTTCGATGAGCGGACATTCCGGCATCATGCCGTCGCCGCATTGCGCGACGACGTCCTTGAGCACGCGTTCCATGCGCTTTAGGTCGGCGATCTTTGCTCGCACGTCATTGAGATGCGTGGCGGCAATGGTGCGCGCCTCGGCGCAGGGCCGGTCGCGCTCGTCGACAAGGCGAAGCAGCTCGCGGATTTCGTCGAGCGAGAAGCCGAGCTCGCGCGCACGCAAGACGAAGCGAAGACGCCGCTCATGCGTGCTGTCATAGCTGCGGTAACCGCTCACCGTGCGTGGCGGCTCGGGTAGAAGTCCGACCTTCTCGTAGTAACGCACCGTCTCAAGATTGCTGCCCGTCCGCTGAGCGAGCTGCGCCCGCTGCATGCCCTTCACCACGGCGTGATCACTCATCGCAAGGAGCTTCTTGACTCTGTAGTTACTACAGACCGCATGCTACGGCGCGATAAGGATTTTGGCAAGGAAAAGAGGCCAGCCATGGCTGTACCCCAATCCGAATCAGCAGCACCCGCGCCCACCGCGACAATCCTCGCCGCGTCTGAGCGGAGCGACGCTGGGCGTCAGCGCCTGGCCGCCGTCGGCGGCATTCTTGGCGCGCTCGCCGCCTCCTCTTGCTGCATCGTGCCGCTGATCCTGTTCAGCCTTGGGATCGGCGGCGCCTGGATCGGCAATCTAACGGCGCTAGCACCCTACAAGCCACTCTTCATAGCGGGGACAGTCGGCGTCCTCGGCCACGGCTTCTACCTCGTCTACTGGAAGCCCCGGCGAGCCTGCGCCGACGGCACGGCCTGCGCGCGCCCGATTCCCAGCCGCATCATTCCGATCGCACTCTGGATGGCGACCGTACTTGTGGTCGCCGCCTTCGCCTTCGACTACGTCGCCCCGCTGCTGCTTCGCGCCTGACACCGAGAGGAGATTTGCCATGAAGAAGAACTTGAGCGCCTTCGCACTGATCGGCTCGATGATGGTGGCTCCGGCCGCCTGGGCGGGCCAACGTACAGTCACCTTCCCCGTGGACAACATGACCTGCGCCTCGTGCCCCTACATTGTGAAGAAGTCGATGGCGGCCGTTCCCGGCGTCGCGAAGGTGGTTGTCTCGTTCGAAGCCAAGACCGCGACGGTGACTTTTGACGACACGAAGACAAGCCCCAACGCGATAGCAGCCGCCAGCATGAATGCCGGCTATCCTGCCCATACGATGAAGCAGAGCAGTTGACATGGCTCACCGCGCTTTCATCGGGACGGGCATGGCTGGCGTCGTTCTTGCCGCGGTCTGTTGCGTGGCGCCGTTATTTGTCGCTGCCCTGCCGTTGGCTGGCGTTGGGGCACATGGCTGGCAGGTGCCGGTCTGGTCATGTTCGCGCCGGTGGTCGCGGGTCTTGTTCTCGTCGCATGGAGCCTCTGTCATCGACGGACAAAAGCCGTCGGCTGCGAGATGAAGAACCAGAAAGAGTGCGTGAAGCTATGAAGGACTGCTGCACATCCTCGTCGCAGACCAAGCAATCCGTCTCCATATCCGCGTTGCCGAGCTTTGCTGTGCGCCCTGGTGTGACGTTCCCCGACTGGTCGGCCGTCACATCACCCGCGGTCAGAGACGCACTGCAGGCCATGGTCGGGTCCGACCATGTGCTCAATCGCTGGAGCGGTTACGACCCCACGACGGACCGTGTTCGTGTCGCACTGCTCAAGCTGTACGCCGAAAACGGGCGAGCCCCGTCTGCCGGCGCACTCGCGGAGCGCGCAGAACTCGGCGAAACGGCGCTGCAGCCTCTGCTCGAAAAACTCCGCCGGCGCGACCTGGTCGTTCTCGACGGCGAGCGCATTTTGGGTGCCTATCCTTTCAGCGACGGCGACACGGGCCATCGAGTGACGGTCGACGGACGCGATCTCAACGCCATGTGCGCCGTCGACGCGCTCGGCATCGGCGCGATGATCGATCGCGACGTGGCGATCGCCTCGCGCTGCCGTCATTGCGGCGTGCCGATCCGGATCACGACGCGGGACCAAGGCCGGGCTTTGGCCGATGTCGAGTCAGGGACGGCCGTCATGTGGCAGAGCGTCCTTTATGAAGGTGCATGCGCCGCCAGCTCGCTCTGCGCGACGACGGCCTTCTTCTGCTCGGATGAGCATCTTTCGGCTTGGCGCCACCTACGCTGCGCCGACGAACCCGGCTTTCGGCTGTCGATCGAAGAAGGGCTGGAGGCCGGCCGGGCTCTGTTCGTGCCGAGCCTCGCCGGTGTCGATAGAGAGCCGCGACCGGTTACCGATAAAGCATCGAAGGGCACGGCCGCCGCGAACCGCCCCTTCCGCGTCAAGGGCCGCAATGGCGGCGCTTATGATCTTATTGTCATCGGCGCAGGCTCGGCCGGCTTCTCTGCTTCGATCACCGCCGCTGACCAAGGCGCACAAGTGGCGCTCATCGGCAGCGGCACCATCGGCGGCACATGCGTCAATATCGGCTGCGTGCCGTCAAAGACCCTGATCCGCGCCGCCGAGACACTGCACAATGCGCGGGTGGCAGCGCGTTTCTCTGGCATCAAGGCCGAGGCCGAAGTGATCGACTGGCGGCAAACCGTCCGTCAAAAAAACGCGCTCGTTTCCGAGCTGCGCCAGGCCAAGTACATCGAACTGCTCCCCGCCTACAACGGTATCACCTACCACGAAGGGCGGGCGCGTCTCGTTGACGGCGGCATCGAGGTGAACGGCGCGCACATCCTTGCCGACAAGATCGTTATTGCGACCGGTGCGCGACCAGCCGTGCCTGCTATTCCTGGCATTGAGTCCGTGCCCTACCTCACCAGCACGAGCGCACTCGACGTCGAAGAGCTGCCGCGATCGTTGCTCGTCATCGGCGGCGGCTATATTGGCGCGGAGCTCGCTCAGATGTTCGCCCGCGCCGATGTCAAGGTGACTCTGGTCTGTAGGTCGCGCCTGCTTCCGGAGGCCGAGCCCGAGATCGCCGCTGCGCTGACAGGATACTTCGAAGACGAGGGGATCACGGTAATCTCCGGTATCGCCTACCGCGCGATCCGCAAGACGGGCGATGGTGTCTCGCTGACCGTCACGCATGACGGGCAGAACATGACGATTGATGCCGATCAGGTGCTGGTCAGCACTGGGCGCGCACCCAACATCGAATGCCTTGAGCTTGCCGAGCACGGCATTGCTGTCTCGCCAAAGGGCGGCATCGTCGTTGACGATCGGCTGCGCACGACCAAGGCCGGTGTCTATGCCGCTGGAGACGTGACCGGGCGCGACCAGTTCGTCTACATGGCCGCCTATGGCGCGAAGCTCGCGGTCAAGAACGCGCTCAACGGCGACAGTCTGCGCTATGACAACAGCGCCATGCCCGCCATCGTCTTCATCGACCCGCAAGTGGCAAGTGTCGGGCTGGCGGAGGCTGCAGCACGTGCGGCCGGACATGCGGTTCGCGTTTCGACAATCGGACTCGACCAGGTGCCGCGGGCTATCGCTGCTCGCGACACCCGCGGGCTCATCAAGCTCGTGGCCGACGCCGAGACCGGCCGTTTGCTTGGTGCTCACGTCCTTGCACCGGAAGGTGCCGACAGCATCCAAACCGCGACGCTCGCGATCCGACAGGGCCTAACGGTCGAAGACCTCGCAGACACGATCTTTCCCTACCTGACTACAGTCGAGGGCCTGAAACTGGCAGCGCTCGGCTTTGCCAAAGACGTGACTAAGTTGTCGTGCTGCGCGGGTTAAGCGTCCCGGACGCTGGTCGCCACGCTGCTTGATTGAGTCAATCCTCGTTGCACTCTGTCCACATGTCGATTAAAATCGACATATGGACGCAGATGATGCCATCCGCGCCTTCTCGGCGCTCGCCCAGTCCACGCGGCTCGAAGTATTTCGGCTCCTAATGGAGCACGAGCCCGATGGCCTCCCGGCCGGCGAGATCGCACGCTGCATGGGCGTGCCCCACAACACAATGTCGACGCATCTCGCGATCCTGACCCGCGCCGGGCTTATCGAGGCTGAGCGGCAGAGCCGGTCAATCGTCTATCGCGCCCAACTCGAGGCCGTGCGCGGCCTCGCCGGCTTCCTCGTCAAAAATTGCTGCGGCGGTCGGCCGGAGATCTGTGCGCCACTCATCGCCGACCTTTCGCCCTGCTGTCCGCCGCAGACAGGATCGTCCAAGGAGATCACCCATGGCTGACCGCATCTACAACGTACTGTTCCTCTGCACAGGCAATTCGGCGCGCTCGATCCTGGCCGAGAGCATCCTTCGCAAGGATGGTGCCGGACACTTTCGCGCTTTCTCGGCCGGAAGCCATCCGAAGGGCGGGGTCAATCCCTTCGCACTAAAGGTGCTCGAGGGCTTCGATTATCCGACCAACGACCTCCGCTCGAAGAGCTGGCAGGAATTCACGAGGCCTGACGCGCCGGTCATGGATTTCGTCTTCACGGTCTGTGACACCGCCGCCGGCGAGACCTGTCCTATCTGGCCGGGCCAACCGATGACGGCGCATTGGGGAATCGAGGACCCAGCCGCGGTCGAGGGCTCCGGCATTCAGAAGCAAGCCGCTTTCGTCACGGCATTCCGTTATCTCAAGACCCGCATCGGCGTGTTCGCGGCCTTGCCACTGAAGAGCCTCGATAAGATCGCGCTTGGCACCAAGCTGCGCGAGATCGGTCAGAGCGAAGGCACGACGTCACCGCGCCCGAGCGTGGCGTGAGGCACACCAATGGACGCCATCATCTATCACAACCCTGACTGCGGCACGTCTCGGAACGTGCTCGGCCTGATCCGCAACACCGGCATCGAGCCGCACGTCATCGAGTATCTCAAGACGCCGCCATCGCGCACGCTGTTGAAGCAGCTTATCGTGCGCATGGGCATCTCCGTTCGCTCTCTGCTGCGTGAGAAGGGCACGCCGTATGCCGAGCTTGGTTTAGGCAATCCCACCCTCACGGACGATCAACTCCTGGAGTCAATGATGGCGCATCCCATCTTGATCAACCGTCCGATCGTGGTCACGCCGCTCGGTGCGAAGCTCTGCCGTCCGTCGGAGACGGTCCTCAACATCCTGCCCGACACACAGCGCGGAGAGTTCCGCAAAGAAGACGGCGAACTGGTCGTCGACGCTGCCGGCCATCGCGTGGCCTGAAAGAGATTTGTAATGTCCCTGTTCGAACGATGGCTCACGCTCTGGGTCGCGCTGTGCATCGTAGCCGGTGTGGCGCTGGGCCATTTCATGCCGGGGGTGTTCCACGCCATCGGCGCCGCCGAGATCGCCAAGGTCAATCTGCCGGTTGCCGCACTTATCTGGCTGATGATCGTGCCGATGCTGATCAAGATCGATTTCGCCGCGCTGGGCCAGGTCAAGGAGCATTGGCGCGGCATCGGAGTGACGCTCTTTGTCAATTGGGCGGTGAAACCGTTCTCGATGGCGGCGCTCGGCTGGCTTTTCGTCGGCTATCTCTTCCGCCCCTCCCTCCCTGTCGGCCAAATCGACAGCTACATCGCGGGCCTCATCATCCTGGCTGCAGCTCCTTGCACCGCGATGGTGTTCGTCTGGTCGAACCTGACCAAGGGCGAGCCGCACTTCACGCTGAGCCAGGTCGCGCTCAACGACACCATCATGGTATTCGCCTTCGCGCCGATCGTCGGTTTGCTGCTGGGCCTTTCGGCAATCACAGTGCCCTGGGACACGCTCGTCCTGTCGGTCGCCCTCTACATCATCGTGCCGGTGATCGTCGCGCAGATCCTGCGCCGGCATCTCCTTGCAGACGGCGGGCAGTCGAGGCTGAGGGCTTTCCTCGATCGGCTTCAGCCCGTCTCGCTCATCGCCCTGTTGGCGACGCTCGTACTGCTCTTCGGCTTTCAGGGTGAGCAGATTCTGACGCAGCCGCTCGTCATCGTTCTGCTCGCCATTCCGATCTTGATCCAGGTTTATTTCAACGCGGGCCTTGCTTACCTCCTGAACCGGCTCTCCGGCGAGCAGCATTGCGTGGCCGGTCCCTCGGCCCTGATCGGCGCTTCGAATTTCTTCGAGCTGGCGGTCGCCGCGGCCATCAGCTTGTTCGGCTTCCAGTCGGGTGCGGCGCTCGCGACCGTCGTCGGCGTCCTTATCGAGGTGCCGGTCATGTTGTCGGTGGTCTGGATCGTGAATCGCTCCAAGGGCTGGTACGAAAACGGCATAGCCAATGTCCGGCTCCCGAACGAACAAAGCACGCGCTGAGACCAGCTCAGTTACTATCGACGTCTATCGATAGGTCTCAGTCGCCAATTGTACGCTGCGCTATCCCAGAGTATCCGTTACTACGACCCTTCACGCCCACTCGATTCTCTCAATGCATCGTAATGCGCTGATTTATAAGAGCAAAATATTTCTTCTGACGGTCAAAGCCCGACCATCGCGCCGTCAAAATTTTTCGCTTATGATTTCAAAGGAAAATTCGCGCGATTCGAATTCAGCGACGTTTCAGCGTCTATCGACAACGATCGGTCGATTTTTCACGCCATCGACCATGGGGTACGCTACGCGCCGATACAAGGAAAGACCGTCAGCCATTCGTAGCACAACGCGTTCGCACTCGCTATGCTCGCTACTCACCGTCACTCTTGGAACCACGCCATCAACGAAGTGCAACGGCGCCTGTTTTCGGTCGGCTCGAATTCCGCCTGATGTCCACGTGACCTCGATGGTGAGCGGACAGCCCCCGTCACTAGTCCAAACGCCATGTGCGCGTGCCCTTCACATTGTGTAGCCCGGTTTCTTGTGGTGTTTTCCGCACTCCCAAGAATGCCCGGTTTGTCAGCCCTTCAAGTGCTGATCAGGGATGCCGCGCACTACCTGATCTAGCCCTTGGCACGCAACTGCATCTGGCCGGGCGCTTCTTCAATCTCCCTGATCGCCTGTATCGCGAAGCGCCCCAGATCAGGGAAGATCGACCAAGCACGAAGCAGCGGAATGTCGCTCGCGCTACCCAACCGCCCCACATTCACCAATGCCCTTTCGATCACGTCTTCGATGCGGAAGAACTCGAAATAGCCGGATTGAAGGGTCGGCTTTTCAAGGGCCGCCCGGTAGATCGCCGCGACCTCATCGGGGAAGAACTGTCCAAAAGAGGTCACTACCGGCTCCGAACCTGGAAGCCGCCGTGCGCTTTCCGCGAACATGTGGTCCGACCTGAAGAATTCCCCAACGACGGCAGCCGCGACACCGGTTTCATGGCGCGACAGGACGGCGAGCGGAGCTGCACAATTCGACTTGCGTTCCGAAAATGGAAGGTCGTCGCGATTCAGCCAATAGAGAAGCCGGCCGCAAGCCAGCAGCGCATGGTCCGCTGCAGAAACCGCTTCGGCCGACCGGTCAGGCAACGGGCAGCGCAAGCGCGCCAACGCTGCGTAGGCCATCTCGAACGTGCGAATGCTGTCCTGAAAGAATGCATCCTTCTTGGGCAGCAATTCCGTCCAGCGCTCAATGATTGGCCCGACAATCTGGTCCGAATGTGATGCGACCTCCGCGATCAAAGAAGGGGTGAACATCGAGTCGCGATCGACGCTCTTGGCGGCCATGACCTGCAAGGCCTTGCGGTCGTCGCCGGAAAGGTCGTTCCAGGCTTGGCAATACGCGCCATCGTAGGGATGATCGAATTGCGCATTCCATAGGCCGGCCGCGCGCCTCCATGAATCAGGATTGTCCCGGTCGGCCAATACCTCGTTCATCTCCGCCCCAACGGTCGCGACGTGTTCTTCCTGATCGTCGTCGAGCGCGCCGAGGGATTTGAGCGCATCGATCATCCCCCAGGCGTCAACGCCGCCATTGGTCATGCACGTCGCCTCGATGGCGGCAGTCAATGCGCGACGCTGATCGTCATCTAATGCGTGGGCGCTCATCATCGCCGCATGCATCAGCCCGAGCCGCAGATGATGGGCGGCTCTTGGCCAGATTCGGACGAGGATTCCCGGAAGGATCGTTCCGATCGACGGCGCGTCACGACTGGAATACTTGTCGAGTTCGATGAGGAGGCCAATCTGGCCAGGGCTCAAGGTTTCGGACTGCAACCGCCCGCGCAGGTTCACATTCGCTGCGACTTTTGGTCCGTTGTAGAGGTGACCGCTTGAAATGGGGCTGCAAATACACGAAAGCCCAATTTCGCGCATCCCGACGCCCGCGTAGCAAACCGCATAGAGGCCCGTTCGTAGACCAAGCTTCTTTTCCCTCGCTTGATC
>Ga0209915_1004339_pt1 | contig 10482 bp, 9 predicted proteins | sample ThiBiot_750_plan_FD_183952 | JGI IMG/M metagenome (GOLD analysis project Ga0209915, IMG submission 183952) | Wastewater bioreactor microbial communities from Cape Town, South Africa - Thiocy_cont_750_plan (SPAdes) | ecosystem: Engineered > Bioreactor > Thiocyanate-remediating > Anaerobic-Aerobic ... | reverse complement strand
AGGCCGAGCGCGCCGGCGCCGGCCATCGCCGTACCCGCGACGGCCAGGCCAGTCCCGACGGCGGCGCCCGCGCCGAGCTGGGGCGCGCCGGAGACCAGGCCGGTGGCGATGCCGGGGCCGAAGATGCCGAGGCCCAGCATGGCGAGGGCGGCCAGCACGACGGACAGCGCTTGCTCGACCGTCGGCTGGCCGCCGGCGTAGGTCTGCGTGAACTGCGAGAAGAGCCCGGTGCCGATGCCGACGATGACGGCCAGCACCATCACCTTGATGCCGGACGCGACGATGTTGCCGAGCACCTTCTCTGCGAGGAAGGCGGTCTTGTTGAAGAGGGCGAAGGGAATGAGGATGAAGCCGGCCAGTGTGGTCAGCTTGAATTCGATCAGCGTGACGAAGAGCTGAACCGCCAGAATGAAGAAGGCGATCAGCACCAGGACCCACGAGACCATCAGCACCGCGATCTGCACGAAGTTCGCGAAGAAGCTGGTGAAGCCCATCATCTGGTTGGCCGCATCGAGCAGCGGCTGTCCGGCGTCGAGCCCGACCTGGGCGAGCTTGCCCGGCCGCAGGAAGTCGGCGGTGCTGATAGACGAGCCGCCCGCCTTCAGGCCGAGGCCGGCGAAGCTGTTGAAGACGATGGCCGATAGATTGTTGAAGTTGTTGATGATGAAGGCGAAGAAGCCGATGTAGAGGGTCTTCTTCACCAGGCGCTGGAGGATGTCCTCGTCGGCGCCCCAGGCCCAGAACAGGCCTGCAAGGATGATGTCGATGACGATCAGCGTGGACGAGAGATAGCCGACTTCGCCCTTGATCAGGCCGAAGCCGGAATCGATGTAGGTGGTGAAGGTGTTGAGGAAGGTGTCGATGACGCCGACGTTGTTCATCGCGCATCTCCCTTAGAAGGGGTGGCCGGCGCGGCAGCGCCTGGGGGCGTTTGTGGCGGCAGAGGCCGCGCCGGCCTGCCGAAGAATCGCTGGCGGTTCTCCTCCCAGACCGCGACGCAATGCGGATCTTCGGCATCCTGGGGACCGAGCGCGCTGCAACGGCGCAGCTCGGCCGAGAGGTCGTCGGATGCTGGTGTGACGATGGTCGGGGTCTCGGCAATGGGGGCCGAGTGGCGCCGGTTGGTCACCACAAGAGCCGTGATGGCGACCGCGATCAGGGCGACGATCGCGGCGGCGCGGAAGATTTCCGACCGTCCCAGCATCGCCGCGCCTCAGTTGCCGCTGAACATGGTGACGTTTCCGGGCTGATAGCCGGTGCGCGTCGAGAAGGTCTTGTAGTTCTGCTGGCCTTGCGCCTCGGCCGAGGCGGTACGCGCCTGCTCCAGGGCGTCGGCCCGACTCTTGGCCGACAGCACGGCGACGAGATCGGAAAGCTGCTGAGATTGCAGCGCCAACAGTTGGTTGCCGGCCTGTGCCGCCTGCAGCGCGCCGGTGGCGCTCTGGCTGGCCGTGACTAGCGAGGTCATCGCACTGGAGTTCGTCGGGATGTTGCCGACCACGCCCGCCTGTACCTTCAGGCTGTCCTCGAAGGCGGCGACGGAGTTCTGCCAGCGGGTCTGCGCGTTGGCGACCATGGCGGTGGTCGAACCTGTGCCGGCGGCCGAACCGTAGCTCGTCGAATAGGCCTGCTCGATGCGCTGGACGTTGAAGGCGATGTTCTGCGCCTGACCTAGCAGTGACTGGGTCTGGGCGATCGACGACTGAAGCTGGGTCAACGTCGACATCGGCAGGTTTGCAAGGTTGCGCGCCTGGTTGACCAGCGACGTCGCCTGGTTGGTCAGCATCGTGATCTGATTGTTGATCTGCTGCAGCTCGCGCGCGGCGGTGAGCACGTTCTGGCCGAAGTTGGTCGGGTCGTAGACGATCCACTGCGCCGAGGCGGGCGGCACGGCGACGGCCAGGGTGAGCACGGCGGCGCTTGCCGCCGCCAGATGGCGCAGCTTGATCATGATGATGTCTCCAGGTTGATCAGGTCAGGGATGAGATCGGCGGCCCAGAGGAGCTCGTGGTCCGCGAGCCAAGCGGGCGTGAAAGCATCGTGGCCGTGCTCGGCGACGACGCGCTCGATCGCGGCGTGGTCCGCCTTGGAGGAAGCGGCACAGAAGGCGAGCGCTACGGGGCCGAGACCTAGCTCGAACAGGCGATTGCCGCGGCGCGACTGGCAGTAGTAGTCGCGCTTCGGCGTAGCGCGCGCGAGGATCTCGATCTGGCGATCGTTGAGACCGAAGCGGCGGTAGATCGCGGTGATCTGCGGCTCGATCGCGCGCTCGTTCGGCAGGAAGATACGCGTCGGACAGCTCTCGACGATCGCGGGCGCGATGTTGCTGCCGTCGATATCCGACAGCGACTGCGTGGCGAAGACGACGGAGGCATTCTTCTTGCGCAGCGTCTTCAGCCACTCGCGGAGCTGCTGGGCGAAGGCCGGATCGTCGAGGACCAGCCACCCCTCGTCGATGATGAGCAAGGTCGGCCGGCCGTCGAGGCGGCCCTCAATGCGATGGAAGAGATAGGTCAGCACGGCGGGCGCCGCTCCGGCGCCGATCAGGCCCTCGGTCTCGAACGCCTGCACCGGAGCGGAGCCGAGCTGCTCAGCCTCGGCATCGAGTAGGCGGCCCGAGGCTCCACCGACGCAATAGGGCTGCAACGCCTGCTTCAGCGCCGTCGACTGCAACAGGACCGCCAGGCCCGTGATGGTGCGCTCGCCCACGGGCGACGACGCCAGCGAGCTCAGCGCCGACCAGACATGCTCCTTGGCGGTCGGATCGATGGTGACGCCCTCCTTCGCGAGGATGGCCGCCACCCACTCCGCCGCCCAGGCGCGCTCCGACTGATCGTCGATGCGGGCAAGCGGCTGCAGCGACACCGAATGTTCCGATCCAGCCGACAGGCTGCCGCCGAGATCGTGCCAATCGCCGCCCATGGCGATCGCCGCGGTGCGGATCGACCCGCCGAAATCGAAAGCGAAGATCTGGTTGTTGCGGTAACGGCGGAACTGCATCGCCATCAGCGCGAGCAGCACCGACTTGCCCGCGCCGGTCGGGCCGACGATCAACGTGTGGCCGACGTCGCCGACATGCAGGCTGAGTCGGAAGGGCGTCGAACCTTCCGTCTTGCCGTAGAGCAGCGGCGGCGCCTGGAAATGCTCATCCCTTGCCGGCCCAGCCCAAACTGCCGAGAGCGGGATCATGTGCGCCAGGTTCAGCGTCGAGACCGGCGGCTGACGGACGTTGGCGTAGGCATGGCCGGGGATGGAGCCGAGCCAGGCCTCGAGCGCATTCACTCCTTCCGGCATGCAGGTGAAGTCGCGGCCCTGAATCACCTTCTCCACCAGCCGGAGCTTTTCAGCGGCGAGACCCGGGTCCTCGTCCCAGACAGTGACTGTCGCAGTGACATAGGCTTGGCCAACATCGTCGGAGCCCAATTCCTGCAGGGCGAGATCGGCGTCGGCGGCCTTGTTGGCCGCGTCGGAGTCGACGAGGGTCGACGCCTCGTTGGTCATCACCTCCTTGACGATGGCGGCGATGGACTTGCGCTTGGCGAACCACTGCCGGCGGATCTTGGTGAGCAGCTTCACCGCTTCGGTCTTGTCGAGGAGGATCGCCCGGGTGGACCAGCGGTACGGGAAGGCGAGCCGGTTCAGCTCGTCGAGGATGCCGGGATGCGTCGTTGTCGGGAATCCGACCACAGTGAGCGTGCGAAGATGATGGGCGCCGAGGCGGGGCTCGAGGCCGCCGGCAAGCGGCTCATCGGCGAGCAACGCATCGAGGTGCATCGGTGTCTCGGGCACGCGGATGCGCTGCGCACGGGTCGAGATGGTCGAGTGCAAGTAGGTCAGCGTGTCGCCGTCGTCGAGCCAGGCCACCTCGGGCATGAACCCCTCGACCAGTTGCAAGACGCGATTGGTCCGATCGACAAAGCCGCGCAGCAGCTCCCACGGATCGACGCCCGTCTGCGCGCGGCCCTCGTAGAGCCAGCCCTCGACGCGGGAGGCGTCCTCGGCGGGCGGGAGCCAGACGAAGGTCAGGAAGTAACGGCTCTCGAAATGCGCGCCAGCCTCTTCGAAGGCGTCCTGGCGCTCGAGATCAACCAGCGCTGACGCCGGATCGGAAAAGCTGCTGTGCGGATAGGTCTGCGCGGCGATCCGTTGCGCCTCGACAAAGATCGCCCAGCCGGAGCCGAGACGGCGCAGCGCGTTGTTGAGTCGGGCGGTCACGCCCACCAGCTCGGCCGGCGTGGCGCTATCGAGGTCCGGTCCGCGAAAGCGCGCCGTGCGCTGGAAAGAGCCATCCTTGTTGAGGACAACGCCCTCTTCGACCAAGGCCGCCCAGGGCAGGAAGTCGGCGAGACCGGCGGGACGACTGCGATATTCTGCAAGGTTCAGCATCGGAGCCTCAGACGCCGAGAAAGGCTGGGTAACGAAGGTGCCGGCGCACCACGTCGACGAACTGCGGATCGCGCTTCGCCGCCCAGACGGCTGCGGTGTGACCTACCGCCCAGATCAGCGCGCCGGGGATCCAGAGCCGGAGGCCGAGGGCGATCGCCGCGGCGAGCGTGCCGTTGGCGATCGCGACGGTCCGCGGCGCGCCGCCCATCAGAATTGGGTCGGTAAGCGCGCGATGGACCGGCGCGAAGAAGCCGGGCACGTCGGGATCGACGATCGCGGCCATCAGACCAGCGCTCCGCCGGAGAACGAGAAGAAGGAGAGGAAGAAGCTCGACGCGGCGAAGGCGATCGACAGGCCGAACACAATCTGGATCAGCCGGCGGAAGCCGCCGCTCGTATCGCCGAAGGCGAGCGTCAGGCCGGTCACGGTGATGATGATGACCGAGATGATCTTCGCGACGGGCCCTTGCACCGACTCCAGGATGGAGTTGAGCGGGGTCTCCCACGGCATGGAGGAGCCGGAGGCGTAAGCCGCCGGGGCGAAGGCGAGCGTCAGGGTCGCGAGCGTAACGAGCTCGGCCACGCGGCGACGCGAAGAATGAGCGACAGCGAGAACACGGATCATGATGGGTCTCCGGGGGGCAAGAGGTCGCCGCCCGCCCCGGCGGACTGGACGCGGTAATCGCCGGTGGCGGGATCGAGACCGGCGATGAGTGCGAGTTCGGAAAGGCGGCGTTCGCTGCCGCGCCCGCGCAGCACCGCGACGAGATCGATAGTCTCGGCGATTAGCGCCCTGGGGACGGTGACGACGGCTTCCTGGATGAGCTGCTCGAGGCGGCGCATCGCGCCGAGCGCGGTGCCGGCGTGGATCGTGCCGATGCCGCCGGGGTGGCCGGTGCCCCAGGCCTTCAAGAGGTCCAGCGCCTCCGCGCCGCGCACCTCGCCGATCGGGATGCGATCGGGGCGCAGGCGCAGCGAGGAGCGGACCAGATCGGAGAGCGAGGCGACGCCGTCCTTGGTGCGGAGCGCCACAAGGTTGGGCGCGCGGCATTGCAGCTCGCGGGTGTCCTCGATCAACACCACGCGGTCGGTGGTGCCGGCGATCTCAGCCAGGAGGGCGTTGGTGAGCGTGGTCTTGCCGGTCGAGGTGCCGCCGGCGACGAGGATGTTCTTGCGATCAGCCACGGCGGCGCGGAGCACCGCGGCCTGGCCGGCCAGCATGATGCCGGCGGCGACATAGTCGTCGAGGGTGAAGACGGCGACGGCGGGCTTGCGGATCGCAAAAGCCGGCGCCGCCACCACCGGCGGCAACAGGCCCTCGAACCGCTCTCCCGTCTCGGGCAGCTCGGCCGAGACACGCGGTTTGTCGGCATGGACCTCCGCGCCGACATGGTGCGCGACCAGGCGGACGATCCGCTCGCCATCGGCGGCGGACATCGTCCGGCCGCTATCCTCCAGCCCCCCCGACAGCCGGTCTATCCAAAGCCGGCCGTCGGGGTTGAGCATCACCTCGACGATCGACGGGTCTTCGAGGAAGCCGGCGATGGCGGGACCGAGCGCGGTGCGCAGCATGCGCGCACCGCGGGAGAAGGCCTCGGAATGAAGTGGTGTGACCGCCACGATCGTCCCCGTCATTGGCCAATCGCGAGACGCGACTAGCGACGGGGACGATTAGAAAAGGCAGTAAGTAGGGCGATTCAACAAGTATTCAGATGGCGTAGGGACCAGGCGTAAAGCAGAGAAAAAATACTTGCTGGGTGCGGACTCGGTTTCAACGGCTTCGGTGATGCTCCGGTTATTCGGGATCGCGTCTAGTCGGTGTCCGCCGATCGAGTCGGGTCTTCCCGCGCATCGTCGGGGATCTCTTGCCGAAGCTTTGGCCCCTGGCTGAGGCGCCGGCCAAGCGCGGCGACGAAGTTGTCGTAGCGAGGTCCAGCCTGCGCCCGCGCCGCCTTGGCAGCCGGTTCAGGAAGCGCCGGTGTCGTGGTGAGCCAGAAGCGGATGAACAGGGCGAGCGTCTCGACGGCGATGCCGACGTCGCGCTCGAGCCGCGCCAGGCGCCGGTCCTGCTGATCGAGGCGTTTGGCGATGGCGGCCTCGCGCCGCTCATCTGCGTCCGGCGAAAGGAACGAGGCGATGGCGGCCTCGGCGATCAGCGACATCGGTTGCTCTCGCCGCGCCGCGTAGACGGACAGGGACCGCATCACGTCCGGATCGAGATAGACGGAGAGCTGGGCCTTCTTCTTCGGCGCCGGCATCCCAGCCTCACAGTCCCAGGTCGTCGCCGGGGTCGAGGGAGGCTTGGCGCGCCAAGCCCTGCATGAGGTCGTTCATCCGACCTACGCGGGGCGCATCCTCCTCAAGCTCGTCGGTCGGATCGAGGGCGAATTCGTTGTCGATCGGCTGCTTCTTCTCGACCGTCTCCTGGTTCAGTTCAGGCTGGCGACGGCGGTCCGAGTTCTTCGGGTCTTCATCGTCGGCCTCCTCGCCGTCACGCGCAGCTGGCGCCGGCGGCCGCGGGGGCAATGGCCGTGAACTCCAGTCGTCGGAACGACTCACTTTCGGCTGCGTCGGCGCAGGCGGCGGCAGGATGCGCTCCTGCAACCGCGCATCCTCGTAGTAGCGCGCCTTCCTCGCGCGGATCGGATGGACGCCAGACACCATGACGATCTCGTCGGTAGGCGGGAGTTGCATGACCTCGCCCGGCGTGAGCAGCGGGCGCGCCGTCTCTGATCGGGAGACCATCAGATGTCCGAGCCAGGGCGACAGCCGGCTGCCGGCATAGTTCTTCATGGCCTTCATTTCGGTCGCCGTGCCGAGTGCGTCGCTGACCCGCTTGGCGGTGCGCTCGTCGTTGGTGGCGAAGCTGACCCGCACATGGCAGTTGTCGAGGATCGAGTTGTTCGGCCCGTAAGCCTTCTCGATCTGGTTCAGCGACTGGGCGATGAGAAAGCTCTTGATCCCGTAGCCCGCCATGAAGGCGAGCGCGGACTCGAAGAAGTCGAGCCGCCCCAGCGCTGGGAACTCGTCGAGCATCAGGAGCAGCCGTCGCCGACCGGCCTTGGCCAGCAGGTCCTCCGTGAGCCGCCGGCCGATCTGGTTGAGGATCAGGCGGATCAGCGGCTTGGTGCGGTTGATGTCCGAGGGCGGCACCACGAGGTAGAGCGTCGTCGGCCGCTCGCCGGCCACGATATCGCCGATCCGCCAGTCGCAACGCCGCGTCACCTCGGCCACGACAGGGTCGCGATAGAGGCCAAGGAACGACATGGCCGTACTCAAGACGCCGGAGCGCTCGTTGCCGGATTTGTTCAACAACTCCCTGGCGGCGCTTGCGACGACGGGATGAACGCCAGCCTCGCCAAGATGCGGCGTGCGCATCATGGCCGAGAGCGTGGACTCGATCGGCCGCTTCGGATCAGACAGGAACGATGCGACGCCGGCGAGCGTCTTGTCCTCCTCGGCATAGAGGACGTGAAGGATGGCGCCGACCAAAAGCGCGTGGCTGGTCTTCTCCCAGTGGTTCCGCTTTTCGAGGCTGCCTTCGGGATCGACGAGGATGTCGGCGATGTTCTGGACGTCGCGCACCTCCCACTCGCCTTGGCGCACTTCGAGCAGCGGATTGTAGGCCGATGACTTCGCATTGGTCGGATCGAACAGGAGCACGCGGCCGTGCTGGGCGCGGAAGCCGGCGGTGAGCTGCCAGTTCTCGCCCTTGATGTCATGGACGATCGCCGAGCCCGGCCAGGTCAAGAGCGACGGGATGACGAGGCCGACGCCTTTGCCCGATCGCGTCGGCGCGAAGCACAACACATGCTCCGGCCCATCGTGGCGCAAATAGCTGCGCTGGTAGCGGCCCAGCACGACGCCATCGGGTCCGCTGAGTCCAGCGGCTTCGATCTCCTTCGGTTGCGCCCAGCGGGCAGAGCCGTAGGTCTCGGCATTCTTCGCCTCGCGGGCGCGCCAGACGGACATGCCGATCGCGACAGCCGCGGCGATGATCCCACCCGATGCGGCGATGTAGGCTCCCTCGATGAAGATGTCGGGCGCGTAGGCGTCGTAGGCGTACCACCACCAGAAGAAGGCCGGCGGAAGGTAGAACGGGAAATGCAGCAGCTCGAACCACGGGTGGCCGAGCTGTGGCTGGAAGCCGAGGCGCCAGGCCGTCCACTCCGTCGCGCTCCAGATCGCCAGCAGGACGATCGCAAAGACGGTGATGACCTGGCCCCAGAGAATCTTGGTCGCGGACATAGAAGACGTCCTTTCATGAGGTCGATGATTGTAGGGATCAGTCACAGACCGAGCCCCCGGTTGCGGCCGAAGCCCCAGTCGATCCCGCCATCCGCGCGGGCGACGCCGGAGACGTGGCGGCCGAGCTGCTTTTCGAGGGTGGGCGTCCAGGGCACGAGCTGGAAGCCAAGGCCGTCGTCGATCATGGCGAAGCGGCCGGAGGCGAGCGCGAAGCGTTGTCGGTAGGTCCCGGCGACATACTCGCCCGTCGCCGCGCCATTGAACGGCTGGCCGGTTTCGGCGGCGAGCCGCTCGCCCAGCGCCTCCACCTCCCGCTGTCGAAGCGTTCCGATCAGGCCGGAGGCGAACACGATCCCCCGTTCCTGTCGCTCGGCGAGGCCCTGCTCGATGAGCCGGTCCGCCCGGCGATCCATCGCCTCGCGGACCTCGGCGCCGAAGCCGGCCTGGCCGAGCGCCACCGGATCGCGCGCGACCGCCTGGCGATCGAGCCAAGTCGCGCCGCTCGCCGTCACCTGGTCTTCGATGGCGAGGTCGGAGCGCGCCGCAATGGCAACGCGACGCCGGCCTTGCGCGTCGTCGAACTTGCGCAGCTCGACGATCGAGCCTGGTGCGCTGTCGCCGGCGGCCTCGAGATCGGGAAGCTTGATGTGGTGGGTCCGCCCGTCGACACCGTCGACGACAGCGTAGGCCGTACCCTTCAGCTCATCCTCGAGGCCGCGATCGACCAGGCGGCCGATGATCGGGACATCCAGGCTCTCGCCAGCGAGCACATAACTCGCCGCGGCTCGCTCGATGCCACGTTCTGTCAGGCTGCGGTGGATGCGCTTGATGATGTCGCCGCGCTCGCCCAGCTCGCGCAAGGTCGTCTCCGCGGCCGAGTCCATCGTCCATTGGCCCGGCCCGTGCTGGTGCGCGAGACCAAGACCCTCCAGGCGCCGCAACCGTCCGACCTTGAGAGCTTCGAACGGATCAGGCTGACGTCCGGCATCTGGTGCGAGATCGATGACGCCGTGTCGATCGGCATCGCGGGCGAGCTGCCGGTCGAGTTGGGTCCAGCGCTCGGCGTCGACCTGGCGCTCGAGCGCGCGACGGATGTCGAGATCGCTGCGCAGCCCCAGCTCTTGCGTCACCAGGTCCTGGGCCCGGGCACGCATCCCCTCCTTGATGTAGTCGCGCGAAATGACGAGGTCCTGGCCGTCGTCGGCGACGCCGCGCACGATGATGTGGACGTGGGGATGCTGCGTATTCCAGTGATCGACGGCGACCCAATCGAGCTTGGTGCCGAGATCCTTCTCCATCTGGCCGACCAGCTCGCGGGTGAAGCCTTTCAGGTCGGCCATCTCCGGCGCGTCCTCGGGCGAGACGATGAAGCGGAAGTGATGGCGGTCCTTCTCGCCCCGCTCCGCGAAGGCCTTGGGGTCGGCGTTCTCGGTCTCGGGACCGAACAGCCTGGCCTTCTCCCCGTCCCGGGTGACGCCCTCGCGCCGGAGGTAGCCGAGGTGGGCTGCGAGCGGCGCAGCGCGAGCGGTATGGCGGACGACGCGGGTCTTCACCGTGACCAGACGAGAGCGGCCAGTCAGCAGATGGTTGGCCCGAACGCTGGCGGCTCGGCCGCGGCCGAAGGTGGAGCGCCGTCCGCTGCGCAAGAGACCTTGGCGCGAGACGCCGCCGCCGGCGCGTTGCGCTGCCGCGAGCGCCTGGGCGACGAAGGGCTTCGCGCGCTGGCTGCGGGTTGAGCGGATGCGGCCCGGGCGAGGCTGGAAATCGTTCTCGTCAGCCATCGCCGGCCCCGGCAATGTGCGGAAAAGTCAGCTCCGGCAAAGCGTTGTGGGTCCGGCGCACCTTGCGC
>Ga0209915_1004336_pt1 | contig 10488 bp, 6 predicted proteins | sample ThiBiot_750_plan_FD_183952 | JGI IMG/M metagenome (GOLD analysis project Ga0209915, IMG submission 183952) | Wastewater bioreactor microbial communities from Cape Town, South Africa - Thiocy_cont_750_plan (SPAdes) | ecosystem: Engineered > Bioreactor > Thiocyanate-remediating > Anaerobic-Aerobic ... | reverse complement strand
GCCTGGCAGGTAACGGGTTTAACCTGGCTATCCTTAAAGGTGAAGGGATCGGCAAAGTTGTTGCCGGCTTGATTTTCTCCCCGATTGCCGGTTTTATAGGCGCTTACCTTATTATGACGCTTCTCAATTGGTTACTGGTTCGCTCAACCCCTCATTTTGTTAATAAGTGGTTCAAGCGTCTGCAACTCCTTTCCTCGGCCTTTATGGCTTTCAGCCATGGCGGTAACGACGCCCAGAAAACAATGGCTATCATAACCCTGGCTATCATAACCTACGAAAAACACCCCACAGCCGTATTTCAAGTACCGGTCTGGGTCATCGTGTTGGCAGCTGTAGCTATGGGCTCCGGAACACTGGCAGGAGGCTGGCGCATCATCAAGACGATGGGTGCCCGGATCGTCAAACTACAACCGGTCCACGGGTTTGCCGCTGAAACCAGCGCTGCTACCGTAATAGAGGTGGCCTCGCGGTTAGGTTTCCCTCTCAGCACTACCCACGTAATCGGTTCGGCTATTATGGGGGTAGGTGCGAATCGTCGGCTAACGGCGGTTAACTGGAATACGGCTGGAAATATAGTAAAAGCCTGGATCATTACTATCCCGGCCTGTATCTTTTTCGGCATAATATTTGAACTGATAATAGATGTAGTCTTTTAAAAGAAAGCTATTATGGGATCCGCGTAATTTTTCGACACAATAGTCGCAAGGGAGGTTTATCCTATTACATAGCCTTATATCCGCCCAACTATTTGTGTTTAGACAAATTATCAATGATGATTATTCAAATACTGGCTTTTGAACCCAATTAATACAAAATTTGTTGCTAATAGGCGATTTCAATCCAGATAATACTCGGACCCCATGAAGATCGAGCGTTTGTCGGCTTGGCTGGAAGGGCGACCGCACGCGCTGACGCGCATTCACGTTTCGCCAGATTAGCCTTCGCCAGTTGATCCGTCAAAGTGAATTCGGCAACAGCGTCCGTTACTACTCAACCCCGTTAAAGGCTTGACCTTCCACTTAACTGGAAGGTATATACTGGCATTTATGAACAATAAGCAAACTTAAACTTCCGGTTTATTCTAAATTTAGAAGGAGCGAGGAAGGGTTTATTGGAATCAGACAAGGCTAGGCAAATTAACAATAAAATGGAGAGGTGATGTAATGCCTGAATTAACCTCAAATCAGCAATTTCGGATCGGTGAATTGGCCGCGCAATTCGATCTTAACCCTAAAACTATTCGCTTCTATGAACAAATTGGCTTGCTTCCTCAACCACTCCGGACTGAAGCCGGTTACCGGCTCTACAATTTTGCCGACTTGGAACGCTTGCGCTTCATTACAAAAGCAAAAGCAGTCGGTCTCACCTTAGAAGAGATTGCTGAAATCTTGCAATTACGGCAAAACGGCCGGCATCCTTGCCAGCATTTGCTGGTGGTAGTGGACCGAAAAATAGCTGCGGTAGATCAGCAAATTAGCGCTTTGCAAGATTTTCGAAAAGATCTTGTCGCCCTTCGAGAAGAAGTAGGAGAATTAAGTCAAGCTGAGGGATTAGTCTGCGGGATCATTGAACATCACCAAGTGTCTGGTCTCCTTCCGGCGAACCTGATTCGAAAGTTTTCTAAAGCTTCGAAACAGCGACCGGTATTACCCAAAAGTAATAAAAATTAGCGCTACAGCGGTAGGTAGTAAAGCCAGAAGTAATCGAAACTGTCTCTTTTGGATTAGCAGAGGGGCTTGACCTTCCAGTCGGGTAGAAGGTGTATAAATAAAAACAGTAATTACTACCGTCTATTTTGAATAGGAGGTGTCCATTGCCTGTAAAGTTAATTATTTAAGCCGGTAGACCACTGCTCACCATTCTTAGCTGTAAGAAAGGAGAGTTTGATGAGTACTACAAACACCAACCAACAACAGAAGGATTAAGAACAAGAAAAGAAGAAGGAGTTTATTTAGATGAAAAAGAACTTAAATTTTATGGTAGTTGGGGAGACAAAAATCAATTGTGCCGGATGCGAGGAGCGGATTGGAAAGGCTCTCAAGCGTTTGCCTGGAATTGAGCAGGTCCAAGCGAGCGCCCAAACCCAGCAGGTCAAAGTAGTAGTCGATTCGAGCCAAACCACTCCCGATCAGGTGCGGACCAAACTGGAGCAATTAGGCTACACCTTGAAAGCCGATTAAACCAGCTACTTCACCTTAATAGACCATAATTAGGGGGTTGTGCTAGTTAGCTGGATACCAAGCTCAAAATTTATCCGGCTGGGGCTAAAAGTAGCCAACTCCCGATAAAGATTGAGGCTAATTTTGTAACTAGCACAACCTCCTAATTAGAAGTCGATATATAAAACCAATTGTGCTAGATTTGCCAAACCCGGCTGGGAGTTAGGCTCAGATTAGGGCTAACATCGGTCATGCTATGCTATTAATTCAGCAAATATAGCCTCAATATTCGAACTACTATCATTGGTTATAAGATTTAGAGATATTTAGAGGTTTTCTATGAAAACACTTACAAAAGATGAACTCCCTACCACGCCGTTTTGGGCGGAGGAGGGGGTTACTGAAAAAGGACATGACCGCTTCCGGGCTAAAATTGGCGGGTTGCACTGCTCCTTGTGCACAGGTACGATTGAAAAGGCCCTTGGCCGCCTCCCTGGGGTCGAGAAGGTGGGGGTGAGCCTTACTCACGAACAGGCGCTGGTCGAGTACGACCCTAGCGTGATCCGCCCAGATGACCTGCTGGAGACGCTGCGTGATATCGGCTACACCCTCTGGGACCCGCGCAAGCTGCGCCCGTTCGAGGAGGAAGAGGCCGCGCTGGTGCGCGAGGGCAAGCGTCTGCTCGTCGCCATCGGCTTCAGTTTGCTCACGATTGCCCTCATCCTCCAGGTCGCGGGCCTCTGGTCACTCATCGTACCGGTGGTGATTGGGATCACGCTGCTCGCGACCGCCTTCCTCATCCTGCGAGGTCAGGGCCTCTGGAGGGCCCTCGTGAGTGTGACGGTGCTCGGCCTGCTCATCGCCGCCGTACTGGTAGCCAACGCCCTCGATATTGCACGCGGAGCCGTGCCCTGGGTGGTCGGCGCGTTTGCCATCATCGTCGTCTTGGGCGTCGCGCAGCATATCCTGGTCATGGCCTGGCAGTCCCTGCGGCGTGGCATCCTCAACCAGCACGTAATGCTGGAGGCCGGAGCATTTGCCGGCATCGTCGGCGGCCTCATCGGGCTGCTCGCCCCGTCTGTCGGCTATCCGGCAGCGCCGTTCTTCGCCGTCTCGGTGCTGGTGGCCAACTACCACATCTTCTCAGAGTGGCTCTCGCTGCTGGTCAAAACGCGCAGTTCGCAGGCGGTGAAACGGCTGCTCGACCTGCAGCCCGATACCGCCCGCGTGGTGCGTCATAACCAGGAACACGAGGTGCCGATTGGCGAGGTCCAGGTCGGTGACCTGGTGCGGGTGCGGCCTGGTGAGCGCGTTTCGGTGGATGGCGTGGTCGTCTCCGGCCACTCGGCGGTGGACCAGGCCCTCGTCACCGGCGAGCCGGTTCCCATTGAGAAACAAAAAGGCGAGACGGTCATCGGTGGCTCAATCAATGGCACGGGCACGCTACTCGTCAAGGTCTCTGTGGTGGAGGCGGAGAGCTTTCTACAGCAAGTTATCCGCCACGTGGAAGACGCGCGAGCCCTCAAACCGGGCATTCTGCATCTGGTGGATCGCATCCTGCGCGTCTACACGCCAACAGTGCTCGCAATTTCGTTGCTCTCACTGCTTGGCTGGATTGCGGGTACCTGGTTGGTCACGGGCCAGCCCGATGTACAGCGGGCTGTGTTTGCGGGCCTTTCGGTGCTGGTGATGGGCTATCCCTGCGCCGTCGGTATCGCCGCACCACTGGCGATTGTGAGAGGCGCAGGGATAGCTGCCGACCAGGGCATTATCATGCGTACGGGCGAGGCATTCCAGGCATTCCGCCAGGTCACACGCATGGTTCTCGACAAGACAGGGACGCTGACCATGGGCAAACCTACCGTCCAAGAGATCGAGGCTGCAGGTGACACCGATGAACTGCTCGCAGTGGCGGCTGCCGCCGAAGCCTCCTCTGAGCATCCCCTGGCCCAGGCCGTGCTGAGTGCCGCGCTTGACCGAGAGCTGCAACTGCCCCCGGTCGAGGACTTTGAATCGTTTACCGGACTGGGCGTCCAGGCACACATCGAGGGCACCCAGGTGCTGGTCGGACGACCTCGCTTCTTAGAGGAGAAGGGGATTGACCTCTCCTCGCTTGCTGCTCACATCGTGGCGCTGGAGGAAGCGGGGCGTACCATCATTGCCGTGAGCCGGAACGAACAGCTTCTCGGTGTGATCGCCCTGGGCGACGAACTGCGGCCCGATGCTGCTGAAGCCGTCGCGACCATGCGCAGAGCTGGCATTATCCCCATCCTGGTGACCGGGGACAACCCGCGTGCCGCAAGCCGGGTGGGACGCGAGGTAGGCATTGACGACGTGCGTGCGGGCATCCTGCCAGGGCAGAAGGCCGAGATAGTACGCGAGTTGCAAGCAGCGGGGCGCGGTCGTGTTGCCATGGTTGGTGACGGCATCAACGACGCACCGGCTCTGATGCAGGCAGATGTGGGAGTCGCGATGGGCAGTGGCACCGATATCGCCATCGAGTCCTCCGATATCATTATTGTCAGCAACCGCCTGACGTCGGTGCTGGTGGCACGCGATATCAGCCGACGCAGCTACCGCAAGACCAGGCAAAACGTGGTGCTGGCCTTCCTCTTCAATGGCATCGGCGTGCCCCTGGCCACGACCGGCCTGGTCTACCCGGTGTGGGCAATGGTGGCGATGGCGCTGTCCGTCACGTCGATTTTCGTCAACTCGCTGTGGGGCCGGCCCGACCTGTTGTTTGAGGCCATCGGCAGTGTCGGTCGAACGGCTCCAGCCGAGGAGCACCTGCCCGAGATGGTTCAAGGAACATGAACAGCGGAGGGAGAGTACACCCCTCTCTGCCACAGTATCTGCGAAGACCATGAGGGATCTGACCTCATGGTGAGAGACGGAGGAACGAGGAGCGCCGAGGTGAGTTGCTCCGAGGTGAGTTGCTCCGAAGGAGGAATTCCATGAAAAGGAGCGTGCGTATTGGTCAAGCAGCCATCGGCATCATGGGCGTACTAGGTACTCTAATCTGTATGAGTGCCATGCTGCTGGCTGTCCTCGGGGTCGCTGGTGTGGGAGCGTCTGCGGTGATGGCTGGGATGCCTATGGGTTCACAAGGACAGGCAGCCAGCGGCCAGCCCACTTCCATCCTGACCTTCTTGCTGCAAGCAGGGCCAGTGATCCTGCTGGTTTCCATCGGTGCGTTTGCCCTGTCACTTGCCACAAGAAGATGGGTAACTGTCATCCCTGCACTGCTGGTGGGTGGCATCATCTACTGGGGGATGTACGGGCAGCCGAGTCTGCCCGTGATGTACATCACGATGGTACTGGGCTTGCTTGGCTGGGCCGTCATCCTCCTCTGGGTCCGTGGGCGGTTTCGCTGGAGAAGGATTTTCCCTTCATGATGACCTTCACCCATAAATGGAACACAAAGAGTCGCTAACATGAAAATTACCTGGCTTACCCCGACCTATCGATTACTTTTGAACCGGATAGGTAGTTTGTCATTTAGAATTGCCTTTTCTTGTTGTCGCAGTGGAATGCCGCCAAATCTAGCTACAAGGGACCGTTTACCTTCGCTACGTTCTATAACAACTTCTAAACATTTGTGGCTTCCATAGGCGGTTTGAACACTAGCTCTATACTTGTGGGCCAGTTTTCTTACACTTGTTTATGCTTGCTAGCCAGTGTATTAAGTAGTGAATTATTCATTACCCGGTTCAACTTTTGCAACCAGGCTACATTTTGGGCTGATAAATAATACTGAACCACTCCCCGGTATTCCGATTAGTTCTGATTAATAATGCTGAAATCACTATCATTAATCATTTCTGTTCGGTGATGCGATTTGCCAGCCTTTTTGTATAGCTTGCATTTTCCTTCGACAACTTTAGCAGGTACTCGCAAACCAATTTTGCCATTAACACTCCGCGCCCCGCTTGGGTCGCGTCTATTATCAGGTTCGCGCACTTTTTCGACAAAAATAGTTGCTAAGGCGGTTTATCCTATTACAAAGCCTTACATCCGCACAACAATTTTGGTTTAAACCAGTTATCAATAATAATGATACAAATACTGGCTTTTGAACTCAACAGATACAAAATGTGTTGCCAATAGGTGATTTCAGTCAAGGTAATGCTCAGACCCCATTGACAACCAATCAAAGCAGCCTATAATAATACTAAACTAAACGGTTTAGTTTAGTATTATTATTTCTCCTCGGAGATTCGGTGTGGTAACTGAAGAATTAACTGAGCGCGTAAAAGCCAAACGGGAGCGCATCCATCTGGCGGCTCAATCTATCTTTATGCGGCAAGGTTTCGAGGCAGCCAGTATGGACGCAATTGCTGCCATGGCAGGTGTGTCGAAACCAACGCTTTACCGTTATTATCACAATAAAGAAGCGCTTTTTATCGCAACCCTGCACCAGTTAATGCTGGAACACTCTACTTCTACGGCTACTTTTAACCGGCTTCAGCAAACCCAGATTGAAAGTCCGGCTATACTGGAACAGGCCCTTGTGGTTTGGGGGCAGGTTGTGCTGGAAAATGCTTTACAACCGGCTTATCTGGCTCTTGTCCGGGTACTTATCTCCGAAATACCTCGTTTCCCCTCCCTTTCCACACTTTTTTCCTCGGCCATTCCCCAGGAAGGGCGGGCTATTTTGATAGCTATCCTTGAAAATGCGGTGGCTAATGATGTGGTTGCAAAAACCTTGAATCTGGATGTTGCTGTCCGCTTGTTTGTGGGGGGGTTGTTAACCTATGTGTTAAGCGGACTTTTCAGACCTGTTGATAAAATCCCTGCACCTTCCACCCGGGAGGTCACCGCATTGGTCCAGTTGTTTTTAAAGAGTATTGTTAATCAGGCACAAGTTAATCCTCACCAATAAATAGATAAAGTGTCGCCGGCTGGTGGGACTATAAAGTTGATCTGTGCTGCTAGCCGCCCATCTTCACATTCAACTTGCATGGAGACCGGCTTAAGCTAAAGCCATAACATAAGAAGAAGGATCCACCCTGATGAAAATAAATGACCAGGCAATAGGGCAGAGCCATGCTGAAGCTGAAAGCAGTGCCGGGGATGCTCCTCTAATTTTACCCCTGGAAGCTCTCGACCAGACCGACCGTTTCATAGGCGGAGGCAAGGCGGCTAATCTGGGTGAGCTGATCCAGGCTGGCTTCGCGGTGCCGGATGGATTTTGTGTAACTACCCAAGCTTACAGGCTCGCCAGTAATAGCAACCCTGCTCTTGCCCCAATCCTACAAGAGCTAGCCGAGCTCAACCAGGGGAGCCAGGACCGGTTGGAAGAACTGGCCCGCAAGGTGCAATCGGCCTGGGAGAATATGGAGGTACCACCCCACCTTATTACCGCCATAACCAGGGCCTACCAGGAGTTGAGTAAAGGAGAAGTAGTTTCTGAAGGAGAAAGTGTTAGGGTGGCAGTCCGTTCTTCTGCTACCGCCGAAGATCTTCCGTCAGCCAGTTTCGCGGGCCAGCAAGATACCTATCTCAATATAGGGGAAATCGAAGCAGTTCTGGCGTCAGTTAAGCGTTGCTGGGCCTCTTTATGGACTGAGCGGGCTATAATCTACCGGGCCAACCTAAATCTTGATCCCCGTCAGGTCTTCCTGGCCGTAGTTGTCCAAAAAATGGTCGATGCTCAGGTAGCCGGGGTTCTCTTCACCGCAAATCCGCTCACCGGTAAACGTCACCAGGCCGTGATTGACGCCAGTCCGGGCCTGGGTGAGGCGGTAGTTTCAGGTAGGGTCAACCCCGACCATTTTGTCGTAAATATGGGGGCCACCTCTACCTCTACCACTACCACAAATCCTACTGCCACATCTGCTATTTCACCTAACAATTCAAATGCTCCTACCGGAAAGCTGGTTGAACATAGACCGGGTGACAAAAGGTTTAACCTCCCGCCAATCTCATCTTCAGACGAGGGAACCACCAGTAGATCCACGCGAGCAGAAGACATCGGCAGAGCCAAGCTGGAATATTGCCTTTCAGAAGCCGAGGTGCTAACACTGGCCGAACTTGGCTCCCGGATCGAAGAACATTTTGGTACTCCCCAGGATATTGAGTGGGCTATTGATGCCGAAGGGCAGGTATGGCTACTTCAGGCCAGACCGATTACAAGCCTGTTTCCGCTTCCAGCCAGTGCACCACTCACCGAAAAGGATTTGCGGGTCTATCTATCGTTTAACATTCAGCAAGGCACCTACCGGCCTACTACCCCTATGGGTATTTCGGCCACCCGGCTACTGGCTTCCGTGCTGGTTAGGCTGGCCGGTTTTCCTCCAAAAGACCCCCTAGCAGGGCCTGGTTTTGTTACTGAAGCCGCTTCTCGGATTTTCATCGATGTAACACCGGCATTGCGCCGTTCCTTTAGCCGGAAGTTCCTGGCCCAGGCAATGTCACAGGCCGAAGTTCATGCGGCCACTATCTTTGAGCAATTGTGGCTTAATCCCCAGCTTTCTATCCTCCCTACTCCCCGGTTTACCCTAGTTCGCACAATATTGCTGGTGCTGATCCGAACTGGTATGCCCTGGCATCTTTTGCGAACACTGGTTTCCCCTCGCCAGGCTACTAACCAGTTGCAAAATTTCATTGATAACTTACGCACCACCACAAACCTTGGTGACAGGCCGGGGGTCAAGGGGGCAGGAGAAGACAAGAGCGAGGGGGAGGACAATAAAAGTGGCAGCGCCCGGCTGACAGCCGTCGAACAACTTTTAGCTGAAGAAATTCCTCTCCTTTTGTCTAACGCTTCACCGGTCATGTTAAGTGGTATGCTGACCTTTGCCCTTTCAGGTAAACTCCTGGGCAAGCTTGCTACTGAAGGCGAATTACAGTTGGTATTACGGGGAGCGCCGTCCAATCCAACTACTGAGATGACCCTGGCCCTGTGGGTAATAGCCCAGGAGGTGAAGGCTGATTCGACGACAACCCACCTGGTTCAGAGTACTCCGTCAATGAGGCTGGCCGAACTTTATCGCCAACAAAGCTTGCCTTACCATCTTCAGCAGAGGATGGCCGGTTTCCTGAAAAGCTACGGACACCGCAGTGTGGCCGAACTGGACCTGGGCCAGGCCCGCTGGTCCGAGGATCCAACCTATCTATTTGAAATGCTTACCAATTACCTGCGGCAGACGGGTGAGACAGCCCTCTCTCCTGAGGTACAGTTCCGGCAGGCGGCCGCCGAGGCTGAAGAAATGATAAAGGAGTTAACCAACCGGGCTAAAGCTTTGAGCCGGTGGCGCGGGTTACTGGTCGGTTTTTGCCTGCGCCGGGCCCATGCCCTGGGCGGGTTACGGGAAATGCCCCGGTTCTGTCTCAGTCTGCTACTGGCCGGGGCGCGAGAAATTCTCTGGCCGGTCGGTGAAGAGCTAACCCGGGCCGGTAGGCTGGAAAAAGCGGAGGATATTTTTTTTATTACACTGCCCGAAGCACGTAAGGGGCTGGCTGGTCTTGATTTACGTGAGGCAGTAAAAAGGCGGCGAGGCACCTTCGAACAGGAAGGGCGTCGCCGACAGGTTCCCCTGGTGCTACTCTCCGATGGAACGGTGCCTGTGGTCCGAGCAGAAGTCGATCCGACCGGGCAAGCCATCCTTCACGGTACTGCGGCTTCTCCTGGAATTGTAAAAGGCACCGCCAGGGTGATACTTGAACCAGAAGGTAGCAACCTTGAGCCAGGGGAAATCCTGGTTGCGCCATCCACCGATCCTGGCTGGACACCGCTCTTTTTAAGCGCCGGTGGACTGGTAATGGAGTTGGGAGGGGCAATGTCCCATGGAGCTATTGTAGCCCGCGAATATGGTATCCCGGCGGTGGTGGCAGTTTCCGGTGCAACGGCCCACATAAAAACAGGCCAGCATGTCACTATTGATGGGTCGAGTGGGATTGTTATTCTACTTTCCTGAGTGTTGTATTGCTGGCTAGATTATAAATACCTGTTTCTAAGAAACAATGGTCTTTTAGGGGATTGTAAAGTTTCACAGAAAAACAGGATATAGAATAATAGCAGTTAGGTTTTCAAAGATTTTTGGCCTTTAGTTTCTCTACTTTTAGCTTATCCAACAAAGAAATTATACTGGTATATTTCCATTTCCAGTATAATCAGTTCAGTTAATTGTAAAGTTGGTATGAACCGAGATTGGCCGTTTTTAGAGGATACAGCTTAGGCAAAAACACCGAATTGCCTAATAATCTTCAGTTTCCAATGAATTAACGAAGGCATTAGCGATAAGGTAGCTACAAATTTTCTTATTTTGAACTCAAAGAGGTTACTAAGATTAGTCAAGATAATGGAACTTATCTTGACTAACTATTA
>Ga0209915_1004332_pt1 | contig 10501 bp, 14 predicted proteins | sample ThiBiot_750_plan_FD_183952 | JGI IMG/M metagenome (GOLD analysis project Ga0209915, IMG submission 183952) | Wastewater bioreactor microbial communities from Cape Town, South Africa - Thiocy_cont_750_plan (SPAdes) | ecosystem: Engineered > Bioreactor > Thiocyanate-remediating > Anaerobic-Aerobic... | reverse complement strand
TCATCGCGTGGTCTCTCTCGCGTCACCGTTGGATTTGCCCACTACCACCACTACTCCTTCCCGATCCGCTCAAACCGCGCTTGGTGGGTGCGACCGCACTGTGCGAGTGGCGCCACTCACGCACTCGCTCATTCTCCTCCTTCCCAGCCAGCCACCACATCACCCTCGCTCGCAATCTCTGTTCTTGAGGCTCGATTCCACTCCGCCACTCGCCTCTCGACTTCTCACATACCATGTCGTCGTTCGCTGACAAGGATATCGGTGCCTACTCGGTGCGTATGCAGCTGGTAGCCGACGGCTTCACGATCACGGCCACGCATCGATTGTTGCCCGACGTCGTGTACCGCACGAGTGTGTCATCGCGAGAGCCTGCGCCTCTCTACCACTTTGTCTCCAGCCAGCAGTTCGAAGCCGTGCTCGAGGAGGATGATCGCGTGCTGTCGCTGCTTGGGCCGCTGGAGTTCCGCCTCGCGCGGCAGCAGTCGCTCGCCGAGCAGGTGCTCGCGCTCCGACAGCAGGTCGAGCTCCTCGCCGAACGGTGCGAGCGCCAGCACGAGCAGTTGACGGCGGCTCTCGAGGAGCTTCGCAACTCGTCGTCCGATGCCGTGTCGCTCGCCGAGGCGCTCGCGACTGCCCGCGTCGAGGGCACCACGCAGAACTCGATCGTGCTGCGCACAGGAATCGACTACAACAACGCCACGTACACGAACACTGCCAGTCCCGGATGGATGACGCTCTCGTTCGACAATCCGGTCATGGTTCGAGCGATTCACTGTCGATTCTACGACGCCGACAATCGAACCTACACGTGGACCCTGGAGGTGTCGCTCGACGGTGCGCGATGGGACACGATCGAGAGGTACGCACGCAATCGAATCGAATCTTGCTCGATGCGCGAGTGCTACGGCCACTGACGCAGCTGCATCTATCGCCATCTCATCGAAGGGCCGAGCAACATCGCGGCTTGTCGTGCATCCGTATCGGACAGCGAGTGCGCAGCTTGCGTATGACAGGCACCAGCACCGCGAATGCCTACCTCCACATGACGATGTTTCGGCTGCTGTGAGGTGGCACCGGATCGGCGGGCGTCGTTGTAAGTAAGTGGCTCGCTCGTGATGTTGGCTGTGTACATTGATAGCATCGAACGAATGGAAGAATCATGGATGGCGCTCCGAGGAGGAGGAGGTGCCACCTGCCTGGCGTGTGCCACCTGTGTTTACCGCCAAAATGAGCGCGCTCCCTCGCCGAGGGTCCGAGAAATCCGAAATCCGAACCCGCGATAGAGAGCACGCAAGCGAAAGGCCACGGCGCTCGCGGGATGGTGATGGCGTGGGTCGGCAGGAAGGGTTGGTCGAGGGTTCCGGAGGGGGCACGCGGTCATCTAGACATGGGAGCGAGGCTCGAGCTAAATTACGGCGCCACAGCGGGGCCTTGGGGACCTTGCGCGTGGCAGCAGCGCGGTGAACTACACGATGAGCGAGCGAGCGAGAGAGAGAAGCTGAGGCACAGAGACCGACGCCTTCTCTTCTCCCTCTCCTCCTCGCGACCTGGTTTGTGCCATCCTCCTCGCTCTCCCGCTCGCTCGCCAGTAAAGACCTCGCCACCCCAACCACCACCCCAACCACCACCCCAACCACCCCAACTCCTCTACAACCTCTGCATCTCTTCTCTTCTTCTCTTCTCTTCTCTTCGCGGGAGCTGTCGTGTTGTTAACGTTTCGTTCGTTTGAGTGGGCGTGCTCGATCACGATCTATGGTGGAGCGGCTCGGCGTCGTCGTCGAGGTGGAGGTCGTGTGAGAGAGAGGTCGTGCCGTGCTCGTGGTCTCGAGAGTGTGTATGTGCCGTATACGCCGTCACCTATCGAACACCACTAGAGCCGCCAGCGAGTCGTCACCCATCTCGAGTGGATCGACGTGGGCGACACCGCGCAACACAACCAACCTCACCAGCCACACACGCATACCTTCCATCCCGCTATTCGTAACCGTATCGTGCTTGTTCTCTCTCTCTCTCTCTCTCTAGCGTATTACTCTTGCATTTATATATCTCGATATCTTTTGGGTGTTAATTGCCATCGTCGTCATTGTTGTTGTGCTGAGAGATATTTTGTCTTTTCGTGAGATATTTCTTCCTCTTCTTCCCATATTTCTCTTCTCGCCAAGCGAATCCATCATCAATCCATCATCATCCATCGATCATTCGTCGATTCCGTACAATCGATCCATCATCGATCACTCTTGCCCGGTGACCGATATCGATATGTCAGCACCTAACGGTGGAGGCTCTAACCACCTCCATCCAAGCAATCGACCGCATCACCATCACCATCACCATCATGCTGCGCCTCCTCCTCCGTTACCGATCGATAGTGTGGCAACCACACCGCATCAACGTACGCGAGTCACTCGCTCCTCCAGTGCTACGGCACTAGTTGCACCCTCGAAGCAGCAGGAAGAACTGCTGCAGCAGCAGCACTATCAACAACTGCAACACTATCAACCCCCGCCGCCGCCACCGCCGCAACAGCAACAACAACAACAGCACCAGTATCAGCAATCACTACGACCCAAGATCAACATCAAGGTCATTCCTTCGCAGAGGCATGCACAAGTATCACAGACTCCCCACCTCGACCCATCATCTTCCTTACCATCGCCGCATCACTCGCTCGTGCCCACGACGCCGCCCATGCTGCAGTTGAATCAACCGCCGTCGATTCAACTGCCGCTGTCGCCTGCATCACCGTCGCCCTCATCGTCATCCTCCTATCAGTTGCACACGCCTCGCAGCGCTGACCTTCTTTCGGCCAACACACTGACGCCATCGACATGCTCGACCACCATCTCCTCCACATCATCGACTCCACTTTCCATGCGCTCGCCATTGACATCGCCCTATGTGCTCGAGCAGCAACAACAACAACACCGTTTGATGGGTGATGGCGTCGACATTGGTGCCCATACCAATGGCAATGGCAATGGCAATGGCAATGGCAATGGCAATGGCAATGGCAATGGCAGTGAATTGCGTACCGATGAGGTACTCGACGATTACCATTATCATCATCAACATCATCAACATCATTACCATCTTCAACATCAACAACAGCAACAGCAGCAGCATCAACTGCATCATCATCAGCAACAGCACCAAGCCTCACTCTATGTACACCAACACCAACACGCTGAATCGGCCTCACCCTTCTCGACTTCCTCTTCTTTTCCTTCTTTCCATGAATCCTATCCACCTGCGCTCCTATCGACGATCCATGGAGGATCGACGAGAGCCATCGAGCACGAGCCCAATACCAACCACACCACCGAGAACCACCACCAGCACCAGCATCACTCGTACCATCGCCACGCTAGCAACACCTCGGCAGCCTCGCCGTCGTTCCACGATTCGTACCGTACCGTCGCAAGCCCTCGTGCCAGCGAGCTCCTTGCATTGGGCGACCCGGGCGACTTTCAGTTCCCATCAGCCAGCTCATCGCAGGAGGAAGACTTTGCGCAACAGCTGCGAATCGTCACACCAAGCTCGAGCCAGGTCTCGAGTCAAGTAGCCACCCGAGCCTTGCACGATCAGCTCAAGTATGATGACGGCGACGATGATGACGATGACGACCACCATCGTGGCGATGCCCATGGAGCTCCAAGTCGCGCACGAAGCTCGCACGCCGTTTTGCTCGTTGACGACACTGCTTCGTGCTCCTCGACGCCTGAGGATGATGTAACGTTCCCTTCCACCTACTTTTCCGGCCTCCAGAGCCCCACGCCGCCATCATCTGCTGGTGCGTGCATGGAGCTCACTGTGCACGGCGGCACTGTAATGCTTCACTCACTCGCTCTCGTCGTTGCGCGATTTCGCGACTTGTAGAGCAGCCGCAGCCACAGCCGCAGCCGCAGCCGCCCGATTCGCCAGCCGGCACGGCAGTGGTAGGGTTTGAGTGGCAGGTGCCGGGACAGAAGCTCATCGGCTCGACTAGCAGTGCTCCAGGCACCTATATCGTACGTCGGCCATGTGCACCTGCGCAGCGCAGCGGCGAGCAGCAGCACGGCTAACTTGTCGTCGCCCCAAAGATCCAACTGCCTGGCAATCGATGTCCCGTGTGCAACGGAGCGCACCCGTTGCGGCTGACGTGCTTCTCGGCGACGCAAAGCAAGAAGCACGGCACATGGCGGCTGCAGACCAACCCAGCGTGCTTCCGTCGCTGCCAGCCGTGTGGTCGCACGCTGAACGATCATCACCGCAAGACCAACCCGAACAACGACCTCTCGTGGCACGTACTCGTCACCGTGCCGCCGCGCTACTCGACCACCTTCCCGTGTCTGCACTGGACACTGGCAGACGACGGCCAGCCGACGCACACGCTCTCGGGTGCCGCGCGCAAGCGGCCGGCCTCGAAAGTAGCCAGCGACGGCACTGACGACAAGCAAACGCGAGCCAGACGGCGTGGTAATGATGGAAAGCCGATCGTCGACGGCGGCGGCGAGGACCAGTGAGAGCGAGTGGGCGAGACACCCTTATCATGGCGTTCGAAGAGGACTGCCAGATACATTCGTCTCACTCGCACTCGCTCACTATCAATCACAAGCAATCACTCACAATCACACTCACAAGCACACTCTATCACATCATACCTCTCCTAATTCCTTTCCATCGCGATATTTTGTATTTTATGTTGGGCGCCTGTCTCTGCGACAGCACCACACTGAACAACTACCTGCCACCATTGATGAACTACATCATGTAGAAGAAAGTAAAGCGGACGATACCATTCTGATGGTGGTTGTCGGTTGTTCCTCGGCATCTCTGTTGACCACGGCAACGCGAGCGCACTGTTCCTGGGTACGCCCGTACCGCGTTCATCTTCTCCGCTGCTTCTCACTAGAGGAGCCTTTATCTATCGTGTAGGCAATCGATGCTGCTTATCGTTGATGTATTCCTGCCTGCTTGCCTGCTCGCCAGAGATAGATAGCTAGATGATGACGACGCCTGTCTTGGTGTTGTTCGTGTGCCTCGCGATGGCGGTGTACCACGTCAACGCAGCTCCCAACCCGCTACGACCATTGCACGAGCAAGTGGTCCCAATCAAGGTGCAGAACGCAAGTCCCGGGTGTGTGCCTCGCCGCTCCGTGCGCTCGGTGGAGCTGCCTTCGACTGCCTCGGTGGCAGTCATCGGCAACAAGCGATCGCGCGCCGAGCACGACGAGGACGAGCGCGAGCGAAGGCGCCGACGCCTCGATCAACAGCCACCTGACGCCGAGTGGCCTGAGCCCCTCGATCTCGCAGTGATCGCTAGCACCGAGCCTGTACCTGACGAGGTTCACGAGCAAGCAAGCGACGACGCCGTCGCTGTGCAGCCGGACTACGATCGCTCGTGGGAAGATGATGTCCTCAACAACGAGGACTACGACTCGCGCAACGGCTAGACCACCTCACCACGACATGTGTCTCGGGATGACTATCCAACCCATGTACACAGTCCCCAAGAACCTCACTCGAGAGGCCAGCAGCGGCAGCCAGCACTACGCAGCAGCAGCAGCAAGAATGTGCTCGCCATCTCGCGATCGCATCATCAGACGACGAATGCGAAAAGAACAGTAAACCATCGAGCAATCATGGGCTCACGTCCACAGCGTTGGCCTATGCAGTAAGCTCGTTGATTCTCAAGGTCAAGTAGGATGATTGCTCTATGGTTCTCATTCCTTTCGTTGCTCCTCGTTGTTCGCATCTCCCGATCTCTCGATCTCTCGCGATCCAGGTATTCGAGATATTCGGGTTCGGGGTTCACCACACCACCAACGTACACGAGGAAGGAGAGTGAGCAGCACGTCGGAGAGATGTCGCTCGTGTCGGAGGCAGATCGATACGCTGACGCCGAGGAACACGACTCGGGCGTCGCCTTGGTTGCAGCAGCAGAACCAGTAGCAGCTCCAGCTCCAGCCCCAGCTGCTACTACCGCTGTTGATGTGGTCGGTCATGGTGAGCAGCACGTGACTCTCAATCCAGAGGATGAGGAGGAGGAGGAGGATCGTGATCCCGTTCGTCGACACTTGAAGCAGATGGCGCTCTTCTCTGCGATCGACAACGACCACGATGCCGCCGCCGTCGTGGCAGATGATGATGATGATGAGGCAGCAGCGCCACCACCACGTGATGGGCGCATCCGTACCACGGAGGGCCACGACAACGACAAGGAGGAACGTGACGACGACGCAGCCGTGTATGATGACGACGACGAGGACGACGAGGACGGCGATCTTTACGATGTCGAGGAGCGCTTGGTCTCGGGCGGCACGGGCGGCATCGAGTCGGCTCGAGCGGCGTTCGTCGGCCACTCGCTGCCCCAATTCGAACATCGCATCAACCTCGGCAAGCTCGATGACTCGTGCTCTCGGTTGAAATCGAGCGCCGTGTCGTCGCTGCGCGAGCAAGAGCGCAAGGAGCTGCAGGCCACACGAACGCAGGATCGTTCGAACCGTGCGACGTCGGAGCTCGTGCTCGATCCACGCACTCGCATGATGCTCTTCAAGATGCTCAATCGCCGAGTGTTCGATACGATCAATGGTTGCGTCTCGACGGGCAAGGAGGTGCGCTGATGATGCTCGTCGACAATCAATCACGAGCAACGTGATGGATTGATTGATTGATTGCGTGATGGATTGATTGGGCTTGTGTGCAGGCCAACGTGTATCACGCGACGTCGGAGCTCGATGGCAGCGAGATGGCCGTCAAGATCTACAAGACCAGCATCTTGGTCTTCAAGGATCGTGATCGCTACGTGTCGGGCGAGTTTCGATTCCGAAAGGGCTACTGCAAGAGCAACCCACGCAAGATGGTCAAGCTCTGGGCCGAGAAGGAGATGCGCAACTACTCGAGGTTGTACGCCGCTGGCATTCGATGCCCGAAGCCGATCCTGCTGCGCCAGCACATTCTCATCATGGAGTTCATTGGCAAGCAAGGCTACGCTGCTCCGCGCCTCAAGGTACGTGCAGCAACTCTCTCGGAGCCGGAGTTGGATCGCTCACCCTGTTTGGTGTCGTGCGAGTAGGATGCTGTCTTGACCGAGGAGCGGTACAACGAAGGCTACTTTGAGGTCATTAACATGATGCGTGCCATGTACCACAAGTGCCACTTGGTGCACGCTGATCTGAGTGAGTACAACATGCTGTACGTCCTTACCACAAAGAGTCAAAGCGAGAGAGAGAGAGAGAGAGTGCGCTATTGGCTCATCTGATGCTTTCGATGGATGGCGCACAGATACTATCGAGGCCACATCTACATTATTGACGTGTCGCAATCGGTCGAGCACGATCATCCAAATGCCATCGTGTTCCTGCGCAGCGACATTAGCAACGTCACGAGCTTCTTCCGCAAGCACGGCGTCTCGGTCATGACGATGCTCGAGCTCTTCAACTTTATCACCGACGTGACGATCGACGATTCGAACGTCGACGCATACCTCGAGAAGCTGCAGAACTCGATCGCATCGCGGCCGGCACTCACCTCCGAGCAGCAGACCGAGGAGGTCTTCAAGCAGTCGTTCATTCCACGCAATCTCGAAGAGGTGGTGGATATCGAGCGCGATATGAAGCGCGGTCAAGCAGGCGATACCGAGGGAGTACGTGCAGCACACGAACGAACGAACGAACGAGCGAACGAGCGAGCGAGCGAACGAACGAACTAACACTTGAGAGCACGCACACGTTGTAGATGTACTATCAAAAGCTGATGGGCATTCGCGAGGACATGTCGGGCCCGCAACTCAAGCCGGCAATTCTCGAGGCAGAGGCGCAAAGCGAAAGCGACAGCGACGAGGAGGGTGATGGCACCACGCGTGGTGCGAACGGAGCCACCGCCGATACGGAAGAAGGAGAAGGCCGTGAAGTTGAAGGTCCTGCTGACGAGCGTCTAGACAACAAGGTGCGTTCCGCCGACTCATACACGCTCGCGAGCTGGCAGCATCTTCTCACACACGAGTGGGCCGAGTAGGAGCGCAAGAAGCTCATCAAGGAGATGAACCGCGAGAAGCGCAAGAACAAGATCCCCAAGCATCTCAAGAAGCGCAAGCAAAAGCAAGCACAGAAGAACCGATCGTAAGCGCGGCTGTGAGATGAATCGTGAGTGCGTGTCATATTCGAACGATTGATTGTTGTTCTGCTTCTTGCAAGCAAGTCAGGCAGACAGATGAGTGTATGTACGAACGCGACACGGCACGATACGACACGGAATAGGCATAAATCACAACAGTTTTGGCAACGTCGATGCTTGCTCGATGATGGCCTTGGATACATCGTCGTTGCCTTCCATACGCAACGACGACGACGACATCGATCATTCTCTCATGCAAGCAACACGCTCACTTCTGAAGCGTGGTCATTCGGAGCTTGCGACGAGGAATGCCGCCGGTGTTCTCGGCATCGAGGCCCGTCGTGGGTCGAAGCTTTCGCGAGAGCTGCGGGCTGTTCGAGAAGTCGGCGAACAACTTGGTGGCAGCCTCCAAGGCAGCGACCGTGGCCTGATCGACGTGGCTCGTCGTGGAGGTGGCGTTGCACGGCCGCAACGGCGTCGTGGCGGCCTTGGCACGCGTCGGCTGCATGGGCGTCATTGGCGCAGCGATGCCTCGCGTCGGCTGCATGCTCGACGGCGGACGAACGACTCGAGCACTCGCAGAAGTGGCTTTGGTCGTGGCGCCAGTGGGCTTGGTGACCCGCGGTGTCGTTGTGCTGGTTGTGGTTGTTGCGGGCTTGGCAGTCTTGGAGGCCTTCTTGGGGATAGCAGTCGCAGCAGCAGGCTTGGATTCGATGACAGCTTGAGGGCGCTTCTTGGCCTGTGTATGCAGGTTGCCTGTTAGTGAGCGAGCCATATCGATCGACAGCAGCAACGGGTATCAGCGATCGTCGTACCTCCTCCTTGAGTCGCTTCTCGAGCTCGCGCTTCTTGAGTTCAGCCTGTTGATAGGCACGAATGACGTCAATGTAGCGCTGGCCCTCGTAGAGGAACGGCCTGCCGGTGCGGCTCTCCCAGTCCTCGAGCTGCTTGAGCAGCGTCTTCTCAAAGTCCGGCAGCTTGCTGACGTGCTTCTTGTCGCGCAGCTCCTGCTGCAGACGCTCCGAGGCGCCGTGCGTACGAGCCTGCAGGCGACTCGGATCACGCGAGCACTCGTCGATCTTGGCCTTGAGCGCGAGTAGTTGCTTGCGATTGTCGATCGAGTCCAGCAGCGGCTTCATGTCTTGCTGCAGCTGCCTCTGCTTGGCGACCTCGTCCTCGTGCAGCGCCAGCAATCGATCGTCGTACTCGGTGCTGGTGTACGCCTCGTAGAAGTCGCCGAGGATCGAGCGCATGATGGCGGCGTCGTTCTCGGTCTGCGACACGACGCCGCCGTCGGTGTTGCCACCGGCAGCCATCGTGTTGAGGATGATGGTGCGCAACTCGGTGCGCTGCTCCTCGATCAGCTCGCGGCCGCGCACCTGCTTGAGCTCGCGCAGACGCTGCAGCTCGGCCGAGTACGCCTCGACGTCGGCCACGGTCAAGCCGTTGTGCTCACGCAGGAAGGCGTCGGTCTCGTCGGCCGGAAGCTTGAGTCGAGCCCACAGACTCGCAATCTCGGTCTTGTGGTAGTCGATGTGCTCGACGCGTTGGCGCTTCTCCTCTTGCAGCTGAGCGAGCTTGTTCGAGAGATCCTCGATCATGGCTAACGAGAACAACGCCACCGAGTCGTCGTCATCTTCGTCGTCGTCGACGTCATCCACATCAGCAGTGGCCATGTGGTTGTTCGAGTGAGCGACAGTAACGGCCGGAGCGACATTCGTCGTGTTCGATGCGAAGGACGCGAACGCAGCCGAGTCGTCGTCGTCAATGTCGAGGAGATTGAGCTGTTGGTCAATCGATGTGATCGACGACACACGTCGAGCGGGAGCCTGCAGCAGCTCCTCCTCATCGAACGTATCGCTAGCATCATTGATGCCGCTGTCGTCAGCCAACGGCACCGAGGCATCATAAGCCTCCTCATCAGCATCGGCGTCCTCGTCGTCGTCGTCTTCAGCTTGAACACCAAGCTCTCGCGAGAGAGTCGAGATGTCATCGCACAGCTTGGTGATTTGTTGTTGCCGTTGGTTCTGTTGGAACAGTGAGAGCGCGTGAGCAGCGAGAACGAGCGCCTATCGATCACGCGAGCGAGGCAACAACGAACCTTGAGAGCGAGAGCCTCGGCAATCAGGTGCTCGTAGCGCGCCACTCGATCGCTCGAGAGGTCGTCCATATCGACTTGCGCCGAGACGGTGTTCATGTCGAAGGCGGCGCACGAGAACCGACGGATCAGGTGTTGCGGCGCTTGCGTGTACGGCAGCTGCGTCATGTCGGCGCCGAGCTCGAGCCACAGCTGGCGCAACTGCTCGTGCAGATCGGTGATGGTGTCGACGCGCTCGGCACGCACCTGGTGCGCAAGTACACTGTGTCAACGGTGTGCAAACACGTCGCCCTCGCTCGCTCTTGGGTA
>Ga0209915_1004330_pt1 | contig 10512 bp, 8 predicted proteins | sample ThiBiot_750_plan_FD_183952 | JGI IMG/M metagenome (GOLD analysis project Ga0209915, IMG submission 183952) | Wastewater bioreactor microbial communities from Cape Town, South Africa - Thiocy_cont_750_plan (SPAdes) | ecosystem: Engineered > Bioreactor > Thiocyanate-remediating > Anaerobic-Aerobic ... | reverse complement strand
TTCAGCGAATTTTTATCATAAGATGATGAGTAAACTTGTAATTTCCTGATAAGGATGAATATATGTTTATTTATACAGTTATTTTGTCAATCTCATAAGCATGGTCGATTTTTCTAAGAAAAAAAAAACTTGTATACACTCTCACCCTCAACACCCTCGATTTGATCGTTGATACAATGAACGATTCCATCGCAAATCTCCGTCCAATCGAGACAAATCGATTTCGAACCACGATTACATTCTAAATGAATATAACACGTTAAACCTGTTGGTACAGATGGAGTTGAATAATAATCAATGAATATCTCTTGTAATGTCAAATCGTGTGATCGAATAGCGAGAAATTCGTATTGTTCAAGTAGATCGATCGGTGCCGACCATTGATACAATTGTTCACTGGTTATATTTTGTTTTCGAAGATCATCGAAGGTAAATTTTGGATCAGCTGGATTTTATTTGACTAAAGATTCAGTTAAACAAAATGAGAGAATTTCTTCATCATCTTTCGAATCGAGTAATTCAGGAACGGATATGAGAAGACAACTATGCTCATGTTGATTATTAAAATTATCAGTCAAATGAAAATTGATTTGTGGAAAAACGATGAGATGAAGAAAAACTCTCATTTCAATCGATGTTTTTATTCGAAAATGAATGTCATTGAAGCAAATAATTACTCGGATAAAAAAAAACATCTGTCGTTGAAATTTAAATCTTCGACAGCTTACAGAACAAAATAAATGTTAACAATCCATAATGATATTTACAAATGTCAGATGCACAGTTATAAGTTAATTGTACTTCTTGAATATCAATCAAACTCATATTATAACGAATTTCAATGACAACACCTGTTTGCAACGGTTCAATTGTTGGCTTACCATTGATGGAAAAATAACCTCTACCATAATGCATTATTGATGCATAATCATACGGAGTATTCAGAGTGTTAACAAACAATGAAGGATATTTTTCAAAATTGTATTCCAATCCTACATTTGCAATCGTAAGAAAATCGATATTAGAATTTTCATTTACCTGGTTCAATATTTGCAAAATTAACACGAATATAATTATCACGATCTGGTCGAGATTGTTCATGGAAAAAACCTTTTTTTAAACAAAGAAATCTTTAAACAATCTACATTGACTGTATATCTACCTAATGCGTGTAATAGTTCGTGCATAATAGTTCCCTCATAAATACACCCTGGCTTTTGTAATGTTACTGTACGTTCCATATTTACACCTGTGTTTTGTCCGACCTAGAAAAATGTTTGACAAAAGACAGATGATATAACCAAGAATTGAAGTTACATAAGATGAACAACCATCTCCATGTCGAATCGTTATATAGTATCGATCCGATGATATTCGTGGTCGAAAATGAATACATCGAGTATTGTTTATTGCAGTTAAACGTTCCATTTTTTCCATAGTTGACGTGATTAGTGATATTTGAATTGAATCTACAAAACGATATTTAGTTAGAAAATGAGAATATCGTATAATGAACCATAGTCAGCTGTAATGATTTCATAGGGAACAATTCCATTTGTCCATCGGACTGAATTTCCGCGTTGTAAAACACCACGCTAAAGATCGACTCCTCTCACACATAATATTTCAAAGAAATAATTTTCTTACGGCTAATGACAATGTATCAGGAAAATGCATATCACCTTCGAATAAATCCGCTGAAATGGATACAATTATAATGCAGAAGTTATATCTTATTATATGACAAAAAGCCTACAATTCTGTTCCAGTTTATTTCCTTTCATTGAACAATTCTATATCAAAACAATCCGAGAACATTATTCTTTCACAAAAGAGAAAATTCAAACATTGATTATTATTGGATATCCATCGATATGGAATAACAGAAGAAGACCAATTATTATATTCAACATCATTGCTTGTCTAAATACAATTCAAACTATCTGCAGCTCGCTTTTATACAGTATAATGATTCATATGCTGTTTAAATACAAAGCAAATTATCATGTTTTTGGAAGGAAATAAATCCGAAAAGTTTTACTCATCGATTAGAAAAATATAATGTTACAGTCCTTCCGTCGAACAGAATATACAATATAAAGTTTCTTAGCACAATCCCTTTGGGATTAACAATGTGAAACACGAACTGATTTCTACGATTACATAATATCATGTGAAAGGTAGTTTGAAATTACTATGTAGAAAAAAAAATGGGCTACTTTTCGTTATTGCGACATATTTTCAGTAGAGATCGCATGCACATACTCTAAAAGTAGCCAATTTAAGAAATCAAATGTACACTGTTGATATTTGAAGTCATGATGAAAATAATAAGAACGAATATTTTCAATGCAAATAAACATTTGATTATATTATAATGTTAATTCATTCGCCGGTTATACTTGTTCATTATCGGCTGCTTTTTCTTCTCTTACTAAATACGTGTTTTTTCCTTCTTCTTCTTCTCAGTCACCTTTAATTATTAACATGAGTAAGTATCTGATTTTGAGCCTCGATTATATTCTAAATGAATGTAACATGTCAAATCTGTTGGTAGAAATGGAGAGGAATAAAAATAAATAAATGAATGATTCAATACTAAATATTCTTCATATTGTTCAAGTAGATCGATCGGTGCTGACCATGGGTATAATTGTTCACTGGTAATACTTTATTTTCGAAGACCATCGAATGTAAACTTGAGATCGGTTGTATTTTATTTGGATAATGATTGAGTTAAGCAAAATGAAAGAACTTCTTGATTATCTTTTGAATCAAGTAATTCAGGAACTGATATGAGAAGGCAACTGTGTTCATCTTGATTATTGAAATTGATTTGAGGTCAAGCAAAAATCAGTGAAGAAACTGTTTTTTTTCTGAATGTCTAAATGAATGTAAATGCTTTCGGTTCATTATCAGTGACGTTAAGAATTATCATGATAAAAAAAAAGAAACATCTGTAGGAAAGTTTATTCTTCGCCAGATGAACCGAAAGAGCGAGAGAAAAATAGCGTCAGAATGACGTGTGATATGAAAGTGCAAAGTTTTTAAAATCATTTAAAGAACGGATGTTCTGGACACAGAGAACGAAACGAATTGGAGTACTCTATATAGTACCTAAATCAATATATCTAATGTGGGTTTTCGAAGTACCTATTTGAGATACCCTGAAATCAATACATTCACTAGGGAAGGTAGCATTTCATTATTCTCTCTCTAAAATTCTATGATTATTATTTTTACTATCAGACAGAACAGGTCTTACACATATAATTTCAAAGGACAGCTATCGAAAGTAATGGAAAATACAGAAGTAGTATTAGATTGAGTGTCATTGATTAACAATGTTTTAATATCAAAAACTTAGCTATATTCTAAGTATCAATCACATTTAGTCACTCTCATTCTTTTTTTTGTTTGTAACTGTAACAAGCTATCTGGAGTATATGGATGATATGCGATTCTCTTATTTTGTCCTTATGTAGCATACAAGAGAAGAAGAAAAACTGAATTCTTGAAAAGCATTCATGTGCAAAATAACGCTTGTATTATTTCTTCACAAAAAAAGAAAGTTATGAAAGCGTTAAAAGAGAAATGTATATTTTTTTGTATTATCAACGTAGTGGCAGCGCCAGGGAGTGCCAGGAGTGGACTGAGCTCCTCCAAAAATTATTTGAGTGTCCCCAAAAATTTTTCAAGATAACTTAAGTATGAATTCGTTATTTAGTATAAAATAAGAAAGTTTTGTGATGACTCCAATATTAAAAAAAAACGGCATGCATTTCATTTTTTTAAATTTGTAAAAACTCAATAATATTAAGCCTCCTCTCCAACTTTTAATTTCTGGCGCCACCTCTACTGATGACGTTGTTGGACTCACCGAAAACTACCTTAATATACTAGCAATTATTTATGTATTTCGAAAAAAAATGAGTTAAAAATCGTAATTAACAAGTTGCAAATCTCGAATATAAATAAATAGTAGAACAACAAAAATTTTGACATATTCTTAATCTGTGTATCTGATAATTCCTATTTTTCGTCCATTTTCCATAATTTTGTCAATTGTTTCTTGATGATTTTCTTTTACTTCTCGATTAAATTGTTGACATTTTTCGCGTATCTCATTTCCTTTATCTTCACAACACTTCTGACAGATAGCAATGCCACGCAAAACATTTTTACCACATTGTGTTGGATCACCGTCTTTTAAATTCAGATAACTTAAACTCCAACCCCATGGCATTGTGCTCCAATGTGCATAACCGTTGTTAAAATAAATAAAATAAAAGGATGGTGAAATCGAACAGCCATAGTGTTCAGCAAAATATTTCCTTTGTTCCGCTAATCTTGTATCATAAGTTTTTTCTTGATCGTTACTGTTCGCCATATGAGATATATCAAAAAAAAAACTTCAAAGCAACAAATAATAAATGACAGGCAACAAAATCGCAAGATATTTATTGACGAAGAAAGCAATTACCTTGGTAATAACCTAAGAAAATGATGAAAGAAAAGAAAAAACCTCTGACACTCGGTCTGAATCCTCTTCGCCGAAATTCGATCATGTTTTTTCGGCAATGTATCTCTTCGGCCATGAATATTTCGATGATCTAACTTTCGACAATAAAACTTTCGATGAAGTGCATGTCGATGATATTTGTGTCGCCCATCTTTATTTCGGCGATCTGCACTTTCGGTAATGACTGATTCAGCACATTTTTCGGCGATCCTACTTTTCGGTGATCTTTCTTTCGGCGAAGAGGCATACAATTCGCGAAGAGAACAAGAGAAAAAAATCCTACTATCACCTTCAATATGTGTATCTTTCTCTCCATTCATGCGTGCGATTCATTTAGGTTTGTGAGCGTCTCTCGTATGTTTTATATAAAGGTAAGAGCAAAAACAGCTTCATCATCCCGAACTCAAATATTTTTTATTTCTATTCTCTACTATGCTTAGTTCATACAATAGTCTATTTTATTTAAATCTGAATTGAAAACAAGAAAGAGGCACTGAGTTTGAAACCGAAGTGAGTGTATTGTGGATGTTTAGAAATAAAGTACCGCCTATATTGTTTATATGCTCTGTTTTTGTAGCGTACGGGTATTTAGACGTGTATGATCGTGCATAGTTACTATATGGTCTATTCGTATAGAGTGGAGGAGTTTATGGATATTCGCTGGTCTTTATAAATGTAAAAGATGACATATTTCGAGGTACCCATAAATTCCCGGCTCGTGTAAGAGTAGAGGACATATTGAGTTTAGATGGTGATATATTTAGAAAGACCCGTAATACTTGCACCGTATATAAGTAGAGAATATATTGGATATATATCCGTCCGTATTTTGTGAAACACGAACTGAAAGAAGTGTTGAAGTTTAAGGTCAGGACACCCCCCCCCCCTGCACATAGAGCATTACTGGCAGCATTTCTCCTCTCCTACTGACACTATCACAGACCGTTACTGACAGCTTCCTCCCTCCCCCTACTGGTAGGGCACAGACCGTTACTGACATCATTACAGACGGTGACAGACATCTTAAATAGGGCATTACCAAACCGTGATAGAGATGATAAAAAGACCAACATAGACCCTAACAGGCAGTGGTTGTCCGACTGCAGGAGGGAGACTTTCCTCCCCGCCATTCATGAAAAATTTTCGTTTTCTTTTAAAGAAATTAGAATTTTTGGGATATTCTGTTATGAAAAATTAGTTACACACTTCAAAGAGTCCTGTGTTCCAAAAAAAACTGGAATACCCCCGATGTATGCTGCCTCGAACCACCACCGCCAACAAGAATCCTGAAATACTATTAGGCACTACAGTAGATTGATTGATATTCAACCATCGCACATCCTGACAGATAGGTCCATAATAGGCGTCACACACTACTCGAGATGCTATGATAGATAGTGTCAAGTATACTAAATTATAACTTAAATCAGGTGGTTAGAAAAGTCAAATTTTTAATAACAAGTAACGTTCGTCGTTTCCACTCACTTAACTCTCGACTGAAAACGCAGAAGTATCTTCTCATTATCACAGGTGGTGGAGCGAGTTCAGAATAGGGGAAGCTCAAACTTTTTTGCGAAAATGATAACAGTAACTTAAGTTGTTGGTTTAAAATCTGAAAAGACTCGCTTTCAATTCGTTAAAATATGCTTTGGTGTACATATATTTCAAAAATGGTTTATAATTGTTTTTTTCAAACAATCAAACGGTTCATTGTACCTTATGCTTTGCAGTTTTTGAAAATACACACTAGATCATGAAGATGTGAGAATTAATAAAAATTGAGCGTAGATATGGAACAAATGTTGTTCACTAAAACAAGCAAAGATAAAAAGACTAATTAAAACTGAAAAAAGGACTCTACCAAGCTTAGATAAGGATTTCAAGTGAAAACAAATTAATTTATCTCTTGAATATAAGACAAACTAATTCGGTGGTCTCAACTCTTGCTTCTCAACAATTAATTTAATATCAAAATAAAAAGAAAAAAATTGTGTACTTTTGTAAAAAAAAATTTTGTTTAAAATAACGCAGAGTTTAATTTCGTCGATGCGACTCATTTGACCTTCGACTGAATCTCATTCATACTTCAGGTGTTATTTCTTTTTAGTTTCCCCTTTCAAAACTCATCCTGTAAAAATAGCTATATCCAGAAAGAATTATATATCTAGAATATGTTACTGACGGTCATTAAGAAAAAGATGTGGGTCGATCCATGGAGACCCATCCACTTTTTTGGAAAGAGTTTTTTTTAGATTTTTTTGGCTCAAAATGCCGAAGAGGTCTAGAAAACACTTTTGGTGAAAAAAATTACGGACCTTCTTATCAAAAATTGCGAGATCTAGGTCGTTCTTTAGGAACGTGTTTGGTATAGCGCGAAACACGCAGAAAATATCGGGAAAAAGCGGAAATATTTCTAAAAAAATATTTCTAGGTAATTTTTTGCGCTGAATGCGATAAAAATATTTTCGAAAGACAAAATTCTTTTAAAAAAATAGGTCCATTATATTGGAAATATCATTTTTTGAGTCATTTTCTCAATAAACAGCAGTTAGAATACACTACAGTGACGGAATTATCATTTGATACTGGGAATTTCACCTTTTACGATCAGCATTGAAGAGTCTGAAACAGAGTACACTTTGAAAGCGTAATTGAATTGATGAATTTATCGGAATAATGCGGAAGATGATACATTCGAAGAACTGAGTGGTCTTAAAAACATGAATCTTAGATTGAATTGTGAGGCCATCTTCAGATTCGAAATATTTCGGAAAGGTTGCGTAATTTTAAACGAATGAGATTTTAAGATGATTCATTTAATATTCGAAATAAGTGTGCCAAAAACAAACAAATCGAAGAATCAAGAAGATGATCAATGAAGCAGAATGAATTAATGAAGAAAGAAAAGAAACACTCAATGATAGAGAGAAGTTCATTCACACCTCAAGACAACAGAACGAGCAAAATTAATGAAGCGGAAAAGAACAAATAAAGACATTCACACACGGTGTGGGTCAGTCGAACAGTTGACGTCGTTCATCGTTCACCGAGATTTGTAATGCAAATCGTGTTACATTGTTTAAATCTGAAGCAACAGATTGACTATCGTTATATGATCTCATTTCCATTACCTTTCTATTCGTATAACTTTTATCTTATCAATAAAATATTGATTGTATACTTGAAGTAAACAATCAAACCAAACTCATTGTCAACTCAATAGTCAAGAATTCAGCAAACGAATCAATCATCAGCAGCATTTTTCGTTACAGTGCTGCCTTATTAAACGATCATAAAGAGAAAATAAAAAAAATTTATGAATCATATGTTTCGATAGCTTGAGAGTTACTCTACAAAATGTGCTATTTACTTTCTCTTTTATCTCTCTTTCTTTAATTACTCGAAAAATCAGTTTCAATTTGGATGAACCATCCAAAAATAATCTAACTTAACGATTTCTATACTGCTGGAAATTTTATCAATATGAGATTATATGAATGTGCCAACAATGGCCACATTTCCCATTTACAGATTCTGTTTCCTTTTCGTTCTTATTTCTATGAACGATGATTGCGCTTATTCAGTACAACGAAACATATCGTTGTATAATAGAGTATCCTTCACCTTATTCTCATCGTGACAATTGCGCATAAAGCGATGAACGATGAGTGTGTCAATGTGTATCGCATTAGTGTTGTGTAACGTTACATCTACCTATATTCTGTTCATTCTCTCTCTCTTCTCTTGACGTATATAAAGCGTGTCTCTCCTTTGTATTAAACATGATTTGGAGTCATGAAGTAGCTCTAAATAAATATCATATACCGAGAGTGGCGGTACGCTGCTTCTCCATTTCATCACTCGTAACGAAAAGAATATTCCACCTATTCATCGCGACCAAAATTCGTTACAATGAATAAGGATCAAATAGTATAGAATGATAGAGCTTTTTTTTTCTCTATCACTATGTAAAAAAAGAAAATCTCCGAAAGTCTTCTATACGATTTTTATAGAGCTCTGTCACTATTTATACCATGCCCTAAGTATTTGTTATTCTACATTTTAGTACCAAAGCGATAGCACTGACAAGCTTCTTTTAAATTATTTTCCACTTGATCTAAAGCAGTTAAACCATTATTTACATCCAAATTTATAATAATCTAGTGTTGTAAAATAATGAAGATGCAAATTAGAAACAGATACTTAGTTGGTCTTTGTAAACTTAATTCTATTCATGTATTTTCATTATTAACATCATTTCTATGTGGAACATTATTTACATATATTTATATTCAAAAATCTTCCATATTAATTTCAACACAAAAATATTTAATTCCATATGAATCTTTGTTAATAAATAATGTAAAAACGAATCTTCCTTCAATAACATCATCTGATACATGTGGAACATGGCAACAATCTTATATTAATCTTCATCGATCGATATTGAATGGAAGTTTACCACCACGATATCTCATATCAGTTGCAGTCGAAGCTGGTTTAGCCGATCGATTAACAGGAACTTTAACAGAATTCTTCTTTGCTTTATTAACGAATCGAGCTTTTCAAATAGTCACATATGGAACATTGCCACGTTTTGAAGCAGCTTTTTTAACACCCAATATAAATTGGTCACGATCTATTGTTAATGATGAATTAATATCAAATCTTAAATTTACATATCGTGGTCAACGTGGTTATTCAGGTGATCGTTCTTATCCTTCTCATATAAATACAAGTTTATATTGGCCAATGTATTTAGTTAATGATGATCAAGGAAATGAATTTTTTCGTTCATCAAATGTATCAAAATATCCACTTAATCATGAAGATGTTCAAACATTATTTGTTAGTTCTAATCGTGGTCGAATAATTCGTTTATTTGACAATCCATATCATCGTTTTCAACTTTTTCAAATGGGTTTACATCCTGCAACAGTTATTAGATGTGCATTTGATTTTTTATTTTCTCCAACTGAGAGTTTAAAAAAAGCAATGTCAAGAGAATTTTCAATATTAAGTTCATCTGATATACTTAAAATTTCCATAAATATTCGTGTTGGTGATGCAGTATTTGATCCTAATGCTGATTCTCAAACAAACTTATCTTCTTATGATCCATATTTTAATTGTGCATCAACTATTGAATCATATGCACGTCTGCCAAATCAGATTGTTATTTGGTATTTTACTTCTGATTCATTAAAACTTCGCCAATTAGTCAAAGAAAAATATGGTGAAAAAATTTTAACTGAAGATAAACTTCGATATGTTCATGGTGATTGTGGTGACTCACCAGCTAAACGTTATGGAAATTGTACAAATGAATCTCAAGATTTTTCAATTCGAATGTCCGCTGGTCAAATTTATGCAATGTCAATGTGTGATTATCATGTTGTTTCAGCTCAGAGTGGTTTTGGACGTTTTGGTGCTTCATTATCAAATCATTGGCATAGTGTATATCAAATTCAGGATAATATTAATCGTTCATGTACAATTGATGATCATGATACTTTAGACTATTAACAACTAATGGAACTGGAATTTAAAATTTATTCTCGATCCTGAGAGGATGAGTATAGAAATCAGAAATTCGGCTGTTTGTCCGGTATTTGATTGGTCAATATATCGACCAATGAACTTGAAGCACCATCACCCTCACCCCACCCTCACCCTCAACACCTCACCCTCAAACACCCTCAAATTATACCATTGACAGAATAGGACATTCTCTATCAGTCTTTAGATTAGTATATTGTTTTGAATTCGTTTTTTATTATTTAATAAACTGTGACCACGTCCTTCTCGTTCGACAACATTATTTGTTTCACGAAATAATCGTAGAATATTACGAACAGTTTGACTTGTACAATTAATAATAGATGCTATTTGAGTTGATGTCATACCTTGATCGAACCATAAAGAGAATGTCCTATACTATCAATGATATAATTTCTTTTATGTAACTTAATTATTTGGAAACGATTATT
>Ga0209915_1004324_pt1 | contig 10526 bp, 17 predicted proteins | sample ThiBiot_750_plan_FD_183952 | JGI IMG/M metagenome (GOLD analysis project Ga0209915, IMG submission 183952) | Wastewater bioreactor microbial communities from Cape Town, South Africa - Thiocy_cont_750_plan (SPAdes) | ecosystem: Engineered > Bioreactor > Thiocyanate-remediating > Anaerobic-Aerobic... | reverse complement strand
GCACAAGGATTGGAGCACGTGCAAGCGGGTGCCATGTACGTTCCCGCAATCGACACTGATTGATTGCTCGATTGCGCAGGCCATCTTGGTGGCTGATTCGTTCGGTGGCGGCTTGCAGAGGAGTGGTTCCCGACCCATACATTGAGTTCAGTGCCGAGTTCTTGCAGGATGTGGCGCTCTCGAGCACTGCCAAGAAGGTTCGTCACAGCAACGACTACATTACCCGTCAACAACTGCGGTTACTCATGTCCGCTGCAGACCTGCAATCCCAAGTGGGAGAACGTTGATCTGCCGATCCTGACACCGCTCTCGTCCAATGTGTACGATTGGCTGTGCCGTGGCAGTGGCTGTTTGTGTTTGCCCTCATGAGTTGTCACTAACTGCATTCAACGACTTGATCGCGACAGCGAGTATCTCGAATCGCAGCACCTGTTCTTGGCGGTCAAGGACAGCTCACAGAAGAAGCGCGAGCTGGAAGAGCTCGGCTACGCTGTGATCTCTCTCCGCGGTGCATGCGGCGAGTCACCTCGCGCCTTCGAGGCCAAGTTGTTCATCAAGGGTCTTCAACGAGGCGTGTTGCGTGGCAACATTCACGTCTTATGGCCGGATTCGCAGGCTGAAGCTGGAAGCAAAGGGTATGCTCACGTACCGTAGATATGGAGTCATCGCAACTGCTGGCTGACCACCGGAATTCGCGTCGTTCTCGTGTGATGTGCAGCTTCAGCAAGAGCGGCTACTTGGTCGTCAAGGACAAGAAGAAGGCTCGTGGCTCGAAGAAACGCCGCTGGTTCGTGCTCTCCAAGTCGATTCTCACGTACTACGCTACGGGCATGGTACGACGGCCGACTTGCGCGAGCAACAGTACGCGGTTGGCTCGAAGCTTACCATTAGGGACACAGGGTTCCAAGGTGGTGGACTCGCTCGATATCAAGGGAGGCACGATACAAGCGACTGACAGCGCCAAGAAGAAGCTGTCGTTCGCCGTCGAGGCGAGCAAGCGCACGCTGCATCTCAAGGCCTCGAGCATCGCCGAGAAGGAGGAGTGGGTCGCCGCACTCAAGATCGCCGCCAGCACCTCCAAGACCTTCTCGCTCATGGCGGGCGACGAAGGCCGCGCCAAGCTGCGCGTGCAGCTGGATTCCGAGGAGCACGTCGAGAGCATCCTCATCACGCGCTCGACGACGGTCGGTGACTCGGTGCGCATGATCCATCGGCAGCTGGCACTCGGGCAGCGCAACGACAACCAGATGCAGCAGATACGGCGAGCGTACGCCTATCACTCGCTGTTCGTGGTTCAGAGCGATGGCACGGCGGTCGAGCTCGCCGATCCGGACCAGCTGCTGTGGGATTCGGTGAGCAAGGGCTCGGTGGCGCTCGTGTTCCGCCTGACGACGGCGGCGCAGCGGTCGTTGGCGTTTGCGAGCGCCACCTCGAGCGGCTCGTCCTCACCCGGCCTGCAGAAGGCCCTCTCGTCGCCATCGAGCTCCACACTCTCGCTACTAACGGCCTCGCTGCCGCAATCGTCGCCGCCACTCGTGCCCAACGCCACTACCCTCCTGACGCCGCCGCCGCCAGCGACAATCGCGCCACCGATACCGACGTCGCCCACGCGAGCATCCCCGCTCTCGTCCTCATTCGCGCCGTCTCCGTCGTCGTCGTGGCTGGCGGCCAGGACGCACGAGTCGCACTCACCGAGCACGTCATTGCTCGGCGCGCCGTCGCCCATCTCGGCAGCAGACGCCACCAGCACCACGGCAGCCGGCTGGAAGTCCTCGCACCATCGCACCGACACGAGTCGCCGCCGCAGCGTCCGACTGCGTGCGCTCGGTTCTGGCACCGAGTCCGATGATTCCGACGATGCAAGCTCAACGTCCCAGTAGCCCTCGATTCCATTCCACTCCATTGTGTCTATCTATCTTAACTATCCCTCAGTTTGTAGTAAACGAGCGCGCGTGGTCGGTTGGTTGGTCGGTACCTCGCTCTCGCTCTCTTGCGGTTACTGTTCCGTTCTTCCTCGCTGCCGCGCACACCTCGCACACCACGAACACACTCCGCCACACGCCCTCCTCCCTCGGTCCTGGTTCTGTTCCCTCCCTCCCTCCCTCTTGGCACGAGTTGTTGTAGAAGCATTACGTCATGGCCGCTCCGCTGGCGGCGATCGTGTTGATTCAGAGCTGCGTGCGGCGCTACCATGCCCGCAAGCTCCTCGTGTCCCTGCGTGCGTATCGACACCACGCCGCTCCACTACGGCTCGCTCGCTTGGCCTAACCTCCCACGCCATCTACAGGCAAGAAGGCCACCCGCCGTCGTCACATTCTCCAAGAGATCCTCGATACCGAGGAGAAGTATGTAGCGAGCCTCGAGCTCGTGGTGCAGGTACGTCTGCCGAGACACACGCTCACGAGCGAGAGTGTGGGCTTCTCACACTCTTGATCCAGCGAGCGTTGGTTCCACTACGCACCGAGGCGATCGTGAGTGCTGCCGATCTGGTCAATATCTTCTCGAACATCGAGTTGATCCTGTCGCTGAATCGCGAGCTGCGCGACCGGCTGCGCGAGGAGATCGTCGTCGGCATGCCGCAGCGCGCCACCACGAGCACGCCGTCGTCGCCGATACTCGGAGCGACCTTTGGACGTCTCGTACGAGACCATCACAGCGACACCTGCGCCACTCGTTCGATCGCGTGCATCTAATGAGAGCCGCCTGCTGTTGCGTGGTGGTCGTATGGAGCGTAGGCGCCGTTCCTCAAGATGTACAGCCAGTACTGCGGCAACTACTCGCTCGCGATCGATACGCTCACGCGCATTCGCGAGGAATCTTCGCGCTTCTGCTCGTTCGAGGCCAAGGTTCGTCGGAGACTCCCGCGGCACACCACGCCATCCAAGCGATGGGTACTGATCGATTGTGCTCGAGTAGTTGAACGTCGAGCTCCCGCTCGGTCGGTTGGAGGCGTACCTGATCATGCCGATCCAGCGCATCCCTCGCTACAAGTACGTGAGAGAGTGTGAGAGTGTGTGCTTGATCGAGCGATCCATCCGTTGAAGCGAGACTCACGGCAACGACGCAGCCTGCTACTCGAGGATCTTCTGGTGCACACATGGCCTGAGCATCCAGGATACCAGAGCGTACGCGTTGAATGATGGATGCGGGAGGCTGGCATCGCTACCATCGAACTCACAATACTCGCTCGCTTGGTGATAGTTGTGCGACGCGCTCCGCTCGATGAAGAGCATCGCTGATGCGATCAACCAGAACATGCACAGCTCCGAGAAGCTCAGCAAGGTCTACCACATCATGTGCGAGCTCGGTGGCGAGTACGAGGTACGAGCGAGCACGAGAGCGATCGAAACGGCAACGAGGCGTTGACGATGTGCTGTGCGCAGGGTCTGCTGGCGCCGCACCGGCGCTTCATCATGGAAGGCCGCATGGGACGCCTGATGGTGCGCTCGTCGGGCGTTCGAAGTCTATTGCCACTCACGCGCCAGGTGCACGCGTATCTCTTCAACGACGTCTTGATCTTCTCGCAGCGAATGCTCAACAAGTACGATAGACCGATCGTGTTGCTCGCACACACACACACACACACGACGCTGACCGTCTCCGCAGCTATCGCTTCAGCCAGGACTTCCAGCTGCTCGATACGTGGATTCTTGACGTCGAAGACATTGGACGTATGTCGTACTGCCGAGCGGACGAGAATGTGACCAGTCAGCTGATTGTACAACGCGACGTGCAGGCTACAAGAACGTGTTCGAGATCGTGTCGCCCAACAAGGACATCTTCACGCTCACGGTCGAGACTCCGGCCGAGAAGGCCAAGTGGATCGAGGCCGTCAACAAGCAGATCGGAGAGCTGCTGATCAACTCGAGCACTGGCTATCTCGGTGTGTAGCGCGAGTGCCTCGATCGCTCACTCGGTAACCGAGAACGCAATCGCTCACGCTCGTATGCTGATGACGTGCACAGAGAAGCGCAAGATGCTCGAGGAGGAGCACAACATCCTTTCGCGCGCACGCAAGGCCGAGCGCGAGGACTCACGCACCATCTCGCTCGACTCGGAATCGGCCTCGGCGGCGCAGTTGGAGCAAGAGCTGCATCGCAAGCTCAGTCGCCGAGCCAAGGGTCTCAGCGTGCTGCCAGCCGAGCACGACATTGAGGCGCTGCTCTCGCTCGAGCAACAGCGCCAGCTCTCAGCGCAGGGCCTGCTCGACATTCGGCCACCATCGAGTTCGAATCTCCCACTTCCTCCGGCGGCTCCTGTCTCGCCGTTTGCCGACGATGTGGTGGTCGAGATCGTTCCCACAAGCACGAGCACGAGCACGAGCACGAGCACGAGCAGCAGCAGTAGCAGCGGCGGTGGCGCTCTGGCACCATCTCCATTGGCTTCAGGGCCGTACATCACGGGCTCGTCGTCTTCTGCCACGTTGCCAACGATGCCAGGCGCACGCAGCCAGAACGAGCTGCCGCCCATCTCGCAACCAAGCGCAGGCGCCGCAGCCAGCATGGCGCCTGCACCCAACCGCTCCTCGGGCGCCGTGTCGCCGGCGGCGGCGATCGGCAATCGGGGCTCGATCGGCGGCATCGTCGACAACGGCTACAACCCGGCCACGGCCGTGCGTCCTGCACGAGGCAGCGTGCCACCGCCGTCTCTGGCGCTCGACCCAGGCCGCCCGTCGTTGCAAAATGACGAACGAGTGCCGCTCACGGCTCGCCCGGGCTACCAGGCGCAAGACGAGTGCGGCTGCTGCGCCATCCTCTAGACGCCCGGCCATCGACCAACGACCGCACCGCTCCCTCTCGATCGCTCCTCCTCGACTCTGCTTTGTATTGTAGATAGATAGGCAAGCACCGCCATTACATACGGATACACCTCAAGCTCGCTCAGAGATAGAGAGTGCTCGTGTCGCGAGTTGCGGTGCCATTTCATCGTTGCCGCGCCGCTGCTGCTGCACGCTCGCCGCGCAGGATGGACTTTGTCGAGCCAGCGATCGCGGTGGCTGCGAGTGGGCCCAGCACCACTGCGGCGAGCTCCACGGCCACCTCGGTGCCCGTCGTGTTGATACAGCAACCCGATCCGACGAGCGCCGGGGCGAGCGGCTCGCCCGTGTCGGTGGCGTCGGCAGCCACGACGGCCGCGTCGCCGGCGCCGCTGCGAGGCTCGAGCTTCCTGCGCTTCTCGAGCGCCTCGATCAGCGAGCGCAAGGGCCGCCCTGCCCACTTCAGTCTGCCGTTCGGTGTCTTGTTCTCGCCCGTGACGCACTACGATCGTGCAAGCGAGGCTGCGAGCGACGACGCGGCCGTACCGCACGCCGCAACGACGACGGCGCTCGCTGCGCCGCCGCCATCGCCATCGTCTGCGACCGAGCACGCGCGCCAGCAGCTCCTCCGTCGAGCACCGATTCGATGCGCCACGTGTGGCGCCTACGTGAGTTGCTACTCGCCGATCGACTTTGCGGCCGCCACGTGGCAGTGCGTCATGTGCGGCGCCGTGGTGCGCCACGAGCACTTTGCGCTGTTTGCGCCGAGCACCAGCTCGCCGCGCGAGCCGCCGGTCTACACGCCCGAGAGCCTGCTCGAGATGCGCCGCCACTACCCCGAGCTCGTCCACGAGGTGGCCGACTACCTCGACCCCGCGGCACAGCCGTTGTACGCGGCGTCGGTCAAGGCCGGGCCGGCCTTCATCTTTGTCATCGACTGCAACGTGACGCGCGCCGAGATGGAGGTACCGTGGCGCTCGATCGTCACAACGCTGCCGACGTTGCAACAGCTGCATCGATCGATCGAGCGACACACTCAACCAATGGGCCTCTCGTTGATTTGTGTGCCAATGTAGTATGTTCGAGCGGCGATCGAATCGAGCGTCGCGACGATGGATGATCGAACGCGCGTCGGAGTGCTGTCGTTCTCGGGAGCCGTGTCGCTGTTCGAGCTCGGACACTCGGGCTCGACCTCGTGTGAGGTCTACGAGGGATCGTCGCTCGCTGGTGCCGACGATCTCTCGTCCTTGATGCTGCGACAGTCTCGCTTCGTCGTGGCGCTGAAGCATTGCCGACAGAACCTCTCCAACGTGCTGGCGTACTTGGTCGAATCGGCTCCGCTGGCGTACGTTCCGAACCCAAAGTTTGATCGAGTCTTGCTCGAGCCTTGCTGATGCATCGACCTCGATGCCACTGCAGTACGCAGGCACCTGGAACTCCTGCAGCTCGTGCAGCAGGTGGCAGTGCGGCAGCAATCTCGCACAAGAGGCTGCTGCGATGCTTCGGAACCGCGATGGACTTTGCGCTGCGCCTCGTGCGTGAGGACGAGTATGAGACCTTGTCGGACCGAGCGACCATCTCCAACCCGGGAGGCAAGGTCATTGCGTTCTTGACCGGTCAGCCGAACTACGGCCCTGGTGCTCTGGTCGCTGACACTCAAGATAGCGTATGGTTAATTCGCTGATCGAGCAGCGTAGTTACCTCGAGAGCGTGCTCGCTAACTTGATTCGTTCGTTCGTTCGCTGCTGAGTAGGAAGCAGAGTATCGAGAAGAGAGCGCACGAGCATTCTATCTCGAACGAGCCCGACTGGCGCAGGCCAACAACTTCAACATTGATGTGTTCTGCATCGGATTGCGTCAGTTCCACGTGTCGATCCTGCACAACCTCGTGCTCACCAACGCCGGCATCGTCATGCTGATTCGCGAATTCTCCGACTCGCAACTTCAGAGCAGTCTCTTGAAGTTGGTTCATCAGAGTACGCTATGCTCAATCAATCAATCAATAACTCACTCGAACCAACCAACCAACGAGTCGCATTACTGACGCACTTTGGTAGCACTGGGCACCGAGGGCTCATTCGACATTCGCACTTCCAAGTCGATCTCAGTGCCACACATTATCGGTCCAGCATCGCCAAGCAACAAGAAGGACCCACAGTTGAGTATGTCGTTCATTCACCAACTCGAGTGCATCACTTGCGTATGCGAGTGTCGTTCACTTTCACTCACGCCCTCGCGTGCTCGCTATCTCGGCACGTTTACGTCACCACCGGCAGCGCAAAACCACTGCCTCATGGGTGGCGTGCAGGAGCGCTTCTGCTACACGGTCTTCTTCGATGTCGTGGATGACATTGTCGACACGCACGTCTACTTTCAGTTCATCGCCGTGTTCACCAATACTCGCAACGAACGGTATGGTGCTCAAGAGCTGTGTTGCCGCAAGAGTGCGACGAATGACTCGCTGACGCACTGCGAGAGTCCAGAATCACGCGAGTCATCAACTATCGCATCCCCGCCACCAAGAGCGACCGCTCGTATCTCGATTCTCTCGATAGCGACGTGACTGCGATTCTCTTGGCAAAGCGTCTCGTTCTGGAAGCACGTAACGTCGATGTAGATGATATGAACCAAGTACACGATGACCTGTACGTGGGCCTGGCGAGATCGAGAGTGTGCGTGTGCGTTGATTGATTGGTTTGGTTGGTGCTGACGCGGCGTCGTCATCCTTGCTCCTCGCGCTCTCCCTTCGATCATAGTGACTTTACGGCAAAGGCTATCGTATCGGCGTGTGAAAAGACCGGCAAAGAAGGCCTCTGGGATGGCTTCGGTGGTGGTATGCCACCGACAGTCGCGGCACTACCCCGCAAGTACGATTCTCTCTCGTGCTCTCTCTCGTGCTCTCTCACACACCACAAGTGGTATTCCTCACTATCGTGTTTTACATCCGAATTCGTGATAGACTATTTATGCTTCGTCGTGGACCACTACTGGGACCGATTCTGCAACATCCCGACGACATTGACAGCGTTCGCTGCCTGTTCCTGCAGAGCAAGTTCGAGTGCTGCAAGCAACTCATCGAGCCGGCGCTGCTGGCCGTGACGCCGGCCGGCTTCGTCGAGCTGCCGCTCGAGACCTTGGCGCTGCAGTCGAACTTTATCCTGTACCTCGATCACGTGACCGACGTCTTTGTGTGGGTCGGCAAGCAAGCCAAGGAGTCGGCACAATCCGAGCAGCTGCGGCAAACGTGCGTGCAGCTGTTTCAGCATCAGACGGCGCACCGCTTCCCGTCGCCGTACTTTATGTCGTTCAACGAGGGCGACTCGATGTCGCGCTGGCTGTTGTGTCGCTTGGTTCCGTCGCACAAGGACCCGCCCGAGATTCAGGAGAAGCTCTTCCCGTCGATCAAGCTGCTCGGCGAGCAGCAGAGGAGAGCGCTGGTGTCCAAGTTTCACTACACCGACGACCTGAGCTACTATCAGTATTACCTCGAGTACATTGACGAGAAGGCGCAATTTTGGAGCCAGTAGGCCAGCAGGAAGAGGCAGCAGCAATCGCCACGAACGAACATCAACACGCAATACACATATCTATATTCATCTCGCTACGATGCGTCTCGTCGTGTCAATCGCGTTGCCAATCGGTGGTGCCAATCACATCGTGTCAAACTGCTCACGGCACGCCATTCATAAGGCGTGCGCGGTGGCTGCCGCAAGCATCACCAACGAACGCTGCTGCCGTTCTAGCACTCCCATCCCACGCAAGCAGTGATGGCTCGCAAGCGACAACGCAGTGTATGCAGCGGCCAGGCTACCACCAGCATCAACACGACGATGCTGCTGTGCGCGAAACGGCAGCGAACAGCACCGCAGGAACCGCCGAATGTCGCTTCGCTTCCCGAGTGCGGCTGGCATTCCCTGCCGCCGGAGCTCGTCTTCTACATTCTCTCCTTCGTGCCGAGCACCTTCAGCAATGTGATGAGCGTCTCGTTGGTGTGTAAGGCGTGGCAAGGCGTGGCACGCAGCTGCTTCCACTCGGTGAGCCACCAGCTGCCTTCGACAGCAGACCCCGACGCCGCCGAGCCCTCGCTCGCCAGCCGCCTGATCGTGCCACCGGCGCAGCTGCCCCTCTCGTGGAGCCGACAGCGCAGTGTGCCAAGCCGACACTTTAGCGGCTTCTGCTTCCATCGGCTCGAGCACATTGAACTTGTGCTCTCGAGCGTCTCGCTGGCGTCCTTCGATCGAGCGAGCTTCAGGACGCACTTGCGTTCGCTGGTGCTGTACCAATGCATCGTGTGGGGCTTCGATGAACTGCCTCCGCTGCCGCAGCTCGAGAAGCTCGATCTCTCGTACTCGGTGTGGGGCGATGCCGACCAGCCGAAGCCACGCGTTGCATGGGCCAAGATGCTGCCCGCCCTGCGCATGCTCGTGGCACGCGGCTGCCACGAGCTCGACGACGCATTCCTCGAGGGCGTCGAGGAGCTCCGACACCTGCAAGACGCCGATCTGCGCGACACGTCGCTCTCGGCGCCCAAGAGCTTCTTGCGGCTCGGAGCGAGCAACGGCCGTGCCGTGCGGTCGCTGCGCTTCTCGGAGGTGTCGCTCGTCATGCACGCGAATGCCAGCGGCGCGCTACAGTGTATGCTGGCGGCCATCGGGCACACGCTGACGATGCTCGAGCTCTCGGCGTGCGACATGACGTTGCCTCACGTTCGCAGCATCGCGATCCTGTGCGGGCAGAGGCTGACATCGCTCAAGCTCGCACGCAACCGCTTCCTGGCCGACGAGGTGCTGCCGCTCATCACACGCACGATGCCGAGGCTGCGAGAGTTGGATCTCAGCAACACGTCGGTCGGCGCACACGCCGAGGAGCTCGAGATCGCCGACCAGATGCAGACACTCAACCTCGATTCGAGCCGCTTGACGATCGATGCCTACACGGCCGTGTGCGCCGCAATGCCGCACGCCACCATCAGCATCCAGCACACTTGGGCCGGCGTGCACTTGGCCGAGATCGAGCGGCAGTTCCTACTGCAGCTCGCGTCACACGTCGAGTAGCAGCGACGCTGAACGAATGAAGAGTCCGATCATTCATTGATTGCAGCGTACGCACGAAGATGTCACTGCAGTTGTGAGAGTATGTGTGTTAGGCAGTGATGTAGAGGTGCGTATGGCGGCCACCGATCGCAGTGGGTCGTCGCGTTCGTTGGTACTCGCGAATAGCAGGGCGGGCTTCAAAGCCGCCCTTGAATGCTCGAAGCTGCGACCATGAGCGTACGCGATAAGTGGCACGAACCAACCACAACAACAACAGCACAAGAGCAGACGCACCAATGGGTACTCGTTCAGCAACGATGGGTTCAATCGCGACGAGATGTCGATCGTATCGTACACGAGCACGTCAGCGTACGAGAGCTGAGGTGCCACACATTCATTGGTGAGTTCACGAGCGATCGATGGATCGATACGTGCACCATCGATACGTGTACGTACGCTGCGTCCGACGAAGAACTTGCCGCCGCCGTACATGGCGCCGTTGTTCAGCAGCAGGGTCTCAAAGTGCTGGTACCAGCGCGGCATGGTCTCGTTGAGGAACCTGTCCTTGCGCTCGTCGAGCAGCTCGACCGGCGCGTACATGACCTCGTAGAACTTGGCGCGCAGATCCTCGGCACCGCTGGCCACCATATCACACATGACTCGCTCGCGGTAGTTCTGTCCGTAGTAGCCCTTGACGCGCGCAATGTGCTTGACGATCGCAAGCCTGTGCGTGTGTC
>Ga0209915_1004310_pt1 | contig 10575 bp, 7 predicted proteins | sample ThiBiot_750_plan_FD_183952 | JGI IMG/M metagenome (GOLD analysis project Ga0209915, IMG submission 183952) | Wastewater bioreactor microbial communities from Cape Town, South Africa - Thiocy_cont_750_plan (SPAdes) | ecosystem: Engineered > Bioreactor > Thiocyanate-remediating > Anaerobic-Aerobic ... | reverse complement strand
TGCATATTTTATTTCAATATTTTTATTCTTTTATTCTGCTTATGTATTCATTAAACATTACGACCATACGTTTCTTGCTTTAATGCTTTTGTTTTGTATGTTGTATTATTTGTCTTCAAAATAAAAGGGAACGATTGCAAAAATATAAAATCCCTAATAGTGACCATATGAACAGTAGAGTCCGGCGGGATCATCCCGACCTCTGTTTTTATCCCGAATCTCGGTCCCGATCCCGTCGTGAACATGGTTACTATTCCGCACGAGTCCCGTAGAAATCGGGATCGGGATCCCGATAGAATAAATTCATCGGGACCGGGACGGGACGGGAAAACCCTGTTGAGAACCCTACTTATTACATGATATTTAAATATAACTTTGTATTTACTTAAAAATCAATATAATGTGTCTAGAGTCCGGCGGGATCATCCCGACCTCTGTTTTTATCCCGAATCTCGGTCCCGATCCCGTCGTGAACATGGTTACTATTCCGCACGAGTCCCGTAGAAATCGGGATCGGGATCCCGATTCAGCGATTCAACGAGATCGGGACGGGATCAGGCTTCATTTGAGAGAAATATTAACGGGATCGGGATGAAAAAACCCGGTCCCGCCGGACTCTAATGAACAGATAAAAAGATGTCATTAATCTATGTATCTTTGAAAGAAATGTTCTTCATATAAATCACCATTGGTCGAGATATTATCAAGTAAGACGAAGAGAAAGAAAATCATTCATTTTTGTCTTTGTGCATCTTTTTTCAATCGATATTGAAAAGCAACTCGGTAGTTTTAGATTGAAAATGTTATTTGAAAATCTTCCGTCCGAATTACTTCTTGAAATCTTCTCTTATCTACCGTTATCCGATCTGTACACCGGCATACTTCCACTATCAAAAATTCGTTTTTCATATTTAATCTTTAATGAAATCTATTCACTTGATTTAACTTATATATCCTATTCGAATTTTTCATTGATTTTAACAACTTATTCGCCATCGAAACTCGTTTTTCTTCGTTTAACAAATCAATATTCTCATGGTTTATTAATCAGTGAATTTTTTTCGGCACCTGATTTTCATCCAACAAATTTTCTCTCTCTTCGTTCGTTACATTTAAGCAACATGATCGGCAATGAATTCAATTGTCTTCCACCGAATCTTCACAAACTTTACGTTCATTTTCATAAAAAAGCGAAATATGCATCAAAATTCTATCAATTAGCCTTACAATCGACCTCATTAAAGCAATGTTATCTCATCGGTGGTTACGCATTCGATTCGAAAACATGTTTTCCAATTGGTTCAAACACAATCGAACATTTGCATGTCGCAATTAAAAGTTTCCCTAATGATCTCATCGTTCTCTTGCAAAATCTACCTGCATTAACCAAACTCAAAAGTAGAATTTCTTCATTCGACCCAATTGAGATTAGTTCTTTTGTTCTTTGTAGCTAAACTCTATTCTCAAACAATTAACAATTGTTTAACATTATCATCAACAAAATCTTGTCTCAGACATATGAATATCGATTTACAAGGCAGTGGAATTAGTTTATTTTCATTTGATAAACATATTCTTTCGCATTTATTTCAACTGAAATCATTGATCTATCATGCATCAAACAAATCTTCGGATGATTTCGATTGTCTAGTCAAATATTCGACTAAACTCAGGCGTTTTCATTTCATTCAAAAAGGTTTCTCAGTTTCGAATTTCGATCAACGATATTTTCATTTACAACAACGACTTGCTTTTACAGCACATGAACTCAATCATACGAAAATATCAACACGAACAATGAATATTCATACGATTCCTTATCCAGAAAGCAATCTCTGTCTACCGTTAATTCAATGGAATTGTTTTCCTAGTGACGTAATTTGCGACGAAAGTAAATTGAAAAAATACGAATTTCAATTGACAAATTGATCATTTAGATGTTTATAATCGAGTTGAACGTGTGAGATTCAATCTATCGATTGGCAATAGTCAACCATTGTCTTATTTTCCTCAATGTCGAAATGTTAATAATTTAACATTAATATCAAATGAAACTATTCATTTATCATCATTATCTCTCGTGAATTTATCATCATATATTTCTCTTTCAAAATTACGCCATTTAATTCTTAATACTCAATTAAATCGACAAGATCTTGAACAATTATTTTCATCGATGTCTTTACATTCATTGGATATAAATTATTCTCAATTACATTCAAATTTAAATCTATCAACTATTAAAAATCTTTCATTAATTAATGAACCTATTTCATCGGAAGATATCGATTATCTCATTCAATGTTTAATACCTCATCTCGAACATTTACAAATGATTGTTAAAACAAGTTTCGATTGTCAACAAGTGCTCGATAGTCTTCTTTCGTTAACGAAATGCAATCGGTTAATATCAATAAAAATCTGCATTTGTCAAACATTGTCCGATGAAATCGAACGAGATCTTCAACCGAAATTCTCTTCCAATCAATGGATACCTGTCAAATATCAAATGGATAGTTGGTATTTATATATTTGGAAGTAGATTTATTGAAATGCAATATTATTTAATAATAATAATAGCAACAAAGTATTTTGTTGATCTGATTTACTTCGAAAGAAAAACTAATTGAATAAATAGTTCATTGTTTTCCGTTCGTTCTTTTTAATTAGAACGATGATTTGTTCAAGGTGCAACACGTATTGACATGAAACAAACACATATCATCGAATAGTTGCATGGAGACTTAAAAACTCTTATGTTTTTATTGAAATCTACATACATACATATAAATATATAATCAAAAAGAAAAACAAACAATGATCGATTTGTCTCGTATTTTATTTCACAAATTTTAATTGTAATGTGATTGCTGTCGACTATTTCGTTTTAATAAACGATTAAATGTACGTCGAAAATGTTTGTTCGAAAGAACGTAAAGAAATGGGTTCATTGTTGAATTGACATAACCAAGCCAAATAGTCGCCGTAACGACACGTTCGGGTACACATGTTTCACAGAATGCAACGACCATATAGATAATAAAATATGGTAAAAAACAACACGTAAAACCGAATACAATGGCAAATAATTGTCGAAACGCTTTTTCTTGTTGATTCCAAAGTGCTGTTTGTTTGATTTTATTTGTACATCGATTTATTGATGATGATGGCGAGAATGGTGATTGTTGTTGTTGTCGATTGATTGTTATAGCAGGTATGGACGATGATGATGATGTTGAAAAACGTCGTTTTGAATTCGAAAGCTCCATACTTGAATTCGAATCTATCGTCATTGCTGATGTACAACAATGACAAAGATTAAAAACATTCGTCGTCGTCGTCGTCGTTGTTGTCGTTGTTCCCGTTTTCATCGTTGTTGTTGCTGTCGTTGTTGTTGTTGTTGTTGTCGTAGTCGTCGTCGTTGGTGGTTGTGATGATATTGATGATAGTTGAGTGACTGGTGATGAACGAGATTTTTTCGGCGTAATTAGTGAACAATGTCGACCCAGTACTACTGATGGAGTAAATTGTGGTTGATAATGAGCTTTATTTGTATATATTCGACATGTTTTATAATCAGTTGGACTTTGTCGGCAATGATCAGTGACATGAAGACGAGGAGATTTATAATTAGAGACAACATTTGCAGATTGCTGAGTAGGAAATACAGGATGAGCTAGTTCACGACGATGAGCAAACCAAGTTAATTCATCCTAAATAAAAGACCAGTAGAACATTGTTTCTAATGTTATGATTTGAAATTTACTTGAGTACAACGTTTTTTATCTCCAAATGAATATGTTGTTTTTAATGATGAACTTCGAGGACGAGTTAAATGATGAATAGGCCGTGTTTTTTTCTCTTTAAAATTTATTCTTAAGCCGATTTCATTTGTTGCTAATTTGGGCGAGATTTTTGTCAGAATTAAACTTTCATTATCCAGGTAATTTATTGTCGTTGAACATACTTGTCGATCACTATCACACAATGTCATAGTTACAGGTGGCGGAGATTTATTTCGATGATGTGAATGTTTAGAATTATGTAAACCATTTGAACTATTATTATTATTATTCGTTATTGATTCATTTAATTTCGTTGAATGTCGTTGTAGAAGAACGTTTTTATATCGACGTTTAATTTCATAATAGATTCGACCATTTAACGACATTAAAACAAATAATGGAAAATAGAAATTAATTATAGCAGTTGAAACTTTAAAGAATTTCGAATGTATATATTCAGGTTCGCATTTATCAGACTAAAATCAATATAGCAAAAGAAATTTTTCTTTTGTTTTCTTTTTCATTTTTTTTATTATACTTCAATATATCGAGTACCATGATTAATCAAACTATGCCAGCCAAATATTGGTATTACCCAAAGGAGTGATAAACCCCAAGCAAAACCAATTAATAGTAAAGCTCGTGTTCGAGTTCGTTTGCCGAGATATTGAAGTGGCGATGTGATTGACCAATAACGATCTAGACTCAATGTTAATAAATTGAATATCGATGCCGTTGATGCTGTAAAATCAACTGACAACCATATTTGACATAAAAGAAGACCTAGATTGTGAATAAATAAAGAAATGACATTACTCAAAATCCTTTTTTAACAAGAAAAAACAAGAACAAATTAGAATTTCTGTATTCAGGTCATCTATAACTAACCGCTTTTAGTCGTTAGCTTGTTTGAAAGAAGACATAGGGCGGAAGTCTTTTAATTTATTATCCTCGAACTCTAATCAAATTTTTACTTTAAAATTAGTTGTTCAAAGAGGCATGAGAATATGTTTTTTGCATGTCACTTAAAAGCATCATTTCATATTCTACTTGTTCTTTACCTTCTTGTTTTTTATCTCTCTTACTAAAATATGATTTGAACTCATTATTTCATCTTTTCATGGTGTCTGGCTCAAAAGAAACAAAAACACATTTTCTTTTCTTTTAATTTCGATCAAATTAACGTTGGCAAAAACAAAATTTACCCATATTCCATTTTTCCATTATCGCATAAATACCGGCCAAAGGCATGACAAAACACCCAACAATAAGATCAGCTGTTGCTAAACTCAATATAAATAAATTTCCAACCTAAATTACATCGAAATAGAATAATAAAAATTGATACTAGTCTATAATCGTAGGAATTTAAAAAAGAACACGAGAGGAAACGAATGTCGACACTCTACTTAGCTTTTGAAAAACTAGAAATTATCATATATGGCTGAAATGATTGCGTGCTATATTGATGAGAAAGATTCTTTTTTGCATTTTATGCAACTACTTATTATTAAAATATGTGCGTTTTTCTTTTTGTTTTCTATTGTAAACTATTGAAAACGTTCCAATAACAAAGTATTATCGGTTGCCCAGTTTGAATTTCAATCCAAAGAAATCAACCAAAACAAAACAATTAATCGTCTGCTCTCATTGACAGCCGGATGACATTTTTTTGACTTTTCGACATTGTACTCACTGTTCGCATGCGACGAAATGTAATAAGAACAAGTAAATTTCCCGTTATTGTTAACAAACATAGACAAGCACATACGAAACCAAATACAATCGTATAAGTTAACGTTGATAGTTGATGTCGTATTGTCAGTTGATCTGTTCGATGAGTTAAATTATTTAAAATATCATCGGATAAATTGTCAATACGAAATAGAAGTTCTTCGTTTGATGATATCGTATTCATATGATTCCGTTGCTGTGCATCAGCAAAAATATATAAAGTTGAATCGATCATTAAGAATTCACTTGTAAAATATATCGAGTCAACATTCCATAAATAGGCTCAACTTGTTAGTAAAGAAATATCATTTCCTTTACATTTTTTTTTCTTTTCTATATTCTTTAAATTCATTCTCAATAGGAGTAACTGAAGAAAATAAGGAAGATCAAACAAAGAAGCGAGAAAAAACAGGAAAAAGAAAAAGAGAATATGAGAAAAATATTAGACCTGTATACATGGAAAGAGAGGTGAGAGAGAGAGAGAGAAGGGATAAAACGCGGAGGTAAGTAAATTTATGATGCGGTATTATGTAATAAATAATTTAGAAATTCAATATTATATTAATTAAATAACAGCAACGAATGCAAAAACAAGCTAATAAATAGATTACTGATATCAACATTTCAGTTAAAATTGTTTTTATAATAAAATAAAAGGCAAAATAGGAACATTTCCGATTGATTAACTGACAAGCAAATGTTTGTTCTATGGAAACCTTTTGATTTCATCATACATGAAATATATGATATTGATTGATTTTTGTCGTATTTATTTATCTTAATTGTAAAGAGAAATATGTATAATTAAACTCAATACTCGAATATAAAAAGAAATCGAGATATCCTACACTGTAATTGAATACGTTCAGCTTTTTTTAATTTTGATTTCTAATTAGCTTACTTCTCGATAAAATAATAAATGAGTCGATTCATAGATGTGGTTTAATTTTGTCGAATTAAAGAGTACTATGACTAATGAATTTCAGAGAAAAATAAATTCTCAAGCAGATTTTTCTACTTTGTCTCAGACAGATTAATTTTTTATACAAACAAAACATACGAAGTATTTTGAAGAAAGAAAAACATCGTAGTGTCAAAAATAAAAGGCACCCGGACCCGATTGAATAGCTAAGGACATTTGTGTGTGTGTCAAATGTCTATGATTAATATAAAAAAAACAAAAACTAGTTATATTACCGTTCGTAAATGGCGATTAGTTCGAAGAGCATAAATAACTATTGTATTTCCGAGAATGGTTATAAATGAAAGACTAAACATGGCCACAGCAAGAACAATGATGCGTATTGACGATGGGAAATTTGAATGATCATTTGTTAATGTTAAATTCGTTGTATTCATACCATCCACTATCAATCTGAAAATGTTACTATTTGAATTACACCCGTCACCCTCAAGAATGAGTAAATTCATAGACTTGTTTTTGTTCGTTAAAATAAATATGTGAAAAATGTTTTTCGACTAATAGCAGGTCGATTGGTTCAATCACAATGATTATATAATCGAATACAAGAATAAAAGAGTGCACTTGTCGAAGTTGGGTGATTAGTACGGAATGCTGTCTTGATCGCAAACATAAATCTTATCTATTCTCATTGGCAATAGAAATCAAACAACGAATTCACTATTCGATCATAAATTACTATTATTATCTTTCATTGAACATGATCCCAGCGTTGACTTCAATGTCATCTAGCGAAAAAAACATTCGTTCAAGCTACATTTTTTATTTTTTTGTCATTTATTTGAATAGGAGATGTTCATTAACAGAAGAATTATCTTCTTATTTGTTTGTAATCATAATTCAAAAGAAGAGAAGGAAGAAGAAGAAGAAGAACAAATAATAGTGAACAGATCGTCTAACGTTAATCAATCATTCTGATTATAATGATATTTCCACAGTTCACTACTTTATTTTAGGAATCTTAATGATTGTTTTTATACGAACAAGTACGTTTGCTAATTACCAGCGTACTCTGACCTTGTTGAACCTGCTATTTTTAATTTCGAAAAGAGAAAAATCAAGTAAAACTAAACCGACCGTAATAAGATCATATGTCATTAATTTGTAAAAAATCCATTTTTGTTTTATTTGAAATAAGAAACTTATTTAATGATTCGGTACTTATGATCAGCGTAATCAAAGCATATAAACTAATTTACTCCTACACTTTAATTGAATACTTACAAATTATGTCCGACGTGAAAATGGGAACGATTGAATATCTTGTACTTTCTTATCTTGATATATTTATAGTAGAAAAGCAAATTCGATAGTGAAGAAAAATATATGTTTTGATATGCTAATATTGATTCGAGTGTAAAAAAAATGAAGTCAAAAAAAACGATCATGAGGAATTATTAAACAGGAATAATCAGAGGGAAGAGAGAGAGAAAAATAGTTGTTTGCAATTCTAATTTGTTGTCTATCTGCATAAATAGATAATTTTCCATGAAAAATTACTTTTCATTTTGTCGAACAAATTGACTCGGTTATGAAGTAAAACTTTTATCGTACCATAGAAGAATTGCTCCTTGAGCTTTTCGCTTGACTGAATTCGATTTTTCATTAGGCTAAAAAACAAGTCAATATTGGAAAATCCGAAGAAACTCAATGAACGTTTTACATCAAGTTTAGTGTCATCTGATGAATGACTCGATAGGTCATCGTTTTTATCGGATTCTTTATTGATTTTATCGACGATCGTTTTCAGACGATTGCGTAGATCTTTTTCTTCATTTTTTGTTAGTGATGATTCATTTATAACCTTTTTCGTCAATAGTTCAAAGAAAAGAAAAGAAAATCTTTCGAATTGCGATGGTCTACTTTGCCCATGAGATTTTCCATTTTTTGAGTAAGTTCTTTTTGTTCAACATGTCTTTCTTGTTTCCGTTCGTGTGCTAACAGTTTTCTTTCTAATTTCTCTTTGGAACTTTCTGCAACAATTGTTCGTTTTGATCGAGGTACGATTGCTGACATATTTGCAAGATTTTCCGCTGTTTTCTCTTCATTTTGTTCGTCAATGAGTTCTTTTTGACTATTTCGAGGAATTAATTTGTTTGTAACTAATTAATATTAAATATATAAAACACAAGAAGATCACAAGAACATTTTACCAATTTGTGAGCCGGCAAACATGATGATTATGAATTATTGACTAGAATACACATAACAAAATGCGTCTTCAATGGGAATTAGAAAAAAAAAGACACAGTGATAGAGAGCGCGTATTTAGTTTTTTTGGTAAATAAAAGTTATTATTTTAAGAATCTCAAGTGATTGAGCAAAATTGTCAATAAATGTCGCACTATGACATGTCGATTAGCCAGCGATAGCTACTTTGATTGTCATAGTATAGTTTTAGCTTAGATATATATATATATATAATTAAATATCGAAATAAAAACAGACAATAAAATAAAAACTGAATTGATTTGTTCATTGTCGTGCTGATGCTGATCTAAAATTATAAAAGTAGATTAGTGATAAAAAAAAGAAATTGAAATAACACAATCGAATTTACATTCTAATCATATGATATAAATTTTCAATGATAACCTCCATATGCCGAAGTTTGATATATAAATACAAATGAAATAGTATGAGAATACCAAGACTAGAAAAGCATGATTTTTAAATGAATCATCAAATGAAAAGAAAATATATAATACATGATGATAAAATAATTCGTAATCCTATCGGGAGCAATGGAGATTATCGATGGTAAAGAATCTGAAAAATAATCATTCGGTTTATTTGATTTCTTTTTTTGATAAAATTCTACTTGTGTTATTATTTTCTAATAGTTGATCATTGGTGAGAGAAGTAAGTGCGTCATGTCGACTCATTCGACGCCCACGTTCGCCAACCTGTGGTGGGACATGTAGAGTTAAGTCAGTCCGACTTCCTCGAGTTTTTTCTATTGATAAAAGGAAAAACGATTAAAAGAAATAACTTCACAATATTGAATCGATTCATTACCCATTTGAAAATTACTAATGAGATTCAGACGATTGTCTAGAAATTTACAATTTGTTATTTTTTATTTATGCGAATTGAACGTACTTAAATCTTTAAGGCCTTCTTGCGATGCTGAATAGGCATTTTTCTCGATAATTTCTAAATAAAACAACAAGAAAGAACGAGTCTTTTTTAGTTTCCAGAAGAAGAATCGAAGTCAATATTGACACATACGTTTAATAATTCCGTTCATTGGCTTACAAAATCTAACTTGAGCAGTTACGCGCAGGTTCGTTTTTGTAGCCGATGTTTGTACAAGACAATAACGAATAAATAACGAAAATGTATCACTATATCGCACACCATCATTGCATACTTCAGATTCAAGTACATAATACGAACTAGGAGTTTCATGGAGAACTATCTAAATTAATTAAGAAAAGAAACATATGTAATCTTAATTCACAGCCAAAGTCATTTATTATTGTACTGTTCTAATGATAGATTTATTCAAATTTTTCCTGCCCCCTTTTTTTCTCTTTTCTTTGGTTTCGAGTGACGTCAACATCTATTCAGTTTTGCTTACGTAAATGTCGATCAAGTTGAACTTGATTTGGTTTCAACAGAAAAGAAATACTCAATATTATTTACTTGTTTTTCACGTGTTGTTATGGTTCCTTTCCCGACTAATGTCGATTCAAACGGCATTTTATAATTTAATATTCTTTCTCGACATCCGCTTTCCTCATTTCGAGACCATTCACTAGCTTGATCTTCGTAGAAACGTTGCGCTTGTCGATATGTTCGAACGAATTCATTATCACCAAAGATTAAATCAAATAATTTGTCTACATTTAATTCATAGGGTCGTTCGACTAATTGTTTATCATAGTGATTTTCACAGGGACAACTAGTTCGATAGTTAATCAATTGATCACTTGTCGATGATTGACTACCAAAGTCAATGTCACTATCACCATTACAGACTGCTTGACCGGGATGGAGATATTTATTATCTTTCTTCGATTTTTTCTTTGATTTCGAAGTTTTAGTTGAACGATTGAGAACTTCACCTAA
>Ga0209915_1004296_pt1 | contig 10617 bp, 9 predicted proteins | sample ThiBiot_750_plan_FD_183952 | JGI IMG/M metagenome (GOLD analysis project Ga0209915, IMG submission 183952) | Wastewater bioreactor microbial communities from Cape Town, South Africa - Thiocy_cont_750_plan (SPAdes) | ecosystem: Engineered > Bioreactor > Thiocyanate-remediating > Anaerobic-Aerobic ... | reverse complement strand
GTCATCGCAACGTGTTTATTTGATCGGAGAAGATCATTTACCTCTTGGTAAGTTGTAATAAGCAACTTTTCTCGATATAGTAAAGATGACGCTATGTCTCACGTCCGTACACATCACTTTCGCGTAACAGTGAAGTACGATGGATTAGAAGTAAAGACCTGTGCAATATCGTGAACTTGAATACATCGAGTCAAATTGCTTATTACAACTTACCAAGAGGTAAATGATCTTTTCCGATCAAATACATGTTGCAATGACGAAAACGAGCGGGCTGGTAGCAATACTAGTCTGCCAGAGCAACACTTTCTAATAATCAATGACAGAAAAATGATTAATAGAAACATTTAATATGTGTATGTTTAGTCACTATCATTGAGCCTGTTGCGTTGCTTGTTGATAAGTTGGTGGGGGCCTATCTCCCAAATATAAATCATTTTGAGCAACTGATCCAATTGGATAAGATGGTAGTTGCAATTCAGTTTGAATGAAAAATGGAGCTGATAACTGTAATTCTCTCATGGCTCGTTGTTGTCGATATCGTCGTCGACAACGCACGACCATGGGACCACCAACGACGATGATAATAAGAATAACCACTCCAGTCACTATTAGTACTATAATACTATCACTAGATAGTGGTTTATTCGGCACATCAATACACGATTTATATGAATTACCACATTCTTGTTTGACTACATTATCAAATTTTCTTCTCCTAGAACAGTGTCAATCAAAGCTACTTACTTGAACAAGTCCATAGTAGTGAACCCTTTCGACATTCCCAATCTATTTGAAATATACAAAACAACAATGTGTGGTTAAATGAATTTTGCATACAATAATATGTAATTGCTAAAGTCTTTTCGATCCAAAAAAATAAATAAATCGTAGATGAAATCAGGAACATTTTCTGAAGTCGTACAACCTAACCTATGGTAGCTTTCCCTGTTGAAGTCAATTTATATATATGATATTACTAGTTGTTTCCATGTTTTTCTTTAATATTACAGATTTAGACAATATTGAACCATTCTATCAAAAATCAATATTAGTTTAAGATAGCACGAGCACTGAAAAAAAAAGTGTAGAATAATCAACCCTCAAAAAGGGTTTATGAAAGGGTAGATCATGTTCATAAACGGATTTTTGAGTCATAAACCATTTTTGAGGGTTGATTATTCTACACTTTTTTTCAGTGTATAAATGAAACAAACATAATCAAATTTTATCATTGATTAAAATCATTTGTCAAAGCAAGAGAGTTATCATTATTAAGAATTTTCCTTTTTTTATTATTGAAAAGTGTTGCTCTGGCAGGCTAGTATTGCTACCAGCCCGCTCGTTTTCGTCATCGCAACATGTATTTGATCGGAAAAGATCATTTACCTCTTGGTAAGTTGTAATAAGCAATTTGACTCGATGTAGTCAAGTTCACGACATCTATGGTGTCTTTACACATCGCTATTTACTACTAGTTACTATTGTGTAGTAAATTGTATAGACATTCGAAATGACTAGATTTTCACCGGACTTCCATAGGTATCGCTTCTCGGCCTTTTCGGCTAAGATCAAAGTGTAGTATCTGTTCTCGTCGGTTTGAAAGCCGGCGCTGGTCCCATTGGGGCCAGGCTCTTTCAAGCGGATTTTTGGACATGGGCCAGGATCACCCGGGTTCACTCGGACCTGCGCCACGGATCGTCTCGACACTGCAGTGCCGTCGAGTTCGGTCCACTCCCGTTTCCTTCGGGAAATGGGTTCTTTAAAAACCAAATGAAATAAATATTATTAGGGTTATTTCTGCCATCAATATCGATTTTGAAGAAGAATATTGGTAGTAATTTTTCTTCGAATATGTTGATGTCTTTTGTTTTTCTCTTTCGTTTATTAATCATTAAATATTATAAAAGTTACAATTTGTGTGTGATCGGATCTTTCATAAATTGCAGTAAGACGAATTATTGATTTTACTTAAGTAATAGTCTAACTCTATTTGCCTGTAGCTTACACATTAGGGAAGTTTACAGACCAATAGATTTTTAATTTTTTTCAATAGAAACAAAGCAAATTTCTATTGTATTTATTGAAATATGAATCTGCTTTATTGGATAACTCAGTCATTTTCCTGCAATTCGCAAGCTTTTGCCGTCAGCCGCCTTATCTACTCGGCTTTGTCTCGAGTGCAATTCTAGTTTCAATTACTGTCCACTATGAGAAATTTCTTTCGTCAAAGGGAGATGTCACTATTAGCTATTTCTCTTCTTTTTTGTTGTTGAAAAGTGTTGCTCTGGCAGGCTAGTATTGCTACCAGCCCGCTCGTTTTCGTCATTGCAACGTGTATTTGATCGGAAAAGATCATTTACCTCTTGGTAAGTTGTAATAAGCAACTTTTCTCGATGTAGTAAAGAGAACGACATTCTATCGGTCCTTACGTCTCACTCCTCTTTCTACACTGTTACAGGAAAGCGATGTGTAGGGACGTGAGACATAGCGTCATCTTCACTACATCGAGAAAAGTTGCTTATTACAACTTACCAAGAGGTAAATGATCTCTTCCGATCAAAAACACGTTGCGATGACGAAAACGTGCGAGTTGGTAGCAATATTGACTTGCCAGAGCAACACTTTTCAACAACAATAAAGAAAAAAAAAGAAGAAGAGCGTATGTCTGTGTATGTGAGAATTTTTTTTATTCAGTAAAATAACAAAATTATCGAAGAGAAAAAGTGCGAAGAAATCACTGGGTAAAATAATGTTAAAACCGAAAGAATAAAAAGAATGTTGCTATTGAAATAAGGCCGGAAATTCTAGTGCACATTGAAGAGTGATTGTTACTCCATTATTAAGATAAATTGTGTGACTGAATGCATGGGATGATTGAGACTGAAATTGATCAAGAGGACATGGTAAAATGTCGAGTAGATTGACGTTCATGTAGCCGATATTTTCTATGAAAGATAATACGTAGAAGATTATGGTATAAAAATAGAAACAACGATAGACAAACCATCAGGCGAGAAGAATTGATGATCAAACAAATTAATATGAATTGTATTTTGTTGAAGATCGGTAAGTATAAATTGCATTGGCGTACCCCATTTTGGATTTGTTGTTCGTTTACTAAATGGTGTTTTCAACGAAGTTTGACGTACAATAATTTCACAGTATGGATTGAAAGAACCTACATCGTATGATTTTTGTAATTAGTATGTTATTAACGGAGAAAAAAAAAACTTTACGATGTCGAGCCGATGGTGGTGTTGGTAGTGTAATTGAAGCTTCTTGTACAATGAGATTAAGATAAGCAATAACAGATTCAGGTTCAGGTTCTGCCAGGGAAGTTAAAGGTTTTTCGAGTGTATTACATTCATTGATGGCTGTTAGAATTGATCGGACCCATAATGTTCTAAATTCATAGATGCATGAATGAATGTTCTATTGATTCGTTACGTTACCTAACATTGGACAATTCTGTTTTTAAAGTTAATGTTTTTTTAAAAGTTTTTGTTTCGAGACAGAATGTTAGTTGATCCGTATTGAGTTCAGTAGCTTTAGTAATATCAGTTAAAAGTATTGGCTAAAATATTTAAGATCAAAATCACAAAAGATATGAGTGTCATCATTCGCCTACGGATCGATAGAGTTTTAATTGTAAATTCGATTTAACTTCAAACAATTGATTTTGCCATTGACTTGTTGCTGATTTCATTGTAGTTAATAGAAGAAAATCATTGAATAAAAAGACTAACAATTCTTTTCCACTGGGTAACTAAAACGAAACGCACCCCTCAAATTTCAATGATTGAAAAATATTCTCAAACTTTGGTTAATAAACCATGAAAAATTAATTGTCGTTGTGCATGATATTTTGTCGGTGAATTAAACTCAACGAATTCATCGAAAACATATCCATCAGCTGAATGTTCATCGGTTCCGAAAATGACACGTTGTTGTAACCAATCTAATCGTAGAGAATTTTCTTGTTCAGATATTTGTTTATCAATACGTGCATTGATTTCACGTGCACGCACAAGTGCTCGTTGAATAGGCTCATAATCAGGATGATCGGTTAATGTATGTTTAAGAATTTTGTCGATTAATAATGGATATCGTGTGACACGTTGCATTGGTTTCATAAGAAAACCATTTAATGATAGGCCAGCATTGGACTTTTGAAATCGAAGAATATTAGCATAGAAATCTTTATCTTTATCAGTTTTCGATTGTAAATGTTTATTGGCTTGTGAACGACGATTACAAAATTCGAAATAGGCATCAGCCATATATGGCAAATAAGAACAGAGTATTTCACCTATACATGTCGATTCATCGATAGTCATTGTCGATGTAATTGATAGACGGGATACTTGAGGAACAAGATTATCATTTAAACGTTCCATACTATGATGTTTTTTGATTTCTTTCATCGACGGAGAATGAGTCAAATGACTCACAAATGTATCTTTTGCATTTGATTTCGCAACTGACGCAATATTTGTCATTGATACAGATCGAATTGATCGAGTTGATATCTCATCATTATCATCATCATCTATTGGAACAATATGCTCTCGATATTGTACTTGTCCTTGTAACGACGAAAGTAGAACAGCATTACAAGCAATTAAATTAAACCAATTGCTAAATAATTGTTCGATTTCTGAATCGTTTAATATTCGATGATTTGTCAATGGTTTAATAAAATCATTGGCAACGATACGTAGATCTTTGACATATCGTTGTTCAGTTTCAATTAATTCTCGAATAGCTGATACGCGTGCAGATTGATTCGGTAATTGTTGAATTGATGACACATCGGTTGTCATTGTCGTTGAATCATCGTGGGATGACATAATAAAATCTTCACAAAGAGGTTGCTGAGATGAATCTGTTATTGTTGGTGTACATGGAATGACGATTGGCGAAAGATAACATGGAGTAGACGATGCTAAACGGTCAAAGTTTTGTTTTTTGTTGTTTTTTTTTATGTCATGCAAAACACGTTTGTTATTATCTTCATGCAATTAGAAATGTGGACTTTTTTTTGTCTCATCCTTTTTTAACTTACGACATGAAATGATAAAATTCGTTCTGTGTTTATAATGTTTATGTTTGATAGATGGTGGTGGTGGCGGTGATGGTTCTGTCGGAAAACAACAGCAAACGAAAGAAAGCATCTTTTCAAACATTCGTCTTCTTCTTCTTCTTCTTCTGTTTAAAACGAAAGAAAATAAAAACACTTTTTTCAATCATCATTTTAATTAAGATTTTTATATATATATATTTCTTTTTTTGCTTGTTATAAGAATAGACTAACAATAGGTGAGACAAAAACAAAAGAATAAATATGGATTAAATACTGACTGACGAAAAAAGAAAGAAATGATGTGTACGGCATCACCAGGTTTTTCATAGACACAATGAACAAGAACAAAGGAAATCACTATAGAAGAAACAGGTCGCACGACTATTTTTTGTCAAGACAAAGACGAAATTAAATTAAAATTGAAATAAAATGCGAATGTTAGTGAAATGTTGAAAATGATTTGCATAAAAGATATACATCGAATAGAAAAAGAAAGAGAGAAAGAGAGAACTCAGCACGAATCAATCATCGATCTTTGATTTATTTATTTGTTTGTTTGTATTCGTACTAAATGGCTACCAGACTTTTATCGTTTACTGATTTGCTAAGTTCTAGAAGATAGAAAATATGCTGTTGTTTTATTGGGGATTGTGAGCATTGACTGATTGAATATAAGTTGCTGGAACTAAACCAATTTGATGACCAAGACGAGCTTTAAACCAGCCACTTGTACTTTCCTCATCGAAAACTTCGAGAATTGCATCAGCTGGAAAACTTAATTCGTCTTCTTGTTGAGCTTCATACGGAAATATGGCTATGTATTGAGATAGTCCTGAAAGAAAAGCAATTAATAATAAAAATAATCAATGAAATTATTTTGTTTTTTTATTATTATTAACCAGATGGTTCTGATGATGTTTGCATTTGTACACAAGTAACAGGAAACCAACCAGTGCGTATTGTTTGATCAGAAAGTTGGATTTCGCCTTGATATAAATTTTTCTCATTGTCCTGATTAATAATATGAATAATTTGATCTTTATCAAATGATAAATATCCTTCTTCTGTCGATTGATATGCTTCTATAGCAATGGCTGTTGGAGGAATATGCTCGAGTTTTTGAACATAATTATGTGGAAATGCTCCTGTGCGATCACCGATTTGACCTGTCCACCAGTCACCATCACGTTTTAAAATGATAATATGTTCGCCAACACCAAACGATAGATCTGCAGCATCTGTTCCTTCATACGGATAGATAGCTTCATAGATTTCATGTTCTGGTGTTTTTACACGTTCGCTATATGCTGCTGGAAAATATCCTTGTTTGTCATTACCAGTATGACCGAATAGCCAATGATCATCTTGTTGTTTACTTGGATCGACTATGATGATTTCACCAGCTGTGAGTGATAATTCATCAGGACGTTCACTTTGATAATCGTATAATGCACGATATTGAATCATACCAGATGATGATGATGATGGCCAGTCAGCAGTTGCGCCAAAAGGAGATTCGTTTTTACCCTGATCAAAACTTGCCCATTCAGTCGGATTTGCAGGTGCATTCGCTGGTGTTCCCCATGGATCAGCAGCTGCAGGTTGTTTAGGTGCTTCAGTTCGTAACTGTGGATTTGCTTTAGGTGCTGCTTTTTTAACTTTTGGTGATGCAACAACAGGAGCAGCAGCAGGATCAGGTGTATCTATTGAATTACTCGGTAGAACTGGATAAAGTCTATGATCATTTGTTTGTGGTTGAAATGGATCGACTGTTGTTGTACGTAGATCAGATTGTGAAGGAAATGGATCTACGGTTTGAAATGGATCGACATCGACATTTTCAGGTGGAGGATCTGTTGGAGATGTTGGAACACTTGGTGGTTTTTTGTCTTTTGCTTCTTGTTCTAACTGTTCAAATTGAAGACGAAGTTGCTATAAACAAAAAACAAAATTTATAGAAACCAAATAAATTCGTAATTACTTGTAATTGATTTTGATAGTCTTGACATTGTTCTGTACTTTTCGTAATATCTTCATCGATTTGTTTATTTTCTTGTTCGAGATTTTCAATTTGTACCTGTAAAGATTTCATTTGATCTGCTTCCGGATTTCCACTATCTACTCAACATAACGATTTATTTACTCAATAGAAATTATTTTCTTTTACAAAATTCTTTCGTTTCAGTCAATTGATTAACATTTGCATCGAGCGTTTCTCGTTCTGTTTGTAATTGATTTAATTGTGTCATAAAATCTTTTTTCTGTTGTTCAACATCTTCAAAAAGATTCTTCTCTGAACTTATATTTCGTTGTAGCTCAGCAATAGTTTCATCCGTCGAATGAATATTTGCTTCGATTTGTGTGATTTTTGTTTGACAAGTTTGAACTGTATCGTCCATACTTTCTAATTCTAATTCACCTCCTTTACTACGTGATTTCAAATCATTAATTTGATCTAATAAACGAGTTTTTTGACTTGATAATTCTTGCATACGTTGACGTTCCCATTCCAAACGACTTTTTCGTTCCATTTCTTTTCTTGCTGCCTAAGAGAAAGAGAAAAAAAAGATGTGTTTGGACATATGATTTGAGATTAACATCGAATACAAATGTAGATTTTGTAGATTTTGATCCTACGTCCGAAACAGAAACTTCGAATGCATTATGCATAACGCATAAACATGAAATTTCCAAATGAATTTTCCTGTTGCATGGATATGACTCAAACTCGTCTTATTTTTATTATAGAAGACGTGATCTCCTGATCCATGCTTATTCGCTTACTTCTCGTTGTTCGAATAGTTTCTTTCGTTCTTCTTCTTTTTGCTGTTCGATTTGTCGTTGTTTTTCTAATTGTCGTTCGATTTCGAGTTGTTTCTTTCGTTCTTGTTCGTCGCGTTGCTTTTGTAATTCAAGTTCACGTTTACGTTCTAAGATACGGATTCGAACAGAATTCAACTACGAATCCAAACAATTCGGTTACCTCGTTCTTCACGTTCCTTTTGATCGTGTTCTTCTTGTTCGCGTAATAATTGACGACGTCGTTCCAATTCACGATTTCCCTCCTAAAACAAAAGAAAACTTGTCTATGCTGTTTTTTTTTCTGTATTGTCAAAACGAACTTCATAATTCTTTTGACGTTTCTCTTCATATGTTTGTGCTATTGTTGTATTATCTGCTGCACTGATAGTTTCTTGTAATTGTTGATTAAGATCTGCATAGGTTGTCGGTTGAACATTAGCAACTAACCAATCATCAGGTAAAGTTTGCGGTAATGTTTGACCTGTACGTGCTAGCTCACAGCAATGCATAGCAACGATAAATTTATCGGATGTTAAACGACCATCTTTATCATGATCGGAGAGATTCCTAAATTTGAGAAAAAAAGACAAATGCAAGTGATGATGGTGAGAGATTTTGTGCTACCAGATTTGATGAAGAATAATATTGGAGAGACCTGTTTGTTGAAGAATTGTTTTAGCTTGTTGACCACTCATAAATCCGTTGGTTTTGCTAACATCGACTAGTGAATGAAATTGTTGAAGATATTTCGATCGAATCGATGGTGTCAATGGACTAATCGAACTTGGATTGATATTAGGCGACGGTGATTGTTCAGAAACTAGAATACAAAAAACGAAGTGTGATTGAGTTTAAAATTGAAGAAAAGCATTAGTTCTATTAGTATAATTCAGTGCATAAAATCTTACCAAGACAAATTTGGAATAGACTGCAATGAGTACGTAGGTTTCGAAAGAGAACAACGATAGAAAAAGAAAACGAACACTTACGATTAATTGTCGGTGATGCAGGTGTACCACCATTGGGCATGGCATTTGAATCGGAAAGAAGACTTGATGGAAGAGTTGCGGGTAATGGGCCTTTCTTTTGCACCTAATATAACAAAAAAAGTATATACATGTGTACAAAGAAGAACAAATGAGAAAAAACTAGTTTTACTTGAGAAGATATCAAGTAACAGGCAATGGCAAATTCTCGTTTGTCTAATCGTCCATCGGATGTTATATCAGCCAAATCCCTGAAGATCAATAAAAGAAAATTCCAACAATAATAAAAATCATAGAAATCTTACCAAATTTTACGTAAGATATCTCCAGGCAAATGTGATTTAATAAAGAAATCTCGTGCTTGTTCACCTGTAAGATATCCTTGCACGGGATTACATTGTTGAAAGAATGTATCAAATCGTGCTCGTTCTTCAGTACTTATTCTCCAATCACCTTGAAAAAAAATATTTTTTTTTATTCTCGTTCATAGTAACGTCTTCTTACCAGCCATGTGGAAAATTCTATTCTAATTTATCTCATTGTGAAGAAAAAAACAAATGAGATCTTTGGTTTCTACAATCTGAAAGTAAAATATAGAGTTAATTGATTCTTTTGCCGAAAGAGCAAATAGTTGTTGTAGCCGTTCGTTCGTTCCTTCGTTCAATGGTTTTTAGTAGAAAACACACACATATAGAGAGAAAAGAAGAAAAGCTGATCAACCATTGATTCATCGGAGGAAGTTATACTTCGGAAACAAATATGGCATTAAGTAGGCAGATGTCACTCAATAACAATAGTCTCTATCTAGTGGAAATATCGTGATTTATTTACTAGATAACTACATTAAAAGAAAAGTTAATTGTTTTCTTGTTGTATTATTATGCACTAGCGATGTATGCAGGACATCCTGCTTCAGCAGGTAAAGGATTGGATGCATAATTTGTATATAAAACGTCACCATAATTAATATTATCCCAATAATCATATATTTTGTTGAGAATAACACCTACATTGTTTGTTCCCCAATAGTTACTTATTGCGTTTATATCATATGCGCCTTTGTTTTCAACATTGTATAAAGAATTACCATAAAAATTATTTTTTGTAATCATTATTTTATTCAATCCTTGTGCAACGGCTTGTATACCAGTGCCAAAGTTTTTGATAGTTGAATTAGTAATCGTAAGACTTGATGCAATAAGGCCAACAGATGATGCTTGTACAACTAAGCCTGATCGACCAATTGAACTGCAATAAATGTTTGAATCTCTTCCAACACCGAATGGTGTAGTTACAGTTATATTGGAATAAGCAATATCAACCTTTCGAGTATAAAAAGTAAGATTAGCATCCAGAAAAGAAACATTGCGCATAAATAATATTGGGCTTCCATAATATGAAATAGAAGATGAATTCAGATCTGTAAATGAAACTTTCGTTAATATCGAATCAATGACAGAAATTTCAGTCTTGTAGTAATCATTATAAAAAACAATGTTTCCCAGAGTAAATTTACATCTTCGAATAGCGAAATTAGATCGTAAACACGGAGTCCTATATACAATACCAAGTGCGCCTATCGAAAGATTGAAGATTGATGAATCTTCAAACGTAATATCTGATTGTGATGATAAGATCTCGCCCATGTAGGACAAACTAACAAATTTGAAATCGTTTATAATAGACTTCTTAATTTTTAGGAAAACACTTGACCAAGAGCGAATATATGAAGATGCAACCGTTGTA
>Ga0209915_1004295_pt1 | contig 10619 bp, 14 predicted proteins | sample ThiBiot_750_plan_FD_183952 | JGI IMG/M metagenome (GOLD analysis project Ga0209915, IMG submission 183952) | Wastewater bioreactor microbial communities from Cape Town, South Africa - Thiocy_cont_750_plan (SPAdes) | ecosystem: Engineered > Bioreactor > Thiocyanate-remediating > Anaerobic-Aerobic... | reverse complement strand
GATGCTATCGGGTCCCTCGTCGCGACAGCTCGCCAAGGACGCGATCCCGTTCGTGCCGCTGATTCGCACCAACGTGCAGGGCTACCTGCTCAACCAGTGGGCTCTTACGCACGCCAAGCAACAGCTAAAGTTGTCCCAGCTGCAACAGTCGCAACGATCGATCTCGGCAGACTCTGGCGCGAACGAGCCCGAACGCGACTCGGTATCGTGGTGGCTGCCGTTCTTGACGGCGTTCCTGCATGAGCTCAATCTCTACGTGCTGTATCCCTCGCTGCCGTTGGCAAAGAGCCTCTCGATCGACCATCGAATGCCACTCAACCAACTCAACATGCAACTCATCAGCATCGAAGACGCGACAAGCATGCTCGAGCCGTCGTCGCTCGGCTTCATGCCGCTCCACAAGCTGCCACTCTTCAACCTATGTGCCGAGCCCGTTCAGTCGCTGCAACAAGACACGCCCGAGCTCCAGTGCACGCAAGTCGCATCAACGAGCAATTACAAGCGTGCTGCCGCATCGGAAGCCGCAGCCGCACCCTCCTCCGCCTCGGGTTCGGAATCCATGGCTGGCGGCGCCTCGGTCAATCTCGGTTCACGTCGAGAGAAGATCCTGGATTCCGAACGGCATTTCTTTTAGTTCGAGAGCACTCGTGTGATGACGACGTGATGGTGATGATGATGATGTTGTGGTCGAGTGGAGGAGAGTTACTGTACAGACGCGCATACCATACCCTCGGTCTATCAAACCCTTCTTGTATTATCAGTGTAGTAATGGAATCGAGTGTTCACAGCAGAATGATCAATCGCGCGCATCACTTTGCTGCTTGCTGCCTCGCGCTCACATCGCAACCCTCCCTCTCTCGTCCATCTCTCTCTATCTCTCTCCCTTCCCACCACCACACTCAGTTGCTGAAAGAACAAGTGACTTCGTTCGGGTTTACGATACCAAGAAAGATATCTAGCCATCCATCCATCATTCTATTCGGTTCGATTCGATTCTATCTATTCAATATCTCCTCCGCACACAATGGATAAGGACGATATCTCGCTCCCCAAAGGTCTGATATCACCAACAAACCGAACGATATACACCACCACACCATCACTCACCGGGTATTTGGATGGGTTTGTGTAGCGACCGTATCGAAGTTGATCAAAGAGATGCTGCCTGAGAATATCAAGTGCTCGAACGATGCCCGCGACTTGATACTCGACTGCTGCGTTGGTATATCTATCCATCTATCGTGATCTATCGTGATCTATCGTGATCTATCTATCGTGATCTATCTATCATGATCTGGGTTCTGACAACAGCGTCAACGTGGCATCGCTCTCGATAGAGTTCATTCATCTGATCAGCAGCGAGGCCAATGATTGCTGTGGACAAGAGAACAAGAAGACCATCGCTCCTGAGCACATCCTCAAGGCTCTCGAGGTCTCGTATTGCGATCGAATCGATCCTCGATGCTACGATCCACTTACTCACTTGGCTGTGTCTCTCTGGGTGAGATAGTCCTTGGGATTCAACGAGTATATCGAGGACGTAACAGCAGTGTATGACAAGCACAAGGAAGAGATCATCGTACGTTGTATCGTGACCATTGAATGCATCCATATGCGTGCGCTCTGATGTGAGTTTGATGTGCCTACTTGCAGGAGAAGCCGAAAGGTACCAAGAAGCTCGAGAACCTCGGTATACCGACAGACGAGCTACTCAATAGCCAAAAGGTCCGGAACAACAGATAGACTCCTGCGCGCTTCTTCGAGGCGTGTGCCAGAGATTCGATTCGTTGTGGCTTACGCTCCATCGTATTGGGCTTGTTTCGATTGCAATCAATCGGATGAACGAATGGATGTGGTGGATCGACATTTTGATCATCGATCAACAGGAGCTATTCGAGAAGGCTCGAAGTGCTCTTCGATCGTCGCAACAGAACATGGCGCTCTCTGCTGAACAACGCCAGCAGCTTCAAACAACCGCCGCCACGAGCACTGCACCACCGCCGATTGCTGCTGCTGCTGGTGGTGGTGGCTCATCTGCTGAGACAACCGCCGCTGCTTCTGGAACAGCACCGCCAACATCAAGCGCCAGCGATGCCAAGCTCAAGGAAGAGAACGCGCTGTGATACTCGTACTCTCGACCTCCTATCCACTCTCATCTCTCGCTATATCGATCTTGCTATCCTGGCATGTAACCCGCTGTTGGAACTCCAGTGGAAGCCACTAATAGTGGGATGTACCTCCTGTATCGCTATGCCTACCTTGCTTGCACCAAGCCTCTCCCCATACACACTCGCACTTTACTAAACCATACTGATCGGTAACCTATCACACGCCTCGAGGGGTGCCTTGGACGATTGAATGAGTGTGTGTGTATTTTGATTGGGTGATAGGGTGTGCTACCGAAACAACAACAGCAACAGCAGCAGCAACAAGATTAACTACAAGAGAATACGATCAGATTGTAGCTCGAGAGTTACAAGTACATGGGCTGGCAATGCGGCCCTTCAGATACCCTTGTGGGCGGTGTCGGGCTCAAGCTCGTCGCCCACCACGGTGCCATAGGAAGGGTCTGCATCGACGACCTCGCTCGTGCTTGCGTTCATGTTGTTTCGGTACTGGTAGTTGTGATTGATGATCCAGAACAAAAAGTCGAACGCGGCCATGAGCATGGCATAGAAGAAGTAGCTCCACATTTGCGACTTGGGCCAGTTGATCTCGGCGATGATCGATACGAGCAGATTGCCGATTGCAACCATCATAAGCCACACCGACTACAAAAAAGAGGGCCACACGAGTGTCAGCTCGTGCTTCGTCGTCTACTATCGATACGAGAAGCGTACCATGATGAGACTCTTCATCGAGGTCGGCGCCTGGCTGTAGGCAAACTCCAGACCGGTGACTGACACCATGATCTCGCCCCATGCAAGCAAAATGTACTGCGGTAGCTGCCACGTGATGTGGATCGGTGTGGCGCTGTCGTCGATGAACAACTGCACCACTCCCGAGGCCACGAATGCCAGTGCCGTAAAGAACATGCCGACCACCATACGACGGATGGGAGAGAAGTCGAGCTGCGATCGATTGTCATGTAGATTAGCAATCACTCGTCAAGTACTCAGTATCTCCTCATCCATACTACCGCAACGTACTCCGAGCTTCCGGAGCATGGGATAGATGCCATAGCTGAAGATTGGCAAGAAGAGCAACATCAACGCCGGATTCAAGGTTGGAATCTGATCCGGGTCAGGATGATAGAAATACAGGTCGCGGTTCATCGACTTGGCTTGGAACACCCAGCGTGAAGCGTGCTGATCGAATAAACTCCAAAAGATTGGCAATGGCCTACGTAAGGTCGAATCGATGAGTGATGAGTGTTGAGAGAGAGAGAGAGAGAGAGAGAGAGAGAGAGACGCCTGCTAGCCCTGAAGCGTACAAGAACACGGTAAACACTGCAACAGCAGCCTTGACATCCTCGACGAATCCTGCATCGAATGAATCCTTGGCTGTAGAACCGACGCGATCAACGCCTTGGTGAGCATCATCGTTCCCAGAGCCGCGCCACACTCTCCATACCATAATCAAAGAACGGTCGTCGAGCTTCGCCATGGTGTGGCGACAAATAACCCTTGGTAGCTTGGAAGAGGACCTTGCACGACTCGGACACGATGCTGCCAGCCGGAGGCACCTTGATGTAGGTATTTCGACCGAGCCAAAAGATGACGGTGGCGATGGTCAAGAGGCCTGCAGGAACGCCGAACGCCACGGCGTACGAGACCTGCGTTCGAAGGATCGGCGTGATGATGGTCGAGCACAAGCTACCGACATTGATGCAGAAATAGAACATCGAGAACACCGTCGCTGCACGAAATCAACGCCGCATCCATCGAATAATAGAATAACACAAGATATCCAAGAGTGATGATGATAATATGATGATGATGATAAATGATGATGATGATAATATGATGATGACGATAATCGAATCGAATTGAATTGCATCATTGGTTCGATCCAAAGTGATCATTCATGACGAGCACGATAAATATGCATCCAGTAATCAGGCCAAACCAACAGCAGTGGTTGTGCAAGCATCATCAATTCAATCAAATCCGATCAAATCATTGAAGAATGTGTGAGTATTCAGCTATGTATGCGATGCAAGCGAGGTCCGAGCACCTACCGAGCATGGCCTCCTGGCCCTTGACGAACTGATCGCCGACGAAGGCCGACACGCACGACTTGATGCCGCCAGTTCCAATACCGACGAGAACCAATCCAAGTAGTGCTCCCCACCAATGAGGAGGCTCTCCCTTTGTGTTGATTCGATCGAGATCACGAACGAGAGAGTCCGCGAGAGTACATGGTCCGTGATATCATTGCGAGAGTTAGTGAGAGAGAGAGAGAGAGAGAGAGAGAGAGAGAGAGAGCTCGAACGTATGGCGCTGCACACATGGACATACCGTGACGCCAGGGATGGCAGTGACCGATAGAACGATCGAACCAGCGCAATAGACGACCGAGATATACAAGATCGTAGCGTACTTGCCGAGCCATGCGTCAGCAATGTAGCCACCGGGAACGGCCGAGAGATACGCCAGGAAGATGAAGGCATGCATGATCAAGGTCGCTCGGTCCTCCGAGAAGCCGAGCACCGTGTTGAGATAGATTGCCAAGATCGCCTTGAGACCATAGAATGAGAATCTACACCAGTTCGATGAATAGATGGAATGATAGATATGATCGATAGATTGATAGATAGACGGATCGATTATCGATTGAGTCGATGGAGTAGGATAGATAGATTCGATATCAATGGGATAACGTGACGGTGTGCACGGCAGGCACGGATGGATGCGTTAGTCGTGCTCTGGCGATGATCCAGCAGCACCAGCAGCAGTAGTTACCAGTTGTAGTGATAGCAACGTACCTCTCACAAGTCTCGTTACCCATGATATACGCGATACTCGTTGGATACTTGGTGAGATCGACCGGCTTCGCGACGATGGTGGAGTTCTCGATATCGCCATCGATCTCGGCCTGGTCGGGAGTGGTCGAACTCGCGGACGAACCCTCCAGTGCGATAGCGATCGGCTTGTCGCTATCGATTGATTCACCACTCACGGGAGGCATGGTGGATCAGTGAGCGAGTGAGAGAGAGAGAGAGAGAGAGAGAGAGAGAGAGAGAGAGAGAGGCGAGCAGCTGCGGGCAATCAAACGACTGAAGTGTGCACAGTGCAGCTCCTTCGATGGAGCTAGCTATCAATCGATCATGATCTATCGAATCAAATCAAACTCAAACCCATCATCGAGTCTCATATCCAAGCCATCCATCAATCGTATAGACCAGAATCAACTCCAATCGAATCGCATCGATTGCACGCTCGCTCATTCATTCATTCATTCATTCATTCATTCATTCATTCATTCATTCGTGGTCATTGTTATTCGATCACTCGAGTTGTGAATTCAAGTACTCGATGGCTTGTTCGAGGTGAGCGAGGTTCTTGATCTTGCCTTGAAAGCGGCCGCCCTTACCGCCGCCCGAGCCACCGAGCAGAGTCGCTACCTGCTTGCCGACCTTGTTGATGTAGGCCTCGGGACCCCACAAGACGAACGCTCCACCGTCCGACGACTTGGGATCGCCACTCGACACGAGCACTACGACCTCTGGCGCCGAGTTCTCGCGCACCTTGTTTGCGATCGAGCTCATGAATGCGTTGTCGGCGTCGTCGCGGTGGTAGGCCACGACGCGCGCTCCTTGCTTGGTTCGCTCGATCAGGTTCTGAGCCTCACTGGCAGCAATCTCGTCCAGCAGCGCCTTGGTGCTCTTGATGTATCCGCGGATGTCACGCTGCATCTTGGTGACCTGCGGAACCAGATCGTCGGCGCCAGTCGACAGGAGATCCTTCAGTTGTCGCTCGCGTTGGTACATGGCCGTGAAGCCACGCAGCACGCGGTCTCCGGCGACAAAGAACAAGCGAGTGTTACCTCGTGCATTCTCGGTACCGATGAACGCAACGGCCTGGAGCCAAGTCGTATCCATCGAGTGCAATGTCGAGTGTCAGTGTTATTAGACGTCTGTCGTGCGTTGTGTTTGGTGCACGAGCATGATGATGGTGATGTAGAGATACCTGCAGCTGAGATAGCGACGAGACATGAGTGCCACAGCATTGGTTGTCATCGACATCTTGGATCGAGACGATGCGCAAAGGACCATGATGGCCCTTGGGCACTGTTGTTGTTGTTGTTGTTGTTGTCGGCGCTCGAGCGTCGTTGCTGGTCGTCGGTGGCTCTGCGGAAGGGCGCTCGACGATCTTGACCGTCACTGGTTTGTTGGTTCGGATGAGCTCGTTGCTCATGTGCTGCAGCTGCATCAACGCCTCGGGCGTCACGGGCTGCTCGGATCGCGTCGGATGGAGCTCGATGTTGCACCTTTCGAGTCCAAACTCCCACGAGGTAGTCTCCCAGCCAAAGTGATTCTCAGCGATGGCCGAGATCAGGTGCTGCGCCGAGTGTTGTTGCATGTGCTCCCAACGAGTGTCCCAGTCGAGCCGCACTCGAACCTTCTCGCCGACCGCAATCTCTCGTTCGACGAGATGCTACACAAGCACCACCATGCCAAGGTCGGTGAGAGCACGCTCAGAGTCGAGTCATCGCAGTGATGATCCTCCTGCTGCTGCTGCACGGACCTTGATGACGCCGTCGTAGCGAGCCACGTGCTTGACTGGCACGTCGCCGATGAAGCCGACGTCCGACGGCTGGCCGCCTCCCTCAGCAAACAACACCGTGTCATCGAGCACGACCAAGAACGTCGAAGCCACTGGCGAGATGGCCGGCTTCTTCTTCTTGCTCGCAGCCGCAGCTGTCGGCGCACTAACGACCTCACACGCAAGCACCGTCGCCTCGATCTCGCGTTGATACGAATCGAGTTGGAATCGTGGTACCTCAGCTGCCATCGTTGCCTGCGCCATTATTGCTTGAGCCTCACCCACAGTATCTGAGAAGAGGATACAAGCAACCAACCAATCAAGCAATCAACGAAAGAATCACTTGAACGAATGAATCAAGGAAGGAACTCGATGGAATCGTGATATCGTCCTCCTCCGCAAGAATCGAGTAGGTGAGTGACTTTCCCGCCAAAACCGCCCACGTTTACCCGCCATCTCACTTCCCGCCAAAATCCGCCCACCCGCCATTTACCCTTGCGCGCCATACCACACCCACTACCCACCCATCAGTCTGCCAGTCTTCTCCTTCCCCGCTCGCTTGCACGTGTCGTGTCTACTTTCTGCTGCCACTGTCTCTGCCTTCTCTCTCTCGTGTCTGTGTCTCATCTACATCATGACTACGCACGCCAACATTAGGTATTCGAACAAGTACTATGACGATGAGTACGAGTATCGGTACGAGCTCCTCGCTATCCCAGCCCTCTCTCCCTCTCTTTCTCGACTCTCGATTTACGGTGTGTTGTCTTGCGCTCTTGTGTAGCCATGTCCACCTGCCGGAGGAGATCGCTAAGATCGTTCCGCGCAACCGCTTGCTGACCGAGGAGGAGTGGCGCAGCCTAGGCGTCCAGCAGTCGATCGGCTGGGTGCACTACAGCTGCCACGGCCCCGAGCCGCACATCCTGCTCTTCCGTCGTCCGATTGGCAAGTACGGCCCGCCACCGACTGACGAGGAGCGCAACGCCGCCTTCATGTAATCGACCATCACAGCCACTGCTATCGCTTCCCACCTTCTGGCCTATCTCTCGCGCGCGCGCGGAATGGCCTTGGCCGAGCGTGCGTGTGGCGACGCGTGTGTGCAAGTGTATGTGCTTCTCGGCCGAGTTGAATTACGATGCCAGAGCTGCCGGCCACGCAATGTCTTGTGCGCAGCTGCCCATTCACTACCACCATGCCCTGCCATACACGCCTACTCGTCTCGTCTCTCTTTCTCTCTTTGTGCACGCATTCTTGCATGCCTTGTACACTTGATAAACTTCCACCATCTCCCAAGCTTCCTCCCATCGTTTTGCCTGGTGCCACCATTGATGGCTTGCACAATCGTCATCGTTGTTAAAGGTAGTAAATATACAATACTCTGAACTATTTAGTGAGTGGGTGATTGTAAGAGTGATACACGAGACTGCAAGAGAGAGAGAGAGAGAGAACGCCAATCTATACGGTTAGCTTATACTTGGAGGCTGGTACGACGAGTGTCTTGGCCATCATGAACGAGAGATCCGGCAATTGCTTCACAAGTGCATCAAACGGGTTGCTGGTACCAGAGCTGCCGAAGGCTGCTGTTGGTACTGTCGCCGCAGCCGTCGACTCGGCCATAGGCGAGAAGGATAGTGGCGCTGCGGCGGCTGCGGATGCGGCAGTCTGCTTGCTCTTCTCGGCTGCCAGACTTTCGCCCAGCGCCTCGAGGCCTGCAAGTGCTTGCGGGTTGGGCACTGTAGTTGGTAGCGGCACCGAGGTCGCACTTGCCAGTTGTGAGAAGAAGGTATCCATCTCACTCGGTGGCTTGCGCTCGGTCGTCGGTCGGCTTGCTTGCTTGCTGGCCTCCGAAGCAAGGAACGAGTCCAAATCGAAGGCTCCCGATGGTGCCATGGCGGCTTTTGTTGTTGTTGTGCTGGTTGCGCTCGGTTGCGCCGCTGAGTGGCCGGTTGGCAGATCGATCAACGATCCAGAGGAGAACAAATCTAGCCCAGTATGGCTCTCCTGCTAATCATTCATACACCAACAGTAGCTCCGATTAGATGCACCCAAGGTAACTGTGGTGATAGCAAGCCATCAAGACATACCGGCCGTGTCGGTGTGTCGAGGAGATTCATTGGGGCAGGCGGTTTTGGTTGTGGTTGTTGTTGTTGTTGTTGCTGTTGCTGCTGCTGCTGAGCGGGTACTCGGTTGGCGCCGGAAGATGATTGTTGTTGCGGGTGTGATGCTCGCGACTGTGATGCGACTGGCTGTTTTGGAGCGTTGCCCGATGTTCGAGCGGCCGCCGCTGCTGCTGCTGCTGCGGTAGCGGCCGCCGGGCCCGAGATTATCAGCCGCTGGACGTGCTTCCCATCGGCCTTGGGAATGTGTAGCGACTCGACGAATCGCTGTTGCACGTAGGAAGAGTAGCCCCACTGCTCTTGCTTGACACGCTGCATAAACTCCTGGCCACAGATCACACACGTCTTGGCCTTGGCACACTTGAGGGTCTTGCATCGCGGACACTGCCCTGCATTCCAGAAAGCGTTGTTCCCTCTACATGTTGCATCATCCAGCGTTGTTAGTGGTGGTATTACTACAATTTGGTGATCAAGTCATTGCGACCGCATGCCATTCGCGATTCGCGAATTGTCATTTGTACGGTCTTTACGTACGTGGCGGGTCGGTTACAAAGATAGGAGCTCAACAACGTGATAGGTTCCGACTCAGCGCCGGCGCCGCCGCCGCCGCCACTAGCGGCACTCTTGCGGGCCAAGGCACCAAAGACCGAATGTAGCATGTCGTGGATCGACTTTCCCTCGGATAGCGTCAACGGCACAGAAGAGACCTGCAACACGCATTCGGAGGCAAGGAATCAGTCGGATGTGCGTGGAGCTTTGACCATGAAAAAAAAAGGTCTACCAGCCCACCACCATGACGTACGGCCGTCGTATCGTGGAATTGCGCTGTCGCTGCCTTGGATGGCTCGAAGGCGCTCGCTGCACCGTTGCCCGATTCGAATGCACCGAAGCCTCCTCCAAAGCCACTCGACGTAGCGCCGCTCGAGCCGTTTGCGTGAGTCGATCCAAACGCATCAAAGTCAGCAAACGCGCCACTCGAGCCGCTCGATGAGCTGGCTGGCTGGTCGAACGCGCCAAATGCGCCAAACCCACTGGTGTCACTGGTGCTACCACCCGTCGTGCTGCTGGGGAATGCATCGAAGCCAAACGCTGCCGTCGATTTCGAAGTGGCAGCTGTCGGAGCCGCTGGTACACGTGCCGATAATGCCTTGAACGGATCAACCTCATCGGTATCGTCTCCATCATCGAACCCAAAGTCACTGTTGGCCGAGACCGCAGGCGGCTTCGGTATCACTGACGGGAAGCCGAGATCCGATGCATCGACTGTGCGCTCTGGCGTTTCCTCACCAAACGTATCGATGGCTGATGGAGCGGTGGTACTCATCGCCCCAAATGCAAAGATGTCGTCATGCCCGGCTGAGCTTGAGAAATCGGTGCTCGGAGCGACACTGCCTTGGACTTCGATCGCATCCTCATGCTCAGGAGACTCGATCGCCTGCGACGACGAGGCACCACTCGATGAGAAGGCATCAAATCCACTAAATGATGGAGTGGTGGTTGATGCAGGTGCTGGAGATGAGAAGGATGAGGTGGGAGAGAGAGCGCTGCTCGCGGCTTTGGATGTCGATGATGGGAACGATCCGAAGTCGAATGATGGAGTGGTGGCTGATGCAGGTGCTGGAGATGAGAACGACGAGGTGGGAGAGAGAGTGTTACTTGCGGCCTTGGATGTCGATGATGGGAACGATCCAAAGTCGAATGATGGAGTGGTTGGTGCTGGGGATGAGGATGAGAAGGATGAGGTGGGAGAGAGAGCACTGCTCGCGGCTTTGGATGTCGATGATGGGAACGATCCAAA
>Ga0209915_1004290_pt1 | contig 10627 bp, 7 predicted proteins | sample ThiBiot_750_plan_FD_183952 | JGI IMG/M metagenome (GOLD analysis project Ga0209915, IMG submission 183952) | Wastewater bioreactor microbial communities from Cape Town, South Africa - Thiocy_cont_750_plan (SPAdes) | ecosystem: Engineered > Bioreactor > Thiocyanate-remediating > Anaerobic-Aerobic ... | reverse complement strand
GTCGATGATGAATCAATCAGTAAATTTATCAATTGATCACATAACGATTCTATTTCAGTTTTATTCGATGAAGCAAAAATCGATTGACTCTACACACATTTCAATGGATTCGTTCGGACAGAGAGAGAAATTTTACTTGTCGAATCATTTCTGCAACATTCTCTTCACCATTTCCTGTTGAAGGAATTGGACGAGCTAATTTCTTTGAACGTAAAGACATTTTCACGTTTGTTTATCTACAAAAACATTCTGTTGTTGCTTTGCTTTCGAATGAATTTCTTTTTTTTTTATGAAAAAAGAAAATTTATAAAAAATAAAATGAGAATGTTTTCTGTTTCTAATTAATATAAATATTATTCGTCGATAGAATTGGTGAAGTTAATTGCGATGGATTTGAAGTAAAATCTGTTAGAAAAGCATCGAATTCATCGATATTCGTGATTTTAGGTAATGAAGGAGAATAATCTGTTAAAAATAATTGATCAAATGAATTCTGTTGACTCGATGTTGTTGTTGTTGTTGTTAGTGGAGATAATGATGAATCATTATTGTCAAGTAGAAATTGTAAAAAGACTTGATCATTTGTTAATGGAACAGTAAAATCTTGATTGAGAAAATCAACTGGAATCGAATCGAGAATTTCATCTAATTCTTTTGAAAATGATTCCATTTGTTCATCTTCGTTGATTTTCAATGTAGAAATTAAATCATTATTGAATACTTCACTTTCACACGGTTTCTCAAGTAACAATTCTATAGAAAAGAAGAAAAAAAAGGAAGAATGTATATGTGTGTGTGTTTTTTTCTTTCTTTCATTCTGTTCGTAAAGAGAGAAGAGAAAAGGAAAAAAAAAGGTCCTACCCAGATTTGAACTGGGGCTCCTGGATTCAGAGTCCAATGTCCTAACCGCTAGACCATAGGACCATTACAAAGATTGAGTCGATGACAAATGTGAATGTTATTCTTACCTTGTTGTTGAATTTGTTGTTGAGTTTGTTTGATTCGTTGAATTAATGTTGTTTTATTTGAATGTGACGATGGAATTTGATATTGTTTACATAAATCTCTTAGTTCGATTTTGGTCATTTGTTCAAGAGGTTTTTCATTTTTGTCGTCTTGTTTTTCATCGGTTAACTCGAGAAGAAGTTGTTGTTGAGCCAAACGAATTTGATGTGTATTCGATGATGATTTTAAACCATCCATTTTCGTTATTTTAGGTTTACATGACGATGGAGGACCTGTATATTCATGAAAGATCAATGGACGACTGGCAATTGTTGTTGTTTTTTTAAATGGAATTGATCCATCTAAAAGAGAGAAATAGATGATTTCAAATTGAATTGAATTCGAAGAAAGTAAACCTTGAATAGCTTGTTCGATTTGTGAATGTTGAGTTGTATCAATATGAAGAATATGATTTTGAATGAGATCTAACGGACCGGGTCGATTCAAAAGATGTGTATTTAATTCATCGGCAAGACGAGCTCGTTTTAATTTTTGTTCAGCATTTTGTAAACTTGGTGCACATTGTGAATCATGTAGAATTCCTTTCGAGATCAATTCATCACGATCAGGACGATGGGATAACTTTTCATTTAAGATTTCTGAACAATTCAATCTTGAATTTGTTGTATGTACATCTTCGAATTTACGTTTTAAATTCGTATTCGACATTGTCTTTTGTTTTACAATTTCAAAATAAAATTATTATATGAATTTCATGTAAATCTCGTTTAATGCGTCATCGTTTACCTTTTCTTCACATGAATCATCAGAATCGACAAACTCTGGAGGAGGAACGATATTAACCAATATGTTATCACATTATTATCACATAGATGCCACTCAATACAACCGAATGTTTTATTACAATCAAAGCAACAACAACAACAACAACAAACACATGAAAAGCATTCATTTATTCATTACGAAGATTTATTATTATTATTATTATTATTATTGTTATTCGATTGTTTATTTGAAAAGAAGAAAGTTTTCTTGAAAATAATTTGAAATTGTTTTTGATAAGTTGGCGATGGTAAAACGAAAAGACAAAAGATGAATATCGATGGGAAAAATGAAAATTGATAAGCAAGAAGATATAACCAAAAGTAGCTCGATGATTTTTGACAATTCAATGTAAACGAAAGAATCAATCGAGGAAATGATAAAATTAAAATCAGAATTGGACTTATGACTAAATATTTGTGTTGATTCAATTTCATTTTCAATTGATTTTGAATTTGTTTCGATTTTTGAATTAAAAGTTTTTGTTTTGTTGTTCCAACAATGATAAAAAGTGACGAAAATAAATTCAATATAAACGGAGAAAAATTATGAAAAAATTCTAAAAATGAATTATAATTGTACAACAATGTCGAATAATAGATTCCACACCAAGTTCGTTTCTCATTTTCATCATAATAAACATTCAAATAGAATAATTGAGGACAAATCAACACGAAATTAACCAAACAAACAATTAAACAGACAATTTTAGCTAATTTTCGACTGAGAATTTTATTAAATGAAATTCCTTTGAAGACGGTAAATGCTCGTTCACATCCAATGCAAACATTCAGCCAATTGTTGATGTAAACTAATAATTTTAATAATGGTTCGATTAAGAAACAATTCGAATAAATCAAAAATTTTTGTCCGAAAAAGATTTTCGATGACGAAATTAAAAAAACATATTTCAAAAGAAATAAAATGTTAATCAGCAATGAAATAATCGAACAAACCAACAGATAAATTCCTGAGCCAACTTCTTGCGAACTTTTCTGTTTGAAAACAACGATCGAAATCATCGAATTGAACAAACCAATTAAAAAGAAAACAATTGTTAACAAACAACTCAATTGAATTGTCAACGGTTGATGGAAAAGATGTTCATTTAATTTAATTTGATAAGTTAAAATTTCATCCAATGTTAAACCTAAACCTTTACCATAGAATTGACATTGAGAACCGAAAAAACAATCTCGACAAACACAAATCTTTCGCGATGGACAAACGGGATCATCTTGAAAACATTGACCACCATTTAAACATTCTCGTTGCAATTTACATTCTAAATTCTCCTTTTGATTGAATTCAAAACAATTGGCAAACGAATCTTTTGTACAAATACATAAATGATGTTCATCGTAAAAACATTCGATATCTTTCAAACAAATTAAATGATAAGATTTCATTCGTTCGAATTGAGATTGACCAGTGAAATTCATCAATGAATTCACCGGGAAACATTCTCTCGATGGATTGATCTTCGTTGAAACATAATCATTTACACGATGATCAACGAACGATAAATAATAACGATCGTTTAATTTTACTAAAACGATTTCATGATGAACTCGAACGAGAAAACGAACTTGAAATTGAAAAAGTGTTAATTTTTCAATGAGAATCGTCATTTCAGGATCACGACCAGTTCGTAAACGAAAGAAATAAGCTAAAATATACGAAGATATATGTAGATCTTCGATTTCAATATGAAATTCATATTTTTTAAATTGACATCTCGATCCATAATATTCATTTGGACAAATACATTTGTATTTATTTCCAAGAGAATTTTGAAGATCTCGTCGAATACATTCACCTTCATTCAAACAATAATCTTTGGGACATTCCAATGACAAAGAACAACGACGACCAAATCGACCAAATCGACAAATACATTCACTTCGATCGTTTGTTAAATAATAAATCAACGAACCATTCGAACATTTTCCTGTTTTCGTTGGATCAACAACTTGTAAATCACAATGAATTCCTTTCCAACCAGGAAAACAACGACAAAATGATTCATTTCGATTTTGATATTGAAAACATTGACCGTGAAAACATCGATGCAAACATTGCGACGAAATTGATGGAGAATTTTCATTGATATAAACAATCGAACCGAGACGATTCACGGGCAGAAATGAAAATGGATTTGCAACAAACCAACTTCCACGATACGAAAGTAAACGTTTTTCATAAACATCAATGCGAACATAAAATCGATGAGATCGATTCTTTGGTCGATCGTCAAATAATAAATAACGATTGATTTTTATTGAACAAGTTTCACTGGAAATGTAAACATATTCAACCAATGAATTCAATTTCTCTTCTTCGTTCAAATTCGAATTTATCAAGAGAATAACAACCGTGTAAATCTCATTGATTTTAGCTCGAATCAATTGTAATGAAAGACTAACACGTTCATTTTGAAATTGACATCGATCACCATAATAACTCGGAGGACAAAGACAAACTTTGTTCTTTTCAATAACATCGTTTCGTCGTAGGACAACACCGAGACCACGATTACAAAACCAAGGCCAAGAGTTATTAGTCGTTGTCGAATGATTCTTTTCGAGAATTTCTTTTGATTGAATTGTTTGATTGATATTGGAACTTTTGAAAGTCTTTTTCGGATATGAATTTGTTGTTTTCAATGAAAACGAATCGATTTGTTTGTCGAAATTGTCAAATAAATAACAAAATGTTTTTTCGATAGTTGTTTGCTGAGTGATTGACTTCGAACAAATTAATTTCGTTTGATTTTCACAGAAAAGTTCATCATCTCGATTTGGACACGATGGGATTCCATTACAAATGTCATTCAACGATAAACAAGTGTCACTGTCTTGACAATGAAATAATTTGTCACTCGACGGATAAACTCTTTTACAAAATCCAATTTCATCTGTTCCACCTAAACAATCGATTTGCTGATTATTCATTAAATTCGATGGTAAACAAATCAACGAATGATTGACAATTGACAAACACGGATGACTATTCAATGGACAAATCACTTTCTCCGAACATTCAAATTCATCGACACCATTCGAACAACTCCAAACGCTGTCACATTCCGAATAAAGATTTCGACAAGGCCAATTCGTACAATTCGATTCATCAGTTAACAATTCATTCGTTATCGAATCTTTGTAAAGATATTCTTCTAAACCATTGCAAAGACTTCGAAAAGGAATTTTCGTTGGAAAATAATTTCGATTGATTTGACATTCATCGGTCGTATGTAAAAGAGAATAACATTTTCTATCATTTAAACATTGAACATGATTTTTATTATTAATTAAACAACTTAATTCGCCATCTTCATCATCATTTAAATAACAATCGCTATTTTCATCTAAAATTCGAGATTTTGATATTAATTTCGACGAATTTTCACATCGATACAATGAAGAAACATTTTCATAATCTTTTAAATTAGTTAAGAATTGAACATTGGTAAAACAAGATCGAAAATAAATATCAATCGATAACATAATATCAATCCAATCGTTTCCACTTATTTCAGATATAATTTCACTTTGATTTCGATTTAAACAACTCAAATTCTTGTAAATCAAATCGGCTTTTAAATGTTCACAAAATGTTTGATTAAAACAAATATAATCAGGATAAATCAATGGATGTTCATCGGTTTTCATTGAAATATTTTCATATAACAAATAAATATGATTGAAATCAATTGGAATCGATGGAAACATGAAGAGATCTTCACAATATTCAATTGAATTTCCATTTAAAATCGATTGACAATCCAGCGAATGAACAAGTTTAGTTAAACAAATCATAAAAATAAAACAATGATGATTCAATTGATTTTGTTGAGAAATTGAATCGATGAGATGTCGATGTCTTCCATTGTGACATTGATCGAATTTTTGAACACATTGTCCATCTCCGCATGGATAATCGAACCAATTCGTTCGACATGAATGTTCTTCACAACGAAAACGAGGATCACGATAACAATTCGATGGATAAATTACATTCGAAACTTCATCCGAACGATCAAGACAATCAGCTTCACCAAAACCATTCTCCCAAAATTGTTCAGGAATACATAAACCATTGTGACAACGATATTCATTCGATGAACATTCATTCATTTCCATTAGAAAACAATCTTTTTCATCTAAACCATCGTTTAAACAATCGACATAACCATTGCAAATCTCACGCCAATCTAAACAATTCAATTCACTACCTTTCCAACATTTCAAATGAACATAACAAGTTAAATCAACGAGTTCATCATTTGACGAATCTTTCCATGATAAACGACTGGAAAATTCATGTTCAACTATTTCATCGAACGACATTTGTTCGTCAATTAAAAATGAATATTGACATTCGTGACCAAACCAAGGTTTACTACAATTCAATAACTCGACTTCTGATAAAGAATTTGTTTGTTCATTTAAATAAAATTCATATTCTTCAATTAATTCGATTGGAATTGACCAAGATAACAGATGTTCACTACTGATATTCGACATTTTTAATTCTTCAAAAGTCAACTTCCATTGATTTTGTCTATTATTTAAATTTCTAAAATAGACTTTGCCTTGATTTGTTGGTCGAATACAATAATCAATGACATCATTGATAATATTGGCTAATTGTTGATAAACAAATGTTTCACTACTTACTTCATACGATAAACAATCAAATTCAAATTGATTTCTATCAAATAATATCAATTGATTCTCTGTTAGATTTATAGAAAAAAGAACAGTTAGTAGAAGTAACAAAAGTAGTCTTAACATTGATCGGATCGTTTTATCAAATGACATTTTCTCTTTTTCAAAATCGATAGAACACACGTTCAAAAGGTTAGTCTAATATTTAATTCACATTAGCTCATTTCCTTTTTTTTCTTTTAACAAACGTCAAGGTAAATTTCAGCTCAAAGAGATTATTTATTAAATGATTAAATTTGTGTAATGTTCAAAATAACGCGAGCAATTTTTTTCAGTGGTTTCGATCTTAATTGTGAAATTGGAAATCTTGATTTTGAGATTGGCGATCCAAAACAAGTACAGTCTCGATGTGGACCTGTCCAACTAATTCTACAATAACCAGTTAGATAACCCACGTAACGACAATGACGTTGACAAAGAATTTCATTTCGACGATCTGTTTCATCACAAAGGTGATTACGTATTTCACGTACTAATTCGTCCATTTCAGCCCAAGCTAAAAAATCAAATTTTCTTTTCGTTTTTTTTTGTCTTAGTAAAGTGAAGAGATTCATACAAGCACCAAATATATCTGAGAAATCTCTCTGTGCGCTCACTCCAATGCTCATGATAATTAACACTATAACAATAAATAGAACCAAAACTTTCATCTTTTCACTGAACACTAAAATCAATAAAATAGAATCGAAATGTGATGTCAATTCGTATGATACCTTTCTCTGGATTATAAATAAACAAGATACTGTTGACAGATTTTGATTATGATGAGAGCATTTCCCCAAAATGAACGAGTATATAAATCAAATGATCGAGACCAAACAGTTTCTGTTAAACTCCCACGTAGGAATGAAATAGATTTTGTCGATTACCTTGATTAACCACATTGGTTTCGTGGGTGTATCATTCACACTAGTTTTTTTTTCCAATAAATAATATACAATGTGTTCTTTTTCTCTACTCCCCGGCTGACATGGAAAACAATTGTTTGACATAAGAAAAGGAAAGAAGATTTATCAGATGATCATGTTTTAGTAAAACGTCGACTAACGCCCCTTCTATTAGTTTACCATCTCTGCTAATATTTAATCAAAAAAACTTATCTAAAAGAATCATTTTTGAGATTATTTTGTAATTGTAGATCTATTCCTGACAAGAATTATTTTCTAATCAATGTGAAGGACAAGAAATTCAAATGTTCTAAGTCATGTTCTTTTTTACAAATCATCACAATTAAATTTACTTTATTTATTTTCAAAAAAAACAGAAAAGTTCAATGTTCTATTCGTTCAAATTCTTCGTTTTCTCACACGTTGAATAAAAATCGGCGATCGAACTGGTTGTTTCAATGTTCGTTGATCGAATTGATTCGATCCATTTAAATATCCTGATAAAATCGATAGAAGTAAAACAACAATTGTTTCAAGTAAAATTCCAACAACAAACAAAGCAAAACCAGCACCCGTGTATTTTAAAACTGAACCAGCAACAACCAAACAACTTATGCCAAATATAATGCTTAGCAACGCAATTATTGGTGCAATATAAAGTACATGAGCTCGTAGAACAACGAAACCAATTGACAATGAACTGATAATGGAAAAGAAAATAAATAAAATAGAAATTATCGATAGAATAGCACTACTACGTAATCGATAATAATCATCTAAGAGAATTTGATAAATGGGTTGATCGTATGTTAAATATAAAGATGAACCACTCGTTGGATTTATACATCCAGATATATACGATGTTTGATTTAAGATTGAACTCAAATAAGATGTTGTTGAACATGTAAATGAATTATACGATGTACATTTATAAGAATTACTCAACCAATCTAATGTTGCATTCGGTAAAAAACAAGAATAAAATAGATTTGCTTCGGCATATAAAATTGTTTGATTAGCATTTTTGCCTTGATACCACGATGGTAAACCAACACCAACACAACAAAATATTAAACTTATGAATCCAATTAAACTTGAAACGACGCCAACAATATTAGTCAAACGATTTCGATTACGTGTTACCATTCTATTCAATTTTTTTTCAATTCACAGTCATTAACAAAGAAAAATAACATTTTTATAGGCTGACTCGTTTTTCTATTCTTAAAATTGAAAAAGAAAAACAATTTGAAGTTATTTATCTAAATAAAATGTTTTTTTTTATTTATCTTTAATAAAAAATGTAATAACATATAAAAATTCTTTTCGTAGCGATGAAATCAATTTTGTTAAAATTGTTGGTTGAGTTTGTTCAATGATTGAAAATTGTCTTGCTCGATAACATTCTTTTAAAATCAATTCCAATCCAATCAAAAGATTTTTCTCGAAGAAAAGATTTTCTCCAATTGAATTTGTTAATTGTTGATAAACTTGTTTATTTTGAACAACTGATCGACCACATTGAATTAACGATGAATGATATTTGTTTAAACTAAATGACGTCGTTTCATTCGAATTCATTTCCAACGAAATCGAACGTTTGCCAAAGAATTCTGTTAAAAGAATAAAGAAAATTAACATCGAAAGTAAACAACATGTTGAACAACATAACAATGTTCGACGACGAGATTCGCGTTTGCCAATCTCCGATATACGACAGACATTTGACATTTATTTTCTTTTTTCAATATTTACATTTTTACAAGACACAAACAAAAAATTGCGCCAAATTTTCTTCGACATTTCGTTAATTTATTCTGTTTAATTGAATTAACCTTCAAATTTACCAAGGAGATTTTTGTCTTTGAAAAAAAAACATTTGAATCGAATGATTTAAATCGTTAATCCATTTAAAACAAAGCACAAAAAAGAAAAATGTCGTTTGCCTTGATATTTATTGTTTTGACAATAATTTCCTTCGACATATTCTCGAAAAAGGTTATTCAAAATCTGTCTCGTCTCTTTTCTCGTTTTCTTAATCAATCGACAACTTTCACATTACTTCAAATCTCTCATGTTTAACAAAATCGTAATTCAATTCAATTTATTTTCTTCGATTCATATTTATTTTCTCTTGTCTAGTTCAAAAGAAACAAAAATGAACAAAAAATCAATATAACTCAACAACAAGAGGTTTTATTAATTCAATTACATTGTTTCTTTCGAATTTATTTCATTTTCATTTTCAGGAAAAAGACGCTCATGAATGGGATCGACCGATTGAATTTGTTTTTTCGTTGATTTCGAATTCAGTTGGTCTTGGTAATGTTTGGAGATTTCCTTATTTAGCTGCAAAAAATGGTGGTGGTTCGTATCTCTTTACTCGATAGTTTCTATTTTTTTAAAAAGAGAATTATTGAATTGAATAGGTGCATTTCTGATTCCATATTTTACAATATATTTTCTAATTGGTGCACCTCTTTATTATCTCGAACTGGCTCTTGGACAATTTTCGAGTCGAGGACCAGGCACAGCATTTATTTTTGCAAAGGGTTGGCAAGGTGTTGGATTTGCTATGATCATAAATACGATCTTTTGTATGTTATATTACAATGTGATCATTAGTTGGGCTTTGTTTTATTTTGTTTCATCATTTCGAAAGAATCTTCTATGGTCAAAATGTGAATATTGGTGGAATGATGATAGATGTTTTGTTCCTGGTGCAAAAGATTCGTCTTATTCTGTAAATGGAATCACATATAATTGTACAGAAACACAATATCAAAATATTTCCGATTATTTTTGTATACCAACAACGAATCAAACTTCGAATCGTGTCACAGCAACAGAACAATTCTTTTAGTAAATACAAACAAATCGAATCATTTTTCGTTTTCAATTTAAGTTTGTTTTTAAGTAAATTATTATTGGGAAAAAGTGAAAGTTTTGAAGATTTTGGAACACCTCAATTGTTTCCAGCTCTTTCATTACTTGGAGCTTGGTTCATAGTTGGTGCTTGTATTATTCGTGGTGTCAAATCATCAGGAAAAGTACGTTTTCATCTTTACATTTTTAGTTTGAATATGTTTAACAAATTGAATAGGTCGCCTATTTTACAGCTCTTTTCCCGTATGTTGTTCTTCTTATATTTATTATTCAAAGTTCAAGATTAAGCGGAGCAGTTGATGGAATTAAATATTATATAATTCCCAAATGGGA
>Ga0209915_1004289_pt1 | contig 10628 bp, 7 predicted proteins | sample ThiBiot_750_plan_FD_183952 | JGI IMG/M metagenome (GOLD analysis project Ga0209915, IMG submission 183952) | Wastewater bioreactor microbial communities from Cape Town, South Africa - Thiocy_cont_750_plan (SPAdes) | ecosystem: Engineered > Bioreactor > Thiocyanate-remediating > Anaerobic-Aerobic ... | reverse complement strand
AGCGAGATCCACGAGCTTGGGAGCAGAGAGCCGGCGCTGACCATCAGAGGGCCTGTGCCAGTGTTGGTGACGGCGACCGAGCCAGAGCCGGTGCTTCCCTTGGCCGAGTAGATGGGAATCGTCGAGCTGATGATCGGGCTGGAGGTGTACTTGGCCCCGCTGCAAATCACCGTGTACGATCCCCACTCAAGGAGTCCGCAGGAGCCAATGAGAGTTGCTGTGGCGTAGGTCATGGTGCTCGAAGTGATTGTGAGCGTGGCAGTGCTGAAAAGGAACACAAAGCCCGCGGGAGGCGTGAGCGTGAAGCCCGGTTGGTCGAACGACCCACTGTAGCCCGACGCTAAGCCAACCGGATAAATGGTTATGCTCGCGGAGCCTCCGACTGGAAAGATAAGCGTCGTTCCTGCCGCGGGGCTGGGCACGCATAACGCATCGCAGAGCTGTGGACCGGCAGCAAGCGCGAACAAGATCGCCAACACCACGCACGACATCGAGATGCGTCGCTGCGCACAGAGGCGCTCCATGGTGGAAGACGCGCTGCGCTTCTGGATTCGCGAGAGAGAGAGAGAGAGAGAGAGAGAGAGAGAGATCAGTCGGTCAGCTTGTGTGACGTGCTTGGTCGTCGTCGATACACGATTGCGAGAGCTCTGTTGAGAGCGCCCTGTCCTTCATCTCGCCATCTCGCCATCTCGTCGTTGCGCCATCTCTATCGCCATCGCGCCATCTCGCCATCTCTATCGACATCTCGCCATCTCAACAAGCGCTCGACCATCGCTCATGGCAGATCACTCACGGTATGTTGTATGCGAATGTTCGTCCGACCTCTCGACGCGCGCCACCACAACGAAAACCACGCAGCACAGCCTCAAGCGCCTCGCACAGCGTGCGCAGCTGCAGATCCAGCACCAATCGTTTCGCTCCTCCTCGTCGACAAACCACTGGTGCCAGCGTGCGTACCCTTGAGAGCGCTGTCGCGCCAACTCGCGCAGTCGCACGAAGCAGCCAACCGAGCCACGCACGAGAGCGACGCGTGGAGAATATGGGCAGGAAGGTCAAGAAAGGTGGCACGACGCGTTGAAGGGAGGCCACGAGGCGATGCGATGCGCTGCGCTGCGCTGCAAGAGCGTGCGTGGATGGGCAGGAGAAAGTACTGCGTACGCTGAGCCCAACGCGACACTGAGCCCAACGCACGAAAGGAGTAGCGAGCTCAACCCTCCGCTCGTCTGAGCGAGAGAGAGAGACGGGTGGCGGCATAGTGCTGTGGTTCGTGATGAGAACTCCGACAGCGGAGATTTGTCCAACAGTCTTGGATTGTGTACATCGGAGCAGTATGATCTCCTTTATTCGCCCATCACAACACTGCGCACGTCTGCGACCATCCCCTCGGCTTGCACATTCATGGAGGTGCTCGATGCGTACTGTCGTGGAAGCGATCGGCTTGAGCCGTTGCAAGAATCGGCTCTCGCAGCAACAGGTTTCTTCCGCTCGTTAGCAGCCGACATGGTTGTTGTCGACGAGCACGCGCGAATCGACGGCAACGTTGTTGGAAGCAGCGAGCTCACGATGAAGCACATACAGCGCTGCTGCATCAGCAACAGTATTCGAGCACGATGCCTCCAATCGAAGATCTTGGTTGCCCGATATCGAGCTGGGCGACAGTTCGAGCAATCTGCCCAACGATTGCTATCCCGACTATCCGAATCATCAATACATAAGGATCTATGGCACGCCTGCTCATCGTCGGCCGTGTCAGCAGCCACTGCCAATACTTGCAATTGTACTGCACATTCCGTTTGATTGATCTTACGACGGAAGCGAAGCGTGATTTACGGCGCGGGTGCTCCTACGCGCTCCCGAAGCGCTAGCAGCTAGTTTCTTCCTGCCTCTCTGCCGCACGCATCCGGTAATCTGACGCGCATGTCCGACGACGAGAACGACGAGATCGATCGCAAGCGATCGACTCGATCATTCAAGAGCCTCGCAGCCTTCAATCCCCTTGACGAGATTCGCAAGCGAGTGTCCAAGGATCGTGTGCGATACTCTGATGGCGTGTGGGATCTCGACCTCACATACATCACGCCCCACATCATTGGTATCCTCCTGATCGATCCCAATGCTCCGCTGTCTCTCTCTCTCTCTCGTGGCAGCGGTGTGCTGATTGATCGCTTGTGGCACAGCAATGGGATTCCCAGCGAGTGGCATCGAGAGTGCGTGGCGCAATCATATCGACCACGTTTCAGAGATGCTCGAGAGTGTGCGTGCTGCGATCCATCGCCCAACCATCATGTCGTCAGCTGCTGGCTGACCCTCTCGATGGTGCTCTCTTTGTGATGTTGGTTGGCCATCCATCGCTTGAATCGTGCTCTATCGTGATCTATCTATCGTGATCTATCTATCGTGATCTATCTATCTATCTATCTATCTATCTATCTATCTATCTATCTATCGTGATCTATCGTGATCTATCGTGATCTATCTATCTATCTATCTATCTATCTATCTATCTATCTATCTATCTATCTATCTATCTATCTATCTATCTATCTATCTATCTATCTATCTATCTATCTATCTATCTATCTATCTATCTATCTATCGATCGATCTATCTATCTATCTATCTATCTATCAATCTATCTATCTATCAATCTATCTATCAATCTATCTATCAATCTATCTATCGTGATCTATCTATCTATCTATCTATCTATCATGATCGATCTAATCAAGTATTATCTGAGTAGAAGTTACCAAGTTACTGGAAGCATTGGGCAAGAACGACATTGCTGCTGTAACGCAGCTCGTTCGCATTCTCGCCAAGAGACTCCCAAAGGCAGCACTCGATGTGTTGTTGGCGTATGCGTGTGATATCTCATCCCTCGAGCTCGTGGATCTATTACTCAAGCGCAAGGCCAATCCCAACTGCGTCTTAGATCAACGGTACATGACTACCATTGCGTGCATCCCTTGCAATCATGCCACACACACATGCTAACCTTGCGTCGATATACGTGAATGGGGACGTGGTCTCAGATGGACACCGATTACGTTGGCAGCTCGTGGAGGATTCAATGTCGGCGTGGAGCTTTTGGTCAAGCATGGAGCAGCGGTCAATGCATTCGTGGCCTCGGGAGCCGCGTTCGATCATGGGCCGATTCGCGACATGGCGAGTGTGATCGGATTCCCGCCGCCAGCGGCGGTGAGTGTCACACACTCACCGTTGGCGATGGCGCTATGGTCGGTGCCGCCGCGTGAGGAGCTCGCACGAATGTTGGTGCAGCAGTTTGGTGCCGACGTCAACATGGCCGTGCCAATGATCCAAAGCGATGACGGCAGCGACACGTTGATCGACGGCGACTTTGCAACGCATTGGGACTGGCATGTGCGCTTGGCCGAGTCCATGTTCTCGCCGCAATCCAACGCCTCGAACGCCGCCGCCACGGTCGCTAGTAGTTCCGACACGACGAGCTTGTGCGCGAGTTCGTCGTCGTGCCCCATCACTTCGACACGTCCCAAGACCACCGGAGGATCATCGACCATACGAACTGTGACTCCATCGTTGCTAATGTCGCGCTTCTCGTTTGCGAGCATCTACCATTCGAGCCCGGCCGCATCAACCAGCTCTCCGGCACACCACCCTGTCGCGACGCCGTCTCCCCTCTCCATGTCTCAACCGGCCTCGTCGCAACAAGCAACCAACGCGCTACAGCCGCAGGCCGTTGCGCTACCGGCGCTCCGCTCCGAGTCGTCCGACGACTCGTACATGCCTCTGCTGCATCAAGCCGCACTCCATGGACGCGATACGATCGTGAGAATACTCGTCGGCCTCGGCGCCAATGTCGCACTGCCAACGACACATTGGCGCTACCTCAAGTGCGCGCCTCTCCACCTGGCGGCCGACGGTGGGCACGAGCCTGCGGTGCGTGAGCTCATCTTTGCCCCGGGTGGTGGTGGTATCGACGTCAACCAGCGAGACTCTGCCAACCGAACGCCGCTGCACTACGCCAGCGAACGAGGCCACGGCAACATTGTACGGCTGCTAATCTTTAGCAAGGGCGATCTGAATCCGAAGCGCAAGCCGAACGGTGACACGCCGCTCCACATGGCGGCACGCGAGGGCAAGAACCTCGCGGTCAGTATGCTGATCGAGAACGGCGCTGATTGGCGCATACTCAACGCTGAACAACGATCTGCCTTGTCGCTTGCATGTCAACTCTACACCGAGCTCACGGCAATGTTCACCACTCCGAACTCGCCCGCCAAGGCCGACGAATTCCTCGACCTCAGCCCCAATCGAGCGACGCCCTCTTCGTCCTCGAGCAATGCTGCTGCGTCGTCGTCGAACAAGACCGTCGTACCGCGAAACGTGCCGGCATCCTTTCTCTTTAGCTCGACGAGCAGCCTACCGTATCCTTCGCAACCTCACGCGCCACTCCCTCGCCTCCGTTCGCTGTTCGGTGGTGTGACGCCGCCACCGGGGCCTGTACGACATGCTAGTGCGCCGATCGTTCGACCAGCAGCCGCCGAGAGCTTCAACCGGCTCAAGATCGAAGGACGAATCGCGTCGGCCAAGGCCATCCTGGCGACCGGTGCACCCGACAAGAGCTCTTGGCTGTGGGCATTGGCACAACAGAACACGGCCGCCATCGAGGCCATGCTCGACTGCACCGGAGGCTTCCTCGACATGCGAGGCTGGGTCACAAACCCGATCATCCTCGCGCATTGCGAGAATAACCAGCGAGCACTTCGGCCTGCGACGCACATTCTCTCGGATCCACTCTTGATGATCGAACATGCCATGCCAAGCCTCTCTCAACTACTCGATAAGCTCATCTCACTCGACCTCTCTTGCAACCAACTGTCTCATCTCTCACCGATACTCACGTCCTTTACGCGTTTGCAATCACTGAACTTGGCCGAGAACTCGCTCAAGTTCTCAAACAGCCTCTCGAGCTTCTACCCAACGTCGTTCAGTCGTGCATCACAATCGGCTACGCATCACGATGCTGCACTAGTATCGCTCCTATCACCATCATCATCATCATCGACTCCAACATCGGTCGACCCTGTGTCTTCCACCGCATCGCTTGTCGGATCTCCTCCTACCTCTTCTGCCATTACAACAACCGCAACCTTGGGCAACCACGTGCCGGGTGCATCGAGCGTCTTGTCCTCCACTCTCGATTCTGACTCGAGTATCGACTCGTTCTGCTTCATCCATCCCGATTGGATTCCACACTTACCACCCTCGCTGACGACGCTCAACCTTTCACGCAACGAACTCTCGTCGTTCCCCGATGAATTCGTGTCGCGATTACAACTCTTGACCTCACTCTCGCTGCAAGAGAACAAGCTCACTGCCATCCCGCGCAACTTGCTCTTCATGGAGCATCTTCGAGAACTTGCCTTTGCTGGCAATCCATTACACAACGCCGCCGAGGCTCGAATCGCTGCCAATCCAAATTCGTTGATCAAGATTCGAGAATACCTCGAAGATATGCTTCAAGATGAAGGTGACTACCATGCACAGGTATTGTTATTTACTCTAATTATTCTGCCGCAGCAGCAGTTACACTGATATTAACCTATCCATGTGTCAATCTCTCTATCCAGGGCACTAAGCAACTGAAATTGGTCGTTGTCGGTCAAGCGAACGTCGGAAAGACATCATTATCGCAAGCCCTTCGAAATCAAAAGACCAACATCGCCAATCCAAATGTTACACCACTTGCTACCGATGGCATTGAGATCGATTCGTTAGTAGTTCCTGATCGTTCTTCGTCACCTTCACAAGAGCCCGAGTTAATTCTCAAGGTATGTTCTATTGGTGTACTGTCGTCTGTGATGGGTATTGTACTAATCAATCAATGAATGAACGAATGAACATGATAAGATTTGGGACTTTGCAGGACAAGATATCTACTATGCGGTGCATCAGTTGTTCCTATCGCCAAATGCCTTGTATTTGGTTGTTTGGGATTGTCGACGCCGGCCAGAAGATGCACGCGTTAGTTTTTGGTTGAATTCAATCCAAACTCGTGCTCCGAATGCAGCTATCGTACTTGTGGGTACCCACCTCGATGCAATCGACTCCAAATCTCGCAAACATCAGGTATTGCAGTAATGGTGACGACGACGACGACGACGACGATGATGATGATGATGATGATGATGGCGACAAGTACACTCATCACTTTACATTGGTTTGCTATTAGATCATTGCCTACATGGAACATGCCTACCAGTCAAAATTCCCCAACATTGTCGATATTGTACTTGTGGCATGCCGCTCTGGCGAGAACATCAAAAAGCTTCGTGAGATCATTATCGAACTTGCTGCTCAACGAGCTCTTGCTATCCCCAAGAGTTATGGCTTTCTTGAAGAGAACGTCAATATGGTGCGAGCCGAGTTTTCTTCGATGGCTCTCGATCACCCCATTCCTCCCATCATCACTTGGAAGTACGATTTACCTTTCCTTTCCTTTGTCACTTGTCTTTGCATCGTGTTGGAGCTCATGCGTTTTTCGTCGTATTTGTTTGTTCTACAGAGAGTTTAGCGAACTTGGCAAGTATTGTGGTTTCTTCGATAACGAACCCAAGTTGGTTCGCGCCGCAACATTTTTGCATAACCTTGGATCGTTGATCTACTTTAATGATCCAGATGTATGTACAATACGTTATTCTCTCTCTCTCGCATGCGTGTGTGTGTGTGTGTGTGTGTTTGTGGTTTAGTTAACAAGGTAATTGTTTGTACATTTGTAGTGTGGATTGAATGATATTGTAATCTTAGATCCTCAGTGGTTGACTCGATGCATGGCCGGCATCATCACCATGAAACACACGTATGCGAAAAATGGTCGCCTGTATCATTCGAACCTACCACATGTACGTCAATCCAGCCTCTCTCTCCCCTGTAATTGTCATTGATCTTGATTGTCAACCCTAACCATAATGATGTTTGTAGATATGGAATTCCGATGAGTTCCCACGTTCGTTACATGCCAAGTTGTTGCTATTGTTGGAGAACTACGAGATCGTTCATCCATTGCCCGATGATCCACTCTTGGGCAAGGTGCACTTGGTACCATGCTTGCTTCCTGCCATTCGCCCGGCGTTCGAGATTGCACAGTACCAACTCGACGACCCATGTCCCGAGCACATGATCGAACTCAATCGAGAGTATGTCGTGAGCTTCGTACCATCGGGCATGATCGGTCGCTTGATCGTTCGAGCAATGCACATGTACAAGGCCAAGAGCGTCTGGCGCTCGGGTATCGTCTTGACCGATGACTTGTCGACACCGTTGGATTCGGTTTCGAACGAGAGCAGCCCAAGTGGCGGCATCGCTACTCCGGTGCGTTTCAAGCACCAAGCTGCAGTTCGTTCACGAGACGGCAGCAGACCCGAACCACCGACAGCGACTGGCGTACGCCGCGTTGCAAGCGAGACCTCGCTCTCGAGCCTATCGGGCGAGGGAGACTTTGAGAACCAAGCCTCCAATCAACAGATTGGAATGATCGAACTACGAGAGGAAGAAAAGGTGTTTCGCGTCCGCGTCCGTGGTGCCGAGTTGCTTCGATTGGCGAGCTTCCTTCTCAACCTCCTCGGTATGATGGACAACTTGATTCGTGACTGGTTCCACATTCCCGAGGTGCAAATCCTCGTTCCATGCTCGGGTTGCTTGTTACAACTTCCGAGCAAGCATCCTCGAGTCTCACCACTCATCGGCGATCCATTCAACTCTACTCCAAGTGTCGGCACCAGCCTCACTGTTGGTGGTAGCAACGCCAGTAGCGAACTGTTGATGGCGCCAACAGTCGGTCTCAGTCCTAGTGTCGGACACTCTCCGTCTTCCCCCACCGCACACGGAGCCAGCACCTCGAGCGCGACCATGTCGCAGCAACATCAACATCCATCCAACATCCAGCAGCAGCATCATCACCACCACCATCACGCATCCATTTCACCTTTCAGTGGTGTAGGTGCATCATCGACTCGAAATCCTTCGCCGACACGTGACAAGAAGGCGAGCTTTGGCTTGTTTGGGCTACTCGATTCAACCAAACGCGAGTCTCCCGATTCGAGCGCTCGCTCCACTCCTGCTCCACCTCTCCCCACTCCCCTATTGACCGTCTCTTCGGCTTCACTCTCGCCGTCTCTCATCGACGAGCGTACGCCACCCTACCCGGCAATGCTCCTCAACCACTCGTTGGGCGCTTTGACACTACCGCCGCCGCCATCGTTAATGACTGGCGGCTCGAGCGAGCAGCTCGAGAGCGAGTACAGCCACGGCGGCGTCGGCGGCGGCGGCGGTGGCAGCAGCAGTGGAGCAGCTGACTCCTTGTCGCCGCTCCCGTGGTGGAAGGGACCCGTGTATCGATTCACACTACGAGATTGTGAAGAGGCCATGGTGAATAGCCAGCGCTTCATTCAATGCGGTGGTATTCGTCATTGCGAGTCACCTCGTCACACTAGTGTCCATCAGCATAGTTCGAGTCCAAACTCTCAAGAGTCGAACCTTGCTGCTGACGATGCTCCCAACAGTCGAAATCACAGTCGATCGAATAGCAACTCGGATCACTCTAGCAATTCGAGTGGCAGCACCAGTAGCTTGTTAACATCGACCAGTTCGACGACCACGCCCACGACCACGTCGAACGTCTCTGGCGCTGCTTCGAACCTTAGTCCCATCCGAAATGATGAACTTGCGAGTGACGAACAATATTGCTGTGGCACGATCTCGCTCGATCTATTGGTACCGGACATTGCGTTGATCGATGTGCGCAACTCTCGAATCGAGGCTCGCGACATTCGGGTGCAAGAGGTGATTGCTCAAGGCGCGTACGGCAAGTGCTACCGCGGTGTGCTTCGTGGCGTGATCCCGGTCGCCATCAAGGACTTGATGATTCTCCCGACCGATTCGGACTCGAGCGGCAAGTCGATCGACTCGCACAAGAATGTCATTCAACTCTTTCATGCCTTTCGCCACGAGTGCCGCTTAATGAGCAAGCTGCGCCATCCGAACATTGTCAACCTCGAGGGATTTTGCACCAATCCGTTTCGAATGGTGTGTGAGTTTGTCGGTGGCGGCGACCTCTACGCCTTCCTCAACGACCCGCACGGCGTGATCGATGCGGCCAACAAGGTTTTTGATGCCTTGAAGCAGCTCGATCGCGTGCAGCTCGAAATGACACTCGCCACTGCCTCGGCCACCGAGTCCGCAACACGTTCCAACACCACGGCACCGCCACAGCCGCAGTCCGCAACGGCGAGCCACAAGAGCATGATCGAACAAGCATCGTCACACACCCAAGTCGCCATCGAACAATTCATCCTTGCTGCCGGCGTCATGATGGCCGAGTCGGAGCAGTTGTGCCACGCGAGTGATCGATTCATTTCGAGTGCCAGCTCGCGGTTGGAGCAGGCAACCAAGGAGGCCGATGCCAACCTGCTCGAGTCGTTCCACTCGCTTCGTACGGCACACGTAGTGGCTCTGGGCCGCTTGTCGTGGGACGTGATTCTTCGCATCGCAATCGATCTCGCACGCGGCCTCGGCTTCTTGCACGGTCTCAACCCACCAGTGTTGCACCGTGATCTCAAGACGCCGAATTGCTTGTTGACGGCGACTCCCAACGCCGAGACTGTACAATCGCGTGAAGTGCTGGCCAAGTTGAGCGACTTTGGCTTCTCGTCACAACTCTTCATTCCTACACTCCAGGCCGGTACCGAGTTCGAGAAGCGCGAAGTCAACCTTCCAACTTGGTTAGCTCCCGAGATCCTTTCAAAGAGCAAGTACTCGACTCGCTCCGATATTTATGCCTTTGGAATCATTTTGTGGGAGTTATACACTCGTGAGCATCCCTTTTCTGAGTTTATCGATCACTCCATTTTTAAGGTACAGTTAAGCAATTGAATCATTCAATCTCTCTTTCACTCACTCACGATATCTCACTCACGATATCTCACTCACGATATCTCACTCACGATATCTCACTCACGATATCTCACTCACGATATCTCACTCACGATATCTCACTCACGATATCTCACTCACGATATCTCACTCACTCACTCGTATTTTGTTTGATCAGTTCATTCCAATGGAAGAGATGGTCGCAAAGGTCGTTATTGAAGGAGGACGACCGACGATTCCAGCTGATGTACCTACCGTGTACAGTAGCTTGATTCAAGCTTGTTGGGCACAATCACCATGCGATCGACCTACTGCAGCTCAGGTCCAGCGTCGATTGTTGCAGATGATTGGAGAGCTTGCACCGGCGCTTGCAACCAATCCATTTGTCACCTCGGAGCCGCTTCCACGCTTGCCACCGACGCTTAGCATCCCACACTTTTCGAGCAACTTTCAAGCCCTCCCTCCGTTTCAACTCTATGGTTCGCAACCGGAACAACAACAGCAACAACCAGTTCACCAACCGCAACCGCAGCAGCTACTCGACCAGCGATCGAATCGGCCATTGTTGGTACCGAATCCTGCGTCATCCACAGGCAGTTGGGCAACAATCGGACCCTGGGCCTCAGCACCTGCCGCCACCGAGACTATTGCTGGTACCGGAGATGGCAATGACTCGCCGTCCGGCCTATCGAATCATCAGCAGCAACCATCACCAC
>Ga0209915_1004280_pt1 | contig 10655 bp, 10 predicted proteins | sample ThiBiot_750_plan_FD_183952 | JGI IMG/M metagenome (GOLD analysis project Ga0209915, IMG submission 183952) | Wastewater bioreactor microbial communities from Cape Town, South Africa - Thiocy_cont_750_plan (SPAdes) | ecosystem: Engineered > Bioreactor > Thiocyanate-remediating > Anaerobic-Aerobic... | reverse complement strand
CGGCGCGAACGGAAACCACCCCGCCTCATCCAGCCTTGCCCAGCCCGGCGAACGGCCATTTGCGCGCTGAATTTCGATCAAAACCTCAATATTTCATTGACTTTGGCCATTTCGGCCCTATCTTCCGCGAAGATGCGGCCCGGTATCGAAACGCGATATCTTGGTAAGCCGCCTGATCGCGTGTCTGCGATCCCCGTGCAAATTTGCGTGCCGTTCCGGGGTTGAGCGCGACAGTCTTTATCCAAGAATCCTAACGGCGGTTTCGACCAGAGGCTCAATGTCTTTTTCCAATCTTGGCCTGTCCGACAAGGTGCTCGCCGCCGTGGCAGCCGTCGGCTACACCGACCCTACTCCCATTCAAGAACAAGCAATTCCCCATGTGATGGCGCGCCGTGACGTGCTCGGCATCGCCCAGACCGGCACCGGCAAAACCGCAGCCTTCGTGCTGCCGATGCTAACCCTGCTGGAGCGCGGCCGTGCACGCGCCCGGATGCCCCGCACTCTCATTCTCGAGCCGACCCGCGAGTTGGCGGCGCAGGTGAAGGAGAACTTCGACAAGTACGGCGTCGGCCAGAAATTGAACGTCGCACTTCTGATTGGCGGCGTTTCATTCGGCGACCAGGATATGAAGCTGACGCGCGGTGTCGACGTCCTGATTGCCACTCCGGGTCGCCTGCTCGATCATACCGAGCGTGGCGGATTGCTGCTGACCGGTGTTGAAATGCTGGTTATCGACGAAGCCGACCGCATGCTCGACATGGGTTTCATCCCGGATATCGAGCGCATCTGCAAGCTCGTCCCGTTTACCCGGCAAACGCTTTTCTTTACGGCAACGATGCCGAACGAAATCCGTCGCATTACCGAGGCTTTCCTCCATAACCCGGAGCGTGTCGAGGTATCAAAGCCGGCTTCGACCGCCGTGACAGTGACCCAATCGCAAGTGGCGACCGGCCGCGAACCGCACGAAAAGCGCGAAACGTTGCGCCGGCTACTGCACGAGGCCAAAGACCTTCAAAACGCGATCATCTTCTGCAACCGGAAGCGTGAAGTCGCGCTGCTGCATCGTTCGCTGCAAAAACACGGCTTCAGTGTCGCCGCTTTGCACGGCGACATGGATCAAACGGCCCGCATGGCCGCGCTCGATCAATTCCGCAAAGGCGAGCTACCGTTATTGGTCGCGTCGGACGTTGCGGCTCGCGGACTGGATATCCCGGAAGTCAGCCACGTTTTCAATTTCGACGTACCGCACCACCCCGATGACTATGTCCATCGGATCGGGCGTACGGGAAGAGCCGGCCGCGCGGGGACTGCCGTTTCGATCGTCAACCCGGCCGACCACAAATCGATCGCAGCCATCGAGCGGCTGATCGGCCAAAGCATTCCCCTCGCCGAACTTCCGGGTGCGCCTCCGGTAACGGTCGATCCGCGACCGGATGATTCGGTTCAGGCGGCAGAGCCACGCAGCCGCGATGGACAGCGTTCGCGTCGCAATTCGCGTCGTTCGGAACAGGGCCGCAACAAGTCGCATCCAACCAAAGCGGATTCGGCCAAGACACGGCCGGTCAAATCTCGCGCCCCCGTTGCCCGTGTGGCGGCTTCGGAGGCCCCATCCATCGGTCGTCCGTTTGTGCCCCCGTCAAAGCCGGATCCTGCAGCGGAGCCCGCCGATCATTCGCACTTGCCGGCGTTTCTGTTGCGGCCAATCCGCGCCCGGAGTTAACCGCTCCGATCCGTATGTTTACGGGGCGTTCACTGTCATCCTCTAGATTTGTCTCGAATATTCTGCCTTTTTTATTAATCGGTGATGGACAACGGCAATCCGTTGTCGGGGGCATATCCGGTGGCCGGACTTTTGGATGAATATGAACGGACCATGGCATTTGCCGAGATTGCGCTCGGTCAGATCAGGTCGTTGCGCCAACTAGCGCTGCCCCGCAATTATGAGATTTGGTACGTCTATGCGACCGGGGCAAATCCCGCATTCAACAAAGTTATCGATGAGACCTTGGCCCGTAACGGCAAGCTGAGCGAAGCCGACCTGGGGCAGATCTACGATACTTACCTGTCCCACACGCGGAGCGCGGACCAGATCGACAAGGTCGGCGTACGTGTCATTCACGAAATCGACGATGTGATGACTGTGGTCGCCGACGCACTTGGATTGACGTCGCGTTTCGGCAGCAGCTTGGCCGATGCTGGCAAGAATCTCGGACATGCAGCCAGCCGTGAGCACGTAAAGGCGGTTGTTGAAGCGCTGGTTCGTTCGACGCACGAGATGCAGGCTACCAACAAGGTTCTTGAAAGCCGGTTGACTGCGTCCAAGCATGCGATCCACAGTCTGCAAAGAAGCCTAGAGGCCATTCGGGCGGAAACACTGACGGACCCGCTGACAGGTCTCGGCAACCGCAAGTATTTCGACCGAGCGGTGGTCGATGCCATCGCTGCCGCTGTCGCCGGCGGCCACCAGTTGTCGATGCTGATGTTCGACATCGATCACTTCAAGTCATTCAACGATAACTATGGACACCTTACCGGCGATCAGGTCCTTCGACTGGTGGCGATGTCGCTCAAGCAGACGATCAAGGGACAGGACATCATCGCCCGCTATGGCGGCGAGGAATTTGCTGTTGTGCTACCGAGGACCGCGCTCCGCCAGGCTCTCGCCGTTGCCGATAACATTCGACGTGCGGTGATGTCGAAAGAACTGAAAAAGAAGTCGACCGGCGAAATCCTTGGCCGCGTCACGATTTCAGTAGGCGTGTCGGTCTTGCAGCCGGGTGACGACGCCTATTCGCTCATCGAACGCGCAGACCTCTGCCTTTATGCGGCGAAACGCAGTGGTCGCAATCGCGTCATCTGCGAAACCGATCCGGAATATTTTGCGGAAGTTCAGACTCAGGTCGCCTGAGATTTCAGCCGCCTCTTGGTGACGGACCTTGAACGTGAAGGTCGCCGGATCGTTTTGCTGCGCGAACGCTTTGAAACCGCAGCCTGCTGGGCGGCTGCGAACGCGGCCCTGGCCCATTGTCCCATTTCGTCAGGATCGTCGTATAGCCGCTCCGGCAGTTGCCAGTAGGACGCAACCGTGACGGTCTTGTCGCGTGTCGTATATTGGAACGGTGACGAGTTTTCAGCCTGAAACTGCGGGATGGTCTGATCGCTCACGCGAAGGTAGACAGCCCCGCGGAGCGCAAGGGCAAAATTGACGCCATCCGCGGACACACCATATCCACTAAACATCCGCCGTATGGCTACCGGCCCAAAGCCTGCAAACAAGTCGAGCAGGAAATCGCGGTCCACAGATGTGCCCGGTTAGCTGGATCAAGGTGATTTGGATCGAACCGACCCCAAACCCGTGAGCGCGATCGATCCCGATAGCTCAGGGCAGGACGCAGGCGGAAAACCGCCATGCACCTCCCGAATAGACTCGTCTAGTTACCGACTTTCGCCGGCGTCAATTGAACCGATTCACCGCAACCGCACGCACCGGTCTGATTTGGATTGTTGAAAACAAACTGCGCGGACATCTTGTCCGTCTTGTAGTCCATCTCCGTTCCGAGCAGGAACAGGACAGCCTTCGGATCGACCAGGATCTTGACGCCACGATCTTCGACGAGTTCGTCGGTCGGGCGAATATCGTGGGCATACTCCACTGTGTAGGACTGCCCCGCGCACCCGCCATTTTTGATGCCAACCCGCAGCCCGACGATCTCGGAATCGGCCCGTTCGGTCAGTTGAAGGACTCGTGCTGCGGCAGCCTCGGTCAGCCGCATGACTTGTGGCCGCGGACGCGGCTTAGGCTTGGTCGTGCCAATGGTAGCATTCATTTCGGTCGTCTCCTCGTACCGGCTGGAATCGGCGGTACGGTCACTATGCGTCTAAGATAACGTCGAAATCCCTGCTGTGAAGACCGCGAAGCGGGAAATCGGCTAGAGACGTTCGTCGGATTCGGAACATGAGCGACCGTCCGCATGGAGAATTTGACGGGAGGGCGCTGCTATTCCGTCCTCAACTGCCGCACGGCTGTTGCCGCAAATGACGCTCGGTGGATGCCGGATATTTTGCCAGCATTGCCGCGGGCCGGATCGGGCGCGCGACCAGGTTGCCGTTGCAGTTTGGGCAGATGCCATGAACCACATTGTCCGCACAGTCCGCGCAAAATGTGCATTCGAAGCTACAAACCCGAGCATCGCTGCTCTGTGGCGGCAAGTCGCGATTACAACATTCGCAATTCGGCTTTAGTTTCAGCATTATACCCATCGCTATTAAAGCTGTTTCGAGGAATTACCTTCCTTTGAAACGAGGCTGGCGGCGATCCAGAAACGCCGCAACCCCCTCCTGGTGATCCTCGGTCAGGCTTGCAAGCGCGAACTGATCGACGTCCATGTGGCTGGCAAGGTCGTCAAGCGCATGGGACAGCCGATTGACGGTCAACTTGGTCATGGCGACAGAAATCGGCGGCTGCCGGGCAATTTTGGCGGCAAGATCCATCGCCATATCGAAAGCTTTGCCGGGTTCGGCGAGTTCCTCGACCAGCCCCCATTGATGGGCTTCGGCTGCCGAAATGAGCTGGTCTGCCAGAATGACCGCCTGCTTGGTCCGGGCTGGCCCCATCAGATGCAACATGCGCGGCACACTCTGCCAACTCATGTTCATGCCGAGTCCAATTTCTGGCACCCGCATATGGGCATCGCTGGCCATGATGCGAAAATCCAGCGCGACCGCCAACGCCACGCCTCCCCCGATGCAAAAGCCTTCGATGGCGCCGATCGTGATCTGCTCCATTTCCTGCCAGGCATGGCTCAGTCGCGGCCCGAGCTTGAGGTGGCGGCGTCTTGTACCGATATCCATCGTCGCCCGCGAGCGGCCCTCCGGATCCTTCAAGTCGAAGCCGGCGCTGAACGCCTTGGCGCTGCCGGTCAACACCACGACGGAAGTGGCGCTGTCATCCTCGAAGCTGCGCGCAGCACTGGTCAGTTGCCGCAGTGCCTCCGGCGACAGCGCGTTAATGCCGTCACCACGATCGAAGCGCACCACTGCGACGCGGCCTTCCGGGCCAAGACCTTTTTCTATTTTTACGAAGTCCGTCACTGCTTCAAGCCTCGCTGCCGGTTTTCATTGCAGGAAACCGCAACGGAGTGTCGATCGCAATGCAAATGTGACTGCTCGACACCGCTGTCATCCCGGGACTATCATCCCGGGATGACTGGGCATCACGACGATCATCACCATCATTCCCACGATCACGACCATTCGGATCTCTCGGAAACCGAGCTTCGGGTCCGTGCCCTCGAAACGATCCTGACGGAAAAGGGTTACGTCGATCCGGCCGCACTGGATGTTTTGATCGAGACCTATGAAACCAAGGTCGGCCCGCGCAACGGCGCGCAGGTCGTGGCTCGGGCATGGAGCGATCCGGAATATCGCGCGCGGCTGTTGCATGACGGCTCGGCGGCAATCGGCGAATTGGGCTATGCCGGCCGGCAGGGCGAGCACATCGTCGTGGTTGAGAATACGCCATCCCAGCACAACATGGTCGTCTGTACACTGTGCTCCTGCTATCCGTGGCCGGTCCTTGGATTGCCGCCGGTCTGGTACAAATCCGCGCCCTACCGGTCTCGAGCCGTCAGGGACCCGCGCGGCGTGTTGCGTGAATTCGGCTTCGAACTCGATCCCGGCACCAACATACGGGTATGGGATTCCACGGCCGAAATTCGCTACCTCGTGCTCCCGATGCGTCCGGCAGGAACCGAAGGGTGGAGCGAAGAACGACTGGCCGACCTCGTGACCCGCGACAGCATGATCGGCACCGGTTTCCCGAAGCAGCCGCATGAGGTCGCCTGATGGATGGTGCCCACGACATGGGTGGCGTGGCAGGGTTCGGCGCCATCAACCCCGAGCCGAATGAGCCGGTTTTTCATGCCGAATGGGAACGCAGGGCATTTGCGCTGACATTGGCCATGGCCAAGCCCGGCGGTTGGAACATCGACATGTCGCGGTTTGCCCGCGAGGATCGGCCACCACAGGATTATCTCGGCAGAAGTTACTATCAGATCTGGCTGGTCGGTCTGGAACGGCTGATGCTGGAGCGCGACCTGCTCAGGCCGGGAGAGATAGAGGCTGGACGGATTTTTCAGCCGCCGGCGCCGATTTCCGCCAGGCTGATGGCCTCTGAAGTTGCCACGACGCTTCGTCGTGGCGGCCCGACCGAGCGGGAAGCGATCGCACCTGCCCGCTTCAAGGTTGGAGACCGCGTCCGCGCCAAGGATATCCATCCGCCGACCCATACGCGGCTGCCGCGGTATGCCCGCGGTCACGTTGGCGTCGTCGAGCGTATCTGCGGGTGCCACGTGTTCCCTGACAGTAACGCCACGGGGAGCGGCGAAGATCCGCATTGGCTTTACACCGTGGCGTTCAACGGCAAAGAGCTTTGGAGCGATGCGCCGGATGCAAGCGTTCAGGTTTCGGTGGATGCCTGGGAACCCTATCTTGAGGCCGTCGATGCCGATTGATCGCCAAGCCGCGGCACAGGCCGCGGATGCCCTGCCCGATCTGCCACGCGATGATGACGGACCGGTTTTCCGTGAACCATGGGAAGCCCGGGCCTTCGCGGTCGCGCTGGCATTGCACGAGCGAGGAGTGTTCACCTGGACCGAATGGGCGTCGACGCTGGCGACCCAGATCAAGCAGGCGCAGGCCGAAGGTGATGCCGATGGCGGCGACACCTACTATCAGCATTGGCTGGCGACACTGGAAACACTGGTCGCCGCCAAGGGCGTTGCACCGACGGAAATGCTGCATCAGTACCGTGACGCCTGGGATCACGCGGCGGACCGCACGCCCCACGGCACACCGATCGTATTGAAACCAGAGGATTTCCGCGCCTGATCCAGCTCATGTTCTCGCGGCTGCGAATTGACGCCAGCCTTTTGCGCGCAACTCGCAAGCAGGACAGTGGCCGCAGCCGTAGCCCCACTCGTGGCGCTGGCCTCGCTCGCCGAGATAGCATGTGTGGGATTGCTCCCGGATCAGATCGACCAGCGCCGCGCCACCCAGCTCATGGGCCAATGCCCAGGTGTCCGCCTTGTCGCGCCACATCAACGGCATATGCAATTCGAACTGCCGGTCCATGCCAAGATTGAGCGCCGTTTGAAGCGCCTTGATCGTCGCATCGCGGCAGTCCGGATAGCCGGAATAATCCGTCTCGCACATCCCGCCGACGATATCCCCGATGCCTCGCCGATAAGCCAGCGCCGCCGCGAAAGTCAGAAACACAAGGTTGCGGCCCGGCACGAAGGTGTTGGGCAATCCGCCCTCTCCCATTTCAATCGCGACATCGCGGGTCAGCGCGGTCTCGGAAATCGTGCTCAGCGTCGGAATGCTCAAGGTATGACTGTCGCCCAATCTCGCTGCCCAATCCGGATTGATGATCCGAATCCCGTCGAGCAACGCGGTACGGCAATCGAGTTCAACCGCATGGCGCTGGCCATAGTCGAAACCCAACGTCTCAACGCGCCCGAAGCGCGACAGCGCCCAGGCGAGACAGGTTGCCGAATCCTGGCCACCGGAAAAAAGCACCAGGGCAGTTTGGTCACGATTTGAGCTGGCCATGGCGTGCCCATAGCACCTCGCAACAAATCAGCCAATCTATACGCGGTCCGCCCTTTTGGAATTTCGCTAGGCTGACGGCTTTTGTTCCGGCATAGCTTGGGTGTCCGTTCAATCTTCGGTGTGAGATGACTCCTTCCCGCGATATATCCCGCCTGATCGAAATCATGGCTCAATTGCGAACCCCGGTTACAGGCTGCCCCTGGGATCTTGAGCAAAGCTTTGCGACGATCGCGCCCTACACGATTGAAGAGGCTTACGAGGTTGCCGACGCCATCGCGCGGAGCGATCTGGAGGACCTGCGCGACGAACTTGGCGATCTGTTATTGCAGGTGGTTTTCCACGCGCGAATGGCTGAGGAGCAAGGCGCTTTTTCGTTCGGCGATGTGGTTGAAGCCATCACCCGCAAGATGATCCGGCGCCACCCGCATGTCTTTGCCGATAGCTCGGGGCAGCTGACTCCGTCGGATGTCAAAGGCGCATGGGAGCGCATCAAGGCCGAGGAAAAGGCCGAACGCCAGGCCCGTCGTTCCGATACCGCACCAGAGCACGGCGGCCTGCTCGCAAACGTCAAGGCGGGCCAGCCGGCATTGACCCGCGCCATGGCGCTGCAGCGCAAGGCATCGAGTGTCGGGTTCGATTGGAACGATCCGCGCGCGGTCCTCGAAAAGATACGGGAGGAAGCCGATGAAATCGAGGCTGCGTTGGACAGCGGCAATCCATCCGATATCGCGGCCGAAACCGGTGATCTGATGTTCGCGCTGGTCAACCTGGCGCGTCACGTCAAGGCCGATCCCGAACTGGCATTGTGCAAGACCAATATCAAGTTCGAGCGCCGCTTCGCCTACATCGAACGCGCGCTCCACGCGCAAGGACGCTCCCTCGAAGATGCCTCGCTGGCCGAGATGGATGCGCTATGGAATGACGCCAAAATAAAAGAGGCCGTGGACTGATCGGCCCGCGACCTCTTCACTCGTCCCTTGGGCTATAGCGTCTTCAAGGCTATCGGTTTGCGTCAAGAAAACGCGTCACATCAGCGAACTGGAGCCTCGCTTTCGATAAAATCAAAAGCGAAGCTCCAGGCGAACGCCGTCACACACCGGTTTGCGAAATGAACTTGGTGTTGAGATAGGCTTCCATCGCCTCGATCCCGCCTTCCGAGCCGTAACCGGAATCCTTTACGCCGCCAAACGGATTTTCCGGCATCCCCAGCCCAACGTTGTTGATGCCCACCATTCCACTTTCGATGGCAGCACCGATCGCGGTCGCTGTTTTCGTCGAGCTGGTGAATGCGTAGGATGCCAGTCCGTAAGGAAGTCGGTTTGCTTCCTCCGCGACCTCATCGAATGTCGAGAAGCGTGAAATCAGCGCAAGCGGACCGAACGGTTCTTCATTCATCGCGCGAGCATCTTTCGGTACTTCGCTAACCACGGTCGGCTCAAAGAAGTAACCCTTGTTGCCAACGCGGTGGCCGCCCGCTTCGAGTTTGCCGCCCTTTGCCACGGCGTCCTTCACGAAGTCTTCGACGGCAGCGACGCGACGCGGGTTGGCGAGCGAACCCATCTTCGAATCCGCGGCGAGGCCGTTGCCGATCTTGATCGCCTTCGCACCTTCCGAGAACTTACTGATGAATTCCTTGTAAACCTTGTCATGCACCAGCAGCCGCGTCGGCGAGATACAGACCTGACCGGCATTGCGATACTTGGCGCCAACCAGAATCTTGGCAGCGCTTGATACGTCGGCATCGTCGAACACGATGGCCGGTGCATGACCGCCCAATTCCATCGTCGCGCGCTTCATGTGCAAACCCGCCAGTGCCGCCAATTGCTTGCCGACGACTGTCGAACCGGTGAACGAGATTTTTCGAATGATCGGATGTGGAATGAGATATTCCGAAATTTCAGCAGGAACGCCGAACACCAGATTGACGACGCCGTCGGGTACGCCGGCATCGACGAATGCGCGGATCAATTCGGCCGGCGACGCCGGCGTTTCCTCCGGCGCCTTGACGATGATCGAACAGCCGGCAGCCAGCGCCGCGGATAACTTGCGGCACACCTGATTGATCGGGAAATTCCAAGGCGAGAATGCCGCAACCGGTCCGATCGGTTCCTTCACCGCCAGTTGGTAGATTCCAGGGCCGCGCGCCGGGATCACCCGGCCATAGGCACGTCGCGCCTCTTCCGCAAACCATTCGATGACGTCGGCTGCCGCGAGCGTTTCGATCCTGGCTTCGCTAAGGACCTTGCCCTGCTCCATTGTCATCAACGTCGCGATCGCGTCGGCCCGTTCGCGCATCAGGGCCGCAGCCTTACGCATGATCTTCGAACGGTCGAGTGCCGACATCGATCGCCACACCTTGAAGCCCTTCGCTGCCGCGGCGAGAGCTTCGTCCAAGTCCGACTTGTCGGCATGGGCAACGGTGCCGATGGTTTCTTCGGTGGCCGGGTTGAGTACTGCAATGGTTCTGCCGGAATTGCCGGCACGCCACTTGCCGTCGATCAGCAACGAAGTGTTGGAATAGGCCAAGTCGTTCTCCCTTTGGTATCCCGGTTTGCTATTGGCGAAATGGCATAGCTGCTCCTTCGGCGGGGTCAAGAGCGGCCACGGAAAAGCTGCCGTGCAGTATCGCTTTGCTGCCGGGTACCCAGCTAGATCGATGGATCGCCGGGTGCGCCCCCGGGTTCACTTCGATCGCCGGGACGAACTCTGGCGTTGAACCGGTGGAGTACGATCTCGCGTTTGGTCGGATCGACCCGAACCGTCATTTCGAACTGGCCGTCGTGCAACGTCTTAACGAGCACTTCAGAATTGCGATGCAGCCAACTGATGCCGGCTCCGTCGGACGCATCGATCGCAATATCCATCGTCACCCGGTGCTGGGCGAGATGATCCTCAATCGCCAACAGGAGGCGGTCGACACCCTCGCCGGTCTCCGCCGAGACAAGATAGCACGGGCGCTCGGGGGGCCGGCGCGCGGCAATATTCTCAAGATTTTCACGCTCGCCGGGTGGGAAGCGGTCGATTTTATTCCAGACTTCGATAAC
>Ga0209915_1004276_pt1 | contig 10682 bp, 6 predicted proteins | sample ThiBiot_750_plan_FD_183952 | JGI IMG/M metagenome (GOLD analysis project Ga0209915, IMG submission 183952) | Wastewater bioreactor microbial communities from Cape Town, South Africa - Thiocy_cont_750_plan (SPAdes) | ecosystem: Engineered > Bioreactor > Thiocyanate-remediating > Anaerobic-Aerobic ... | reverse complement strand
AAATTATCATAACAAATTTAGAGACATCCTAATAGAAAATAGAATGTGCAAAACAATTCTGTATTTCGTATCTTAAAAAATAGAAACACTATTTATAGTATTTATATCTAGAAAAACAAACGAACAAATTGTTTGATTGAGTGAATATAGATCACCACCATCTTGTAGGATACGTCCGACGATTTGACAGATTATTAATTAAAAGTGCTAAGATTAATATTATTATTAAGCCCGATAGAACAGGTACAAATACATAGAGAAAGTTAGCCCAGGGTAGTGATGGTTCAGTGATAACAGCAAGAAGCGCAACGGCTCCTCCTGGAGGATGTACTGTTTCAGTGAATTGCATAACAACAATGCTTGTCGATACAGCAAATGCAGCTGCTACAAATCGATCTAAATGATTTATCGATAGACGCCATATACAGCCGATCAGAGCCGAAAGAAAATGTCCACCAATAACATTTCGTGGTTGTGCGAGCGGTGTATTGTATGCAGCAAACACAATGATAGATGATGCTCCGAATGGACCAATAAGAAAAGTTAACTTTCGTCTAAATAAATGAATAAACCAGAATTAAGTTTGTTTTTTTTTGTCTTCTTGCATATAATCAATGACTTACTCGGCAAGTAAATGATAGTGCATTGAAGCAAGAATTAATACACTGACGAAACAACCACAAAAACTCCAGAGATAATCATACCATGGAATACGTTTTGGTCTATCTTCATGCAATCCACAGAACTTTGTCAAATAGTTTGTAAACCATGATCGAGCTCGATTAATAAATGATTGTTTTAATTGATCAATAGTCTCTGTTGTTCGTGTTAATTCCATGTCGTTAACAGATACAGCAGATGAATCATTTGTTCTGTTTTCATTTGTTGTACTTGTAGTTATAGCAAATACAGAAAGGCGGCGAATATACGATCGATAGAGCATAACAAAAATGAATATTATCTATTTAATTTCGCCCTTTGTATCGATTATGTTTCTCGAGACACGTGCTCTTTGTCGTTTATTTATATCTGATTATTAATAGATTGAAAATGAAGAAAGGAAAAGAAAATATTGTGCATGCACTCCAAGAGGATAATTGCATTTTTACCGATATTATAAAGACTCTTGTGTTTTTACAATTATATTCATACTCTCACCACCATCTTACAGGATACGTTCGATAATTTGACAGATTATTAATCAAAAGTGCCAAGATCAACATGATCATCGAAGCTGAAAGAACAGGTATGAAAATATAAAGAAAATTCGCCCATGGTAGCGTTGGCTCGGTGATAACTGCAATAAGTGCTATTGCTCCTCCTGGAGGATGTACTGTTTCAGTGAATTGCATAGCAGCAATGCTTGTCGACACGGCAAATGCAGCTGCAGTAGCTCGATCTAAATGGTTTATCGATAGACGCCACAGACATCCAATAAGAGCCGAAAGTAAGTTTCCACCGATAAAATTTCGCGGTTGTGCAAGTGGCGAACTAGGCGCAGCATAGGCGAGTACGGCTGAAGCGCCAAGTGAGCCAATTAGAAACGTTAAATCACGACTAAATAAAACAAAAAATCTCGCGAATAGTGTGATATGTGTTTGTGAATAATAAATATTCTTACGAAGCAAGTAAATGATAATGTATCGAAGCAACAATTAGAATAGCAAGAAATGAACTAATAAAACTGAAAATATATTCATGCCAAGCAATTCGTTTTGGTTTTGCTTCATTCATTCCTTTGAGTTTCTTAAAATAGGCGAAAATCCATTGTATCAGTTGTTTAACCAAGGAGTCTTTCGATAATTCATTTTCAGCTAATTGAGACGGTGATTGTTGCTGTTGTTGTTGTTCGCTCTCAATTTGAAGATTAATCGATATATGAGATAGTCCATTTATCTCCTTTTTCTTTTCAGTAGGTAGAGCATTTATCGAGAGACGACGTATATAATATCGATAGACCATATTCAAAAATGAATGTATAGCGAATCTTCATTTACTCATGTTTCATGCATGAATAGACATGTTGTTATACAGTCATATATAAAGATAAAAGAGAAAGAGCCGAAAGAATATAAATAGGTAAGTCGATGACACCCTGTCTATCAATCATTAGCAACAGATAATATGATTTAAGGTGTTAAGCGACACTTTCAGCTCTATTGGAATTTGTCAAATGAAAATATAAGATCAACTTTATGATGTTATTCTAAGAAAAACTTGTGTAAATAAGGTTCTGTTTTGCTCTTATCTATAAACATCAAGAGATCGAATATGCAACAAAAAAGGACATCTTTTTCTCTGATAAGTAACTTCAAGTTGGTAACTTTTCGTTTTTTTAACACAAAAAACACGAGAAAAATGATGATAACATGGTTTTTTTACCAGTCTTGTTTTACTCTCTCTCTATTTCTCTTGTTTCGAATAAAAGCTTGTGCTTCATTTGTTTCTTAACATAACTTAGAGAAGTAAACTTTATCTTTACAATTTAAAATAATGCCGTTCGTAGACGAATGCTCAATATGCGAGCGATCATTAGGCAAGAACAAAAAGTCTGAAGTCATAACAAAATGTGGACATAGGTTTCATCGTAAATGTGTTGATGACCATATCGAGTCTGAAGATTCATACGACTGTCCGGATTGTGGAAAAACTAATGGTCTAAAAAAACTTCAACAAGTAAGTTCACCGCCGCCATCATCATCTGAAGAAGAAGAAGAAGACAAATCACACTCTTCAAACGAAAATCCCAAAAATAACGATTCATCGATGTCAGAAACAGAGGTCCAAAATTATTTCCCAAGTATAGGTATCAGAGATTCATTAGATGAAGAGAACAAAAAGCCGCATTCGTCGTCTGAAAAATCTAGTGACACAGACGTATGTATTCATTTAACGAAAATTTCTAACACAATAATAAAAATATTTTTGTATTAGGATCAACATGATAATGCTTCCGATCAGCCGTTGTCATCTGGCCAAGCATCACGTTGGGGTACATCAAATAAATGGACGTGTCAGGAATGTGAGCAAGATAATGACGAATCATCTACTGACTGTGCGCACTGTGACGAACCAAAGCCAAAGAAGAAACCAGCTCCACCGAAAACCAACAAACCTACCTTAATACCTGTCAATATTAAACCTGATAATGAACATCTATCACCGAAAACGAACACTATCAAGACGAATCAAACTCAAAGTCCATCGACACCCAAGGAATCTATCATCAAACCTACAGATAAAAAAGAAGATCATAATCATGCATCAAAAGAAGACAGTGACAGTGATAATAAGAAGCCGACGAAGAAAAAAGAAAAACCTCCTTCTCTATCTGCAAAAAAATCGATTCCAGTTTATATTACTATTACTGGACTTCCATCAGATTACGACGACGATGATAAAAAAATCGAAGATCATATACGTCAGCGTATTAAAAATGGTCACAGAATTGATGTTATTAAAGTCAAATATTATTCTCAATTAGGTGTTGGTGTTGTTTATGTTCAAAGTGATGATGACAAAGAACAATTAATCAATGAAGTCGTCAGAATGATTTGGAAGCCCAAACAGGACCAATGTTTTGTATCGTTTGAAAGTACAGCTGAGTTTGCATCGTATTTAGTCTTCGATGTATCCGATGATAAAAACGATGATAATTTACCAACTGCTGATGATGTCAAACGTCAATGGATGAAAGTATATAAAACAGACAAACCACGTGATTGTACACAACTCAACAGTCAATTTCCTAATATCTATCATATTGTTACCACATCATTAGAAGAATTAGCTGTTAATATTGATAAACAAGATATTATGATCAAGGGTTATGATGTCAAAGTTTATTTCTGCGGTAGTTGTAGTTTTTTTGAAGATATACCTTCATCAGTCACTAGCAAACAATTGATCAGTATTATCACCAAAGCTATTCAACCAGCAGAATTTTCATCGACTTCATTTCATGTTCAATTAAACCCCAAAACTTCCACTGCATGTGTCATAGCTACAGATGCTGTTCGCCAATGGTCATCATTAAGTTTTATCCTACTAAACAATAAATCATTCTCGAAAAAGAACAGTTTATCCTGTCGTTTAATCGTACAATCAGTACCAAGTGATATATCGATTGAAAAACTCCTGAAAAATTCTATTTTTCGTGGTAAAGCAAAAAAACTAAGACAAATCAATGACACACTTATTCTGGAAATCTCAGATGAAGATGTATATGACGATTGTATAAATTGCGGTGTAGTTCGTATTGATGGAAAAAAATTACGATTCAAACAATATGATCCATCGGATTTTCCGACTGGCACTGAAATTGATGCTGACACATGGTATGATACTGAAATGGACAAATACGATGCTGATATATCACAATTTGTCACTAAATTTGATCAAGAAATCTTTCGTCTTCGATGGAATGCGAAAATCTGGCAGGAACAGTTCGAAAATGCATCAGGAGAGAACTCACGTTTCGACCGTGGTCAACGGGCATCGAATCGACGTGGTGTGAAAATAAGCAGCCGTCGATATCTACTTCAGATGACTGTTATGTTAAATACATTAGGTGCAATTAAAGATAGAAAATATTTTCTTAAAGATCGAGAAATACCATTGAACATAAACAAATCTATGAAAACAATTGTTTATAATCATCAATCGAAATTAATGAAAAGTGCTAAAACTCCAATTCGACCATTACCATTCAAAGAAACAAAAGTTTTTGTTATTAACAAAGATTGTGTCGATGCATATAAAACATTACTGGACAAATGTAAATCACCATTATTACTCAATATGGCTAATTCGAGTACACCCGGCGGTGGATATCGAAAAGGTGAAACTGGACAAGAAGAAAATCTGTTTCGACGATCGGATTACTATCGAAGTTTAGATGTTAGCTTTGATTCTATTAAAGAATTACCTGCTACGTCCCAACGATTTCTTTGTACGAAAGATTCTGAATTTGAACGTTTATCATCCTCGCAAAAAGTCTATCCTATCGAAGAATTCGGTGCCATTTATACGTCAGGTGTAACAATTTTTCGTCGTTCTCAAAATGTTGGCTATGAATATATGGATGAGCCATTGACTGATGTTTCTATCATTGCTGTTTCAGCTTTTCAAGATCCGAAACTCAACGGAACTTATCTCGATAAAGAACCAGCTGTTGGAACACGAAGAAAAATCGAAAATATTTTTGCTATTGCTCACAGTCAAAAGCATGACAGTCTCGTTTTATCAGCGTTCGGTTGTGGTACATTTCATAATCCACCAGAGCATGTCGCACAAATCTTTCGATCAGTTATTGATCAATATGCTGGCTATTTTCATACGATCTTATTTGCAATACTTGATGATCATAATACAGGTCAAAATATAAATCCTCATGGTAATTTCAAACCGTTTGCCGACATTTTACATGAAAAAACATTTCTACCAGCAAAATCAATGGATAAACCAAACACGAAATACGGTTCTTTTCGAATTTCAAATGACGGTTCATCGATTCATGATGTTTGTATATATCGTGATGATATTTGCAGTGCTGGTTCGGATTGTACGAAAATCTTCGATAGTAGCCATGCAAATGAAACAATTCATCCTCCAATATGTACTTATGTGGCTACGACTGGCCGATGTAATTACAAAAGTGATCGTGTTCATATGAGTTCGTTTATTCATTCGAGAATGTGTTCGTACGGTGGTCAATGTGAAAAAATCAAGGATGAAAAACATTGTCAGGAATTTTCGCATCCATCGAAGTGTCCCGATGGTGGCGAATGCGCTAATTTAGACGTCAATCATTTGAAAGAATTTATACATTCACCATTATGTAAAGAAGGACCGAAATGTATGAAATTTAAAGCACATGACAAAAAACATTGTGAATCCTATCGTCATTGTAAGACACCGTGTTCATATGGAGGTCACTGTGTGAATATTCATAATCGAACTCATCTTAATGACTATGGACATCCATTTAAACCTCCATGTTCATTTACACCATTTCATTGTCCATTTTATACGAAATTATCGGAAGCAGCAGATATAACTAAATGTGATGACGATGTACGAGATCATTGTCTTGATTTTTCTCATGTTTGTCGTTGGGGTCGTCATTGTTCAACGGATTCTCCATTACATCAAGAAAGTACAATTCATATTATTCGTCGTATTTGTAAGGATGGAGATAAATGTAAAAAACTCTCTCAAGAAGAACATTTGAACAGTTATTCACATCCAAAATTGGCTGATATTCGTCGTTTATGTCAACATGGTACGGGATGTTTTTATCTTCGTAATTTAGATCACGTCACAAAATATCGTCATGCACGAAATGATGAAGAAACTGGTGTTGTACAATTATATAATTTAAATAAACGTTGCAACTTTGGAAGAAATCAATCTCAATGTATTCAACGTATCAACGATTATGTGAAGAAACAAGGTTGGAAACCATTACCATCCGGTGGTATTCCTCGAACAATTCTCGATTATTTTCGAACAGTTCAACCTGTACATCGATGTAGTCCATTTATATTCGAATCTATACTTCTTCATGGTCACGTTATGAGTCGAGATTATATGGAAAATTTAAAGAGAGTTAAATTCGTTGCTCGATCTGTTATGCAACATTCACGAATACGTTGTATTGATGGTATAGATATTCCGACATACAATAAAGCAGCAACCGATTATATTATTGAAGTCGTTCGGCAAGAATTTGCAGCAGCTAATTTTCCACCACCTGATCCTGCGCATGGAGGAGGAACAGCAGCGGCCGGTGTTGTCCCCAGCCATGCGCCAAAACCTAATTCAGATGAACACAAAGAACATGTCAAAGCTGTGCAAAAAATTTTAACTCAAGCATTTTCAAAAACTGATGTAGACGCTATAAAAACGAAAGCAATTGAAATTGCTCAAGCTTCAATAAAACTACATTCGAATCCAGCTGGTATTGGCTTTGCAACTGATAAAGAATTGGGCACAGATAAACGTGTTTTTAGTATTCTTGGTCCACATCTTGGACATTATTATGGCGATGTAATTGTTGTTTTCAAACGAGAAATTATGCATCATCCCGATGCTGATTTTTCGATGTGTGCAGCAACAACATTCGGTGCATCAGGAAACGCATATAGACTTCGTCCATGGTTAACTGATCCGGGCTCGGCAGCAGCACGAATTAAACACTATCATGACACGAAACTACATGCAGGAATACCAGGATTTGAATATGCTATGGCTTTAGAATTAATGGCTCTCACTAGTTTACAACTCGATTTAAAGACAATGGACATGGACCTTGATTTGCTTTTTCTGCGCTGGTTGAAGGTTGATTCACATCTCAATATCGAAGGTCATTTACCACAATTGATACCAATCGATTATATTGATCATATTTATGTAGCAAAGAATATCTTCGAATCATTTAGCGCTCAATCAAAGAAATCACTTAATGCTGTTTTCAAAAAACGTTATACAATCATGGACCACAAAGGTCTTGTTACTGGTAATGCAATGTCGAGTCTTGTTCCGGTACCTGCAGATAAAGATCGAGCTGATTATCAGAATGCCGTTGTCGCTGAATTAAGAAAACAGTACGCTTACAATCTTGAATATGGAGCATCGAGACCACTTCACGGCGCTACGATTACAATACCACCTGCAGCTTTCAATGAATGTTTTCCTTTACATTTAACTATCTCGCAAGCTTATGACTTATATCATTCCGAGAAAGGACACGATCCAACTGACGACATTGTTTATATTTACTGGCAAACAATCAATGGTGATATGATGCTCGTTGTGTCTGCAGAGTCAGCCAATGACGAAGGTTCATCGATGCGCAATTGCGTACTATGTTATATATCATCACAACATGATTCACACAGTCAAACCTATCATGAACAAGCAACGTATATTAATATTGGTGCACCTATTCAACATCATAAATTTATAAAGAATCATAAATTTAAAGCATCTTCAAACAACTTTCATATCGGAAGTAATACAGATGATTATATAACTTATTGTCTTGAACTTCATCGTTCGAAATCTCGAGTTATTTTACGTCAAGCCGGTTCAAATGCGCTTTATAATCACGAAAAAATTACCTGTGATCTTTCTGCCAAGGAACTTAATTTAGCTGATTTAGAATATATTTCAATTAGTTCGGATGCGAAAGAAGTTTCCGTTAGAAATCTATTTGTTACTTTTGAAAGACAAGCAGATTTACATCCAACAATCGACGACAGTTACAAGAAACCACCGAAAGACGACAATGATGATCATGGTGCGGCTTCATTATCATCCGCTTCATCATCATCATCAACATCATCAGCGTCATCATCATCTCCACAAATGTGTTCGAAAAATGTAAACTGTCCTATGCAATACTCGGATCATCCCAATGCTATAGCACACAGGTCGAAATATTTACATCCGTGTCGTTTCTCTGAACTCTGCCGAAACAAAAGCAAAGAACCAAATCTAACGCACGAGCCTAACAATGTTCCAATTTGCAAAAATGACACTAATTGCAAACGTGTAGGTGATCCTCATCATCGAGCTGAATTTCGTCATTCAAAATTACCAGATTTTCTCATTCCATGCCGTTCTACGAACTGTACAAACAAATCCGATGAGCATCGAATTAAATATTCACATGGAGAAGATGTCTACAAATCGAAAGCTCACAAAAGTAGTTCGAAAACGTCGGCTTCAAAGAATCCTCGAACTCCTTGTAAATGGGGCATGAAATGCATTGATATTGACGATGAAAGTCATTGTACAAATTTTTCACATGAAAAGAGCGGCGGCAAACCGAAAGCGCACGCAGACAGTTCTGATGCTAATTCTGATTCTGAATCTGATTCTCGAATTCCTTGCAAATGGGGCAAGAAATGCAAAGATTTAGCCGATAAAAACCATTGTGCAAAATTTTCACACGAAAATAGCGGCAGCAAACCGAAACCGTCCGCAGACAGTTCTGATTCTGAACCGGATTCTCGAATTCCTTGCAAATGGGGTAAGAAATGCAAAGATTTAGCCGATAAAAACCATTGTGCAAAATTTTCACACGAAAATAGCGGCGGCAAACCGAAACCGTCCGCAGACAGTTCTGATTCTGAACCGGATTCTCGAATTCCTTGCAAATGGGGCAAGAAATGTAAAGATTTGGCCGATAAAAATCATTGTGCGAAATTTTCACATGAAACTAATGACAGCAAACCAAAAACACACGCAGCCAGCTCCGATTCTGATTCTCTTCCTCCTTGCAAATGGGGCAAGAAATGCAAAGATTTTGCCGATAAAAGTCATCGTGCAAAATTTTCACATTAAAAATCGAACGATTAATTGGATCAGTTTTTTTTGTAAACATTCATAAAACGAGCATGAATTCCATAGAAATAAAAAGAAAAATATACTAACAACATTTTCTTTTCAGCCAACACCTAATGCGTTTATTTTTCATTTGGTTTCAACTAACTGTACCCATCTGTTTTTCTTTCTCTCTCTCTCTCTCTATTCTTTTTTTCAGTGATTAAGCATGCGATTGTTTGTTTTAATCGAACGAAATGATTGAAAAGGAATGTTTTGAAAGAAAAACAATACTGTTCTTGATCATCTAGTATTTATTGCGTCGTCGATTTAATACACATAGAAAATAAGAGAAATGGGCGTTGAGTAAATACTCAACAGATGGATATTATGTTCTAGACAATATTATTGTACACTCTAACGAAGATTTCATCGTTTCTTTTTTCAGTTCATTTTATAGTTTTATTCTCGTGTGGTAAAACGTACCTACAGCACTCAATGGGCATTATAGCTTCGAAACTAAATCATCGTGTTACACCGGTGATTGATATTCGTGACGATGAAACTGTTCTATCAACATCAGCAATCTCATTTCAATCATCATCGACGTCGAGCCTACAGAATCATCTACTCAATAAATTCATTGTCATTTGGCTCGATGCAAATGTGAATTCCGGTGGTGAAATCTATAAAAATTCCATGAATCGTCTTCAACGTATTGCCAGTGCAATGCAAACATTCACCAATATCAATGATTGTCTACAATATTTAGATCGAATTAAAAATGATAAAGTTCTCATGGTGATTTCCAATGAATTTGTGCCGAAAATTTGGCCAAAAATTCGTACGATGACAAACATTCATTCGATGTACATCATTTCACAAACTGGTGAACCAGAAAAAATTCTCGATCTTGGCACCAATGTAATTAAACCGATGCCAACCGTACCCGAACCGGTTCGACCAGTAATCAAACGGGATTACAGTTCATATCCACAAGATTCTCTTACGTTGAGTATTATACCGTCGTTAAAATATACAAAAAAAAATTTGAACACACTGAATCGTTTGTTTACATATTGGATGATGGTTCGATCGATAACTGGTAGTTTGAGTTTCGATCGTGATACGGAAAAAGAAGCAATCCGACTATTTATGGAATTATCACGAGAACAATTCTCGACAAATGCAAATCAATTGAAAATTATCGATGAATTCGAACTCAATTATCATCAACATTCGCCAATATGGTGGTATACAAGAAATTGTTTCGTGAAATTAATGTTGGATCGAGCTTTTCAAAGTCAAGATCTTGAAATTCTCTATCGAATGGGCTTTTTTCTTCGAGATTT
>Ga0209915_1004267_pt1 | contig 10726 bp, 14 predicted proteins | sample ThiBiot_750_plan_FD_183952 | JGI IMG/M metagenome (GOLD analysis project Ga0209915, IMG submission 183952) | Wastewater bioreactor microbial communities from Cape Town, South Africa - Thiocy_cont_750_plan (SPAdes) | ecosystem: Engineered > Bioreactor > Thiocyanate-remediating > Anaerobic-Aerobic... | reverse complement strand
CACATCTCAATCAGTCGCTCACACGCTCACTCACTCACACGAGTCGTTGTGATCATCAAATAGTCTCAATCAACTTCCTATGTCGCGTTCGATGAATAATGCACTGGAACCAGCAATCAAGTATTCGATCGGCGTCGAATATGTCGGTAGCGCTGATGGCCAACTGAACTGCCCGAAGGGCCTCGCGTTCGATCGGATTCGTGGCCGCTTGTATGTCTCGGATAACTACAACCATCGTGTTCAAGTGTTCTCCTCGGATGACGGCTCGCTGATTGGCAAGCTCGGTTCACTCGGCGGCGACTTGGGCCAGTGCCAGCGCCCATGGAACCTCGCAATCGACTACGACAACGAGCGCATCTTCGTGTCCGAATACGCCAACCATCGAGTGCAAGCATGGTCGTTGAATGATCACTCTCCGCTGCTGACTATCGGACATAGGGGCTCGAATGCTCTCGAGTTCTTGCTTCCCCGAGGTGTGGCGATCGACGAACATCGTCGTCGCATCATCATCGTCGATACCGCCAACCATCGGTTGCAGGTGCTATCGCTGCTCGATCTCTCGTTCCTATTCTCGATCGGCGGCCACTCTCAGAGCAATCGGCCGAGAGAGTTCAACTTGCCATCGAATGTCGTGGTCGATCGTGATCGACATCGAATCATCGTGTCTGATACAGGCAACAATCGAGTGCAGGTGCTATCATCGACCGATGGCTCGTTCTTGTTCGAGTTCGGCTGCGAAGGCAAGGGCCCAGGCCAGTTCTTCTTCCCATACGGACTGTGCATCGACAACGCCGATCGTATCATCGTCTCGGACACCAACAATCGACGTCTACAAGCCTTCACGCACGAGGGCCAGTACATCTCGTCGTTTGATTGCGGCACCCCCTCGCCAGCGGGCGTGGCGTTCGAGCACGACCGAGGCCTCATCGCCTTCTTGGCAGGCCATCGAGTTCATGTGATTGGGGCCAATCAATGGCTGCCGAACACGTTCGTTTGGATGCCCTATCGACATCGATATGCCCCGTCGTCGATCAAACAAGCAGTCGAGACCGTGACGATGATTCGATCGCTGGTCCATGAGTCCGCCTTGTCGATGGTCCCGAACGAGCTCTTGTTCGAGATCTTTGCGTATCTTTGAGCCGGAGCTGCGTGTCTAAGAGACCATGTCCTTGTGTCCATTACTTGTAGCAAGAGACTTGAAGCTTGTGACTATGATGCGGTCTTCTGGGTCTCTTCTTGAAACACGTCAGCGCGGGATGGCATGTGACGAGGCACAATCAATGACACGAGTACATAAGAACAGCACACTCTCTCTCTCTCTCTCTCACATTGCTCATTCGCTCGCTCCACTTCACAACGATATTCTCGAGTGAGTGAGTGAGAGCGAGAGAGCGAGAGAGAGAGAGAGCGAGAGAGTGAGAGCCATGATGGACCGACCTGATGCGGTCTACTACTCGTGTAACTGCAGCAGCCGAACCATGGTGTATCTGTTGGTCGGCGCCATAGCGTTGTACATTGCGCTGTTCTCACAGCACGGCACGCAACCGAACTACGGAGCCTTCAGTGGTGGCTCTGGTGGCTTCAGTAGCGGCGGCTCGCTTGGTGGCTCGTCGTTGGCCGACCTGCTGCTGGGCTCGCCGCGGCAGGCATATCTCGACAGCGTGGCCGAGTGCGTCGAGCTCGTTCCTTCCAAGATCCATCGCAATCTCGTGGCCATCTCGCACCACACGCCGCAGCTATTGTGGCGCAACATCTCGGGCCATGAACATGTGCTCGCGGTCACTTGGACCAGTTGGCAGGGTTGGCGTGAGGCCGTGCCATCGTCGTCGATGCCGCCACAGCAAGCACTGCCGTCGCTGACGCTCAAGTACGAGGTGTGGGTGACGGCGGTGCCCGAGCTCGCGCTCCGATGCTCCGAGTACCGCGCGGCCTCGGACGCCATCGTCGTGCGTCGACTCGAGCAACTGCTCGGCCTGCCACCTGGCTACAACAAGCAGATGGCGGTCGAGGTATGGGTGCAGCCCAAGGACCTCTTCCGCCCGTGCCACGACCCCGAGATCACCGACCATGCGTGTGAGATCACCTATCGCAATCCGGTCGGCAGCGGCGCACAACTGCGCGCACACTCGGTGTCGGCGCTGCATCGCGAATGGATCAACCACCGCGTCGCTACGGTCTACACGATGCCTCCAGTAACCGAGGAGTGCAACGCCACGTGTGCGCTGAAGTCGGTCTATCCGTGGACTCGCATGGGCTACACCTACGACTGGGGCACCTGTCCCAAGGCTCTGGCGAGGCTGCGAGCCAACGGCGACATTGGACCTCATGACTTTGCTGCCGATGAGTGCTATGGTGCGAGTGAGTTTGTCATTATACCCGGCAGCAAGGTCTACATCGAACGTATCGTACCGACGCTCGAGTACTGTCGTGACCTTCATCACATTCGTTCGTAGTGAACAGTTGGTGCGATACCATCATGATGGCACACACACGCACGCACGTACGCACGCACTCTATTATTCTCGTGTGCCTTCGGTATATATCAACACCAAGCTTTGTCATAATGGCACGTTACGTTACGCTATATACAATGCGCAATCACAAGGAACAGTAGTTCGTTCGGTATCAAGCACAGAATCGAATCGTGGAACGATCGAATCAAGAACAGCAACTCGACCATGCGCTTGAAGCGTCGTTCTGTGTTATGGTGTGTCTGGGGACTCCACTCAAAGACTGCAATCGCAATGTAATGCGATGCCAAACCACAGTGAATGATGGGCACAATCAGATAGCATCGATAGAATGCTTGCGAATTGTGTCACTGCTAAATATCTTCGGATTCACGTACAGCGTTCGGTGAGTACCGCCCTAGTCTTGTGATCTTCTGGCGGGACACGTTCGAGTGCAGTCATTCCATGACACTATTGATACTCTTCTGTGTTAATCCATGCTCCGAACACAAATGCATGAACCACATGGGTCGAACACTACGTACATTTCGAATGTTCCTGTCAGCTCCACGGTCGCATAGCAGTGCCACGGCGTGATGGAGCCCCTGAATGCGGGACAACGACAAGGCTTATCAGTGTACTTGGTCTGGTGAATGTATGCTTGTGAGTCGGTTATTACCATGCTCGCTGCTGCATGAAGTGCCGTCCCGGCTCCCTCGGAGGAGCAGGCATTCAGGTCGGCGCCAAGTTCAAGGAGCGTATCGACGGTATCCGTCATTGCTTGCTTGTCGAAAACTTGAACTACTGCCAACTCAAGAGGATAGCCGTTCGGGCTATCTGCGTTTACGTCGGCTGAGTGCTCAACCAGCAAACGCACCATATCTACAGATCGTGCATGCTCTCGCGAATCAGCTTTAGTCACAGAGCAACAGCATGGTATCACGGAGGGCGCAAACCTTGATCGCTGATCGCTGCTGCATGGTGAATAGGAGAGAAGCCGAATTGGCCGTGGCTATGAGCCCATGCACCACGTCGTAGCAGCACACGCGCGACTTCCAGGTGACCGCCAGCGACAGCACAGTGCAGTGGAGTGTGCTGGTTGGGCCCAGGAGAGTGTGCATTGACCTCGCCAACGAGATCAAGTAGATACTCCACCAAGGCAGCATTACCACTGGTGGCACTCGCATGAAGTGCCGTGCCGTACACCGAGACCCAGTTGACTTCGGCTCCGTGGGCTACGAGCTCGCGTACGATGGCTTCATATCCGCGCAACGCTGCACGCTGCAGAGGCCTCGCAGTACTCTCCAGACCTTGTGGGTCTACGTCAGCGTTATTCTCCAGTAGGAATCGCACGATTTCGAGGTGGTTGCCAGCTGTCGCGATCATCAGAGGGCACTCATCGAACATGGTAGCGGGCGCATTGACACTGGCTCGTTGTTCCAGCAGAGAGAGCAGCTCATCGACTGATCCTCCCTGACGCACGGTCTTGGTGAATGCCCGCTGTATCCGCTGCATCTGGGAGCAGTTACAACGAGCGGGGTAGTGGTCGAGTGAGGGATCGAGCGAGGTTGTTGGCGAGCTATTGAGGTGGCGATAGAGTGAGCGATTGAACGAGCGAGGCAGCGATAGAGTGAGCGATGAATAGATTATCGCAATCGAGCGAGGCAGCGATAGAGTGAGCGATGAATTGATTATCGCTGGTGAGGTAGCGAGGTAGCGATAGAGTGAGCGATGAATAGATGATTGTTGGCGAGGTAGTGAGGTAGCGATAGAGCGAGCGATTGAATGAGCGAGGCAGCATTCGACGGGCAAGAACAGCAAACCACACGAAACTGCCTCTCAAGTATCGAGCGAGAGAGCCTCGTCATCCTCCGATCGAACAGGTCCACTCGCTCACTCTCCCTCCAACACCAACACCTCCTGCTGCTGTTGTGGTCCTCCACGCTCGTACCCTGCGTACCATGCGCGAGATCGCCATCGTGTTCGATGCCGCGACACCGGTCAAGCTCCAGGAGCGGCTGGTGTCGGCCGTCGCCAAGCATTGCCTCAAGAGCCCCGACACCAAGGTGTCGGTCGTGTGCGTGGTGCACGACGCCGAGCAGGACGAGCCGGCGCTGCTGGCCGAGCCGTCGAGCACCAGCTCCAGCGTCGGTCTCGGCGTGCTGACGAGCATCGCGAGCATGGCCGACTCGTTGATCGGCAACGGCGTGGATCTCGTGGCCACGGCGGTGCCGGAGCTCTTTGTGCAGGTTCACTCGCGCCTGTCGCTCATCAAGCGAGCGCTGCTCGAGAAGGCCCCGACCGTGCGTCGACCGAGAGCGCCGCCGCTCCCATAGTAGCTCGTTGGGTATTTATCGATGGAACGCGGTGCGGCGGGTCATCATGTGTGCCATTGGTGCGGGTGTAGGCTCGATGCAAGCTGGTGATCGTGAAGCCCGAGCAGCTGGAGGAGGCCGTCGAGGACATCGAGACGGTGCTCGTGCCCCACGACCACGACGACGCCGGGTACTCTTGCCATGCCGCCCCCGCCATACCACGCTGCCACCATCTACTCATGCAATTTTCTCGCATTGCGATGCTGTTACTCCTCCTCCTCCTCCTTGATGCTTATACGGTGTGTGTGATCGGGTCACACGCAGGGTGTTCGCCGAGAGCATCCACAGCCTGTGCAAGGCGATGCTGCCCGACCACGAGATCATCACCGTCACTCCCTCGTCGTCCTCGTCCTCCTCATCCTCATCCTCGACTCGTCGCAAGAAACAACGACGCCTCGCAATGAGCGGCAGTGGCAGCGGTAGCGGCAGCCATGCGGAGCTCGAGATGCTGGCGCCCGGAGTGTCGCTCACGACGTCGCTCAAGTCGATCTCGTCGAGCTCCTTGTCGTCGGTCTCGAACGTCAACCTGGCGGCCATCGAGGCCTATGGCTTGTGCGTCGAGGACACCAAGGCGACACTGCCGCCGGCCGACCTGGTCGACATTCCGCCGTGTGCGTGGTATCGTCGCCTGTCGGACCACCTGCCGCCGCTCAAGGAGTTCGTCGTGTCGCCCACCGAGGCCGTGCGCGTACGCTCACCTCACGCTCATTCGCTCGCGATTGCTCCCATTCGCGAGGGTGCATCCTACTTGAGAGATGGATCCTAACCGGATGGAATATGTTGCCACAGAACATTGGACTTGGATTGCGACTGTTCCGTGACAATCGCAGCGAGCGACACGCAGGTCGAGACGCCATCATCGACCCATTCACGCCACTGAAGCACTTGGGTATGAATGCAGCACCTCTTCTGGTCTGCTCTCGTTCTTTAGACTGATATCAAGTCTGATGACCGTAGGACCGAACATGGGAGTTCCTGGTGGCGGCATTGGGTGTGGCAGCGTTGGACGAGGCTGGCGAGGAGAGTTCAATCGTTGGCAGATCCGTGCCGGCAAGGCCAGCTACCGCACGGTGTTTGGTGACCAGTTCTCACTCTGCCTGCTCTCGGAGCCTGGAGAACCCAACCGCGGCAGCGAGGAGCTTCGGCGCTCCTCGTCGAAGCGAAGCAAAGCCAATCTCACCTCCGAGGACGCTAAGCCTCTGGCGCGCGTTCTTCATTCGGGACGCCCACCGTCGACCGACCGATATTCGCAAGCGATCCGACGCGCTTGGGATTGGGGCTACCCGGCGATTCAATCCGATCACGTGCACTACTGTGCCTTGTATCCGCGCGCCTGGACCGTGTACGAGGAGCCGGTCTCGGATGTTCGCATGACGTGTTGTCAGATTTCGCCCATCATTCCGCACGAGTACCAAGTGTCATCGTACCCAGTCATGGTGTTCCGGTGGGTCGTGGAGCACCTTGCTCCTCACTCGAGTAACAACTCGAGCCACGCTTCATCAACCACCTCAACCAGCACCACCTTTGGCACCAAGGATTACCATACTCATCATCCATCGCCATTGTCGTCATCGTCACCATCGGCATTCTCGACTACTGTGAGTTCAAAGGACACCTCCTCGTCGTCCTCGTCCTCGTCAAGCTCAACAACGCCATCACGACCCAAGAAGCTTCGTCTGATGTTCACGTTTCAAAACTCGATTGGCGAAAAGTCCGAGTTATTGGGAGGCCACAGCAACCGAGCCTTCACGATCCAACGACCAGTATCGGCGATGAGCAAAGACAAGGCTGAGAAGAAGCACAAGTCTCGAACGTCGTCTCGAAGCAACAACCTTGCCGCCCAAGCGTCAGAGGCGTTGCGACGCTCGGACAATGGCAGTACTCGCAGTGCCAGTCCTGTGTCGGACCTCAGCGACAACAGCGATCTCTCGTCGCCTTCGGTGCGCAAGGTCAAGCACAGCCGAAAGAGCAAGACCGCTTCGACGGCACACTTGGGCGACGGATCCTCGTCGGCATCTGCACCGACGCTGAGCACGCCGATCGTTGGCGTGGAGCTCAAGCATCGATTGGTGCAAAAGTGTGTCGCGAGCGATGGCTCCGAGTCGCAGTTCGTCGATCCGATCTCGTTTGCCATCGCGACGCTCGACGATTCGCCCGGAGTCAAGGTCTCGTACAATGCACGCTTCACGGTCAATAGCGACGAGAGCGCCGCAAGTCTCTGGCGCGACTTTCGCAGCGAAGAAGGTCTTCGCAATCAGACGAACGAAGCCATCTCGAAGGAAGGCGAGTCGATTGCCGCGGCGTTGGCGGTCGAGTTCGAGATCGACGTCGGTCAGACGCGCGAGATCGTCTTTGCGCTGGCGTGGGACGTGCCGCTAGCGCGCTTCGGCCAAGGCGACAGCTATGCGCGTCGCTACACGCGCTTCTACGGCAAGGAGGGCGACGCTGCACCAGCCATTGCGGCCGATGCTCTGTTGCAGTGGCGCTCGTGGGATCAACAAATCTCTAGCTGGCAGGCACCGATTGTCGATGACCCGATGCTGCCGTCGTTCTACAAACTCGGCCTCTTGAACGAAACCTACTACATTTCGGCAGGTGGTTCGATCTGGCTCGATGATGGACCTTCGGATCTCAAGGAGCAAGTACCAAACACGAGTCTCACGCCGAGTGTCGGTCGCTATCTCTACCTCGAAAGCCTCGAGTATTACATGTATAACACTTATGATGTACATTGGTATGCCACTTGTTACTACTGCAACTGCTGCTGTAAGTATGGTCATCCAGTATTGATACGAGGTCATATGTTCATTCACTTGTAGGTATGCATCGTTTGCGTTGGTAATGCTGTGGCCTCTCTTGGAGCTTAGTGTACAACGAGATTTTGCAACGGCGACATTGCAAGGTGTTGTCGAGTCAGCGTCATCACGATTCTCAGCTCCAATCTTATCGGCCATCTCCGATGCATTGGATCATGAAAAGGATTGGCGTATCTTGTCGACTGGCAAAAAGACCTATCGCAAGATCAAGGGTTGTGGTATGGATTGAACACACGACTTCAAACGTTCATCATCATCATCATTGTACTCGTATCACTGATTGAACTCGATCTCGTCTACAAATTCAGTTCCACATGACCTCGGAAAGCCCTCAGAAGCTCCTTGGTATCGAGTTAACTCGTACAACATTCAAGACATTAGCCGATGGAAGGATCTCAATGCCAAGTTTGTTGTTTCAGTGTACCGGTATGTGCAAGAAGGCAATAGTACTAGATAGACTTTTGTACTCATTCATTCACTCGCTCAACCGCTGGTGCAGTGATTATGTGGCGACCAAAGACGAACACTTTGTGCGCGATGTGTGGCCTGCGATCGTTGCAGCAATGACGTATTTGCGGCAGTTCGAGGGTGTCGGTGAGCTCAAGGACATGGTGCTCAACGAAGGATTTCCTGATCAAACCTACGACACTTGGGAGGTCCATGGGTGTTCAGCATATTGCGGTGGCATTTGGATCGCCGCTCTTAGGTATGTGTCGATGGTCGAGTGTCAAATCGAGACAGACAAGCGTAGAGATGATTCATACGTTGTATGGGTTGAACAGTGCGGCAGCCAAGATGGCAGAGATTGTTGGTGATTCCAAGTTGCGAGACGAGTACACCAACTCGTACGAGAGCGCGCGTCAGGTGTACCATCGAAAGTTGTGGAACGGCAAGTACTACAACTACGACTCGTCGAATTCGCCACACCACGACTCGATCATGACCGATCAGATGGCGGGGCAATGGTACGCCCATGCGTGCTCGTTACCTCCGGTTGTACTCGATCCCGATCATGCACGATCGGCACTATCCACCGTGTATCAGTACAACGTCATGCAATTTGTCAATGGTAATCTTGGTGCTGGTATGTAATTCGAGTACGCACGAGAGAGCGAGAGAGAGCGCGCGATCAAGATTCAGTGATTTGATGATCGGCAATTGGTGATATAGTGAATGGAATGCGCCCCGATGGCTCGCTAGACAAGAGCTGTCTTCAGGTGCGTGAAATGTGAGCGTAGGGATACAAAATTAACATGTGGCTAACGTTATCTATGATCGATTGCATGCTGTAGTCATCGGAGGTGTGGACCGGCACGACATATGCAGCGGCAGCAGCCATGATTCAAGCGGGCTTGGTTGAAGAGGGCTTGAATACAGCACGAGGTATGATGGTCGCTTGCCTGATTGGTTAGGATTGATTATTAACAGCTTTCTTCATTTATTACCGGTGGTGGTGGTGCTGGTGCAGGCGTGATCGAAACTACCTTCAATCTGGGCTACGCATTTCAGACACCCGAGGCATGGGATCGGTTCGGCCGCTACCGTGCTATCGGCTACATGCGACCGCTGGCGATCTGGGCGCTGCAATGGGCCCTCCAGAGCCTGACTGAACTGCCACCGTTGTCGCTATCGAACGACTTGAGCGCCTCGTCGCCAGCAGTTCTCTCGACCACTCATGACAATGACTCATAAAACACCACCTGTACTTGCATCACTGCGCGCCAATACAACCATCTCATTTCTCTGGTACTTTCATGAACTACCACTAGGTCCGAATCAATCGACCCCAACCTAACCAACCTAACCAACTAACCAATACTAAACTCAATCCAGCCCCGAATCAGTGTAGAGGAAGGAGAAGAGAGACGAGCGCGGAGACACGAGGTAAGCTCCGGGTGCTCTATCGGCGAGAGACGAGCGAGACACCACTATAGAGGCCTGAAGCGCCCATTGCTTTTCTCTCTTTTTCCCTCGCGCCTCTCTTGTCTCTTGTCTCTCTCGTCTCTCGCTCGTCTCGTTGTGGCCGTTGTGCTGCTTGCTTGCTCGCGTGAGGAGGGTAGCCTCGTGCGTGGGTGAGGATCGTTGATCGCCTCTATTTTTCTGGGGGTGTTTTTGTGTGTGTGGAGACTTGGGTTGCGAGTCGCGGCTTGGTGCGGGTTGGCGCTGCGGAGCGGCGATACGAAACGTGAAGCACCATGTCGAAGAAGCCGCTGCGCACGACCGTGAATGACAAGGAGAAAGGTATGCGTGTGCGTGCCGCATCGTTATCTAGAGTGGCACGCGTGTGGGAGATACTCGCGACTCACGCAACGTGGTGATTGTATTCAGCTTTCCTTGATGGAATGATGAAGAGCAAGGGGGACCGCGTCGAGTGGAGCCGATGGGTCAAGAAGAAGGCCAAGAGCGCCAAGGCCAAGCCCGAGATGTTGATCTTGGTGGTCGGCCAGTACCGCGTGGTCGTCTTGCAAAAGAAGGCCATGGGAGGTGTTGCGGTACGTTGAGTCGACGATCGAGTAGCGCGTTGTTGGACCTTGGCGTGGCACGTGAGGCCCCTTTCGAGTGGCGTTGGTGCAGCAGCAACCCCTTCGAAGTGTACCCGCATGCCATTGATACGCGTTTGCGTCTGTGTGTGTGCCGGCAGGTCTGGAAAGACTGTCACTTTTATGATCTTCAGGAGGCCAAGTGCTCGCTTCATACCGAGGTGCGGAACGCGCGTGTGTGTTCGAGAGGACGAGGTAGCGCGGCTCACATCGAATACGTGTACACATACGCATATGCACGCTTGCGTGTACGACAGGCGACGGTCACCTTTAAGGACTTTGCTCTTACGTTCGAGTCCGACAAGGCGCTCGATGCCGTACTGGTGATCTCGAAGATGGTCTTGCGCATTACGGTCGACTTTCCCATGGAGAAGAAGCCCAACATGACTCTCTCTCAGCAGTACTCGGAGCTGTACGTAGTCGACGACTCTCTCTCTCTCTCTCTCTCTCTTTGCCACTCAATACTCAAGGTTTACTCACTAACTCAATCATCTTGTTGCTTGAATGTATAGCTCGAAAGGTTCTGTTGGTCCCCCAGAGGACCT
>Ga0209915_1004262_pt1 | contig 10742 bp, 14 predicted proteins | sample ThiBiot_750_plan_FD_183952 | JGI IMG/M metagenome (GOLD analysis project Ga0209915, IMG submission 183952) | Wastewater bioreactor microbial communities from Cape Town, South Africa - Thiocy_cont_750_plan (SPAdes) | ecosystem: Engineered > Bioreactor > Thiocyanate-remediating > Anaerobic-Aerobic... | reverse complement strand
CTCGTATGTGTATGCGTCCTTGTGGCGTGTGTAGGTTGAGAAGCTCGAGAAGCTACATAACGGCTTCTGTACGTTCTTTCAGCTGGAGCCTGCCAAGGTGCAGCTCAAATTCGATGGAGAGGAGCTCGACTTGGACCAAACTCCCGAGGACTTTGATATGGACGACGAGGACACGATCGATGCAGTGGTAAAGGAGTGAGCGAGCTTGCATAGCATAGTGGTAAGTCCGCTCTGTAGTCGAGGTAGAGATCGATCAGATCAGATCAGATCCGATCCGATCCGAAACAAGCGCGTATGCGTGTGTGTGGCGGTGTGTGTTTCGTCTCTCTTGAATGAAGCTTCACAAAGCAAAGTGTTTATCAGAGTGACGACGACTCGGTACAAAGAGATGAGTTGGAGACTGGGTGAGCATATTAGTTTGAGAAGAAAAAGGCTCGATCGATCAGTTGGAGTGATATACAACCAGGCTTAATGGCACAAGATCGAGAATATTTATGTGTGGAGATGGTGGTGATCAACAACAGTACAGTAGTTTGGTGGCGGTGGTGGTGGTGGTACAACAACATGAAGAAGAGGGACGATCGCCCTTCTAAATACAAATAAATGGGTTTATCGTGCAGACTCGCACAGGCGAAGGAGGTGGGAAATGGGCGGCAGTCGACCGACCGGTTGGTAGTGGTGTTGCGTCGGCGAGCTGGCCGGCGAAGTGTAGAAGCTCGACGGCACGGTGGTGAAGAACGACGAGGGCGAGAGTGCGGCGCCAGCGGGCAGGGGGCAGAGGTCGAGGCTAGGCGTTCGTGTGATGCGGCTGGTGCTCGGGGGCTGGGGGCTCGAGTTGAGCTCAGGCGACGAGTAGCTCGGCGAGGCGCGGAGGAGCGACGGCGCCGAGTGCGAGGCCGTCGGAGACTTGACGAACCACGAGGTGCTCGTCGTGCCAGTGGCGCTGCTGTGGTCGTGGAGAGGCACGGCGGGGCCTGGGAGGCGCAGGCGGACCGACGAGACGGCAGGCGACTTCTTGTAGATGGCCAGAGGGCGCTTGGAGATCGGAGTGGCGCGCACAGGGCGCTGCCAGCTGGGCCGGCCGGTTTTATCGAACGTGACGCCGACCCACACGAGGCCGGACGACGACGAAGACGAGGAGGTGGTGCTAGAAGCTACGAGCGGGTGCGGCGACATTTCACGCGAGCGGGGAGGGGAGCGAGCGCGAGAGGGAGCTCGATCTAAAGGAGGGGGAGGATGGTGGCGGTGGGGAGCAGTGGGTGCAGCGTGAGTGTGTGAGATGCGTGTGCGGCGGGGTGGGCGGGAGAGTGAGCGCGAGGAGCGCGCCCGCGGCTTTTGTGTGCGAGCGCCGAGGCCCGAGAGCAAGGCCGAATGCGGCCGCGCGGTACCGTTTTGGCCGCGCACCTGCACAGCGACGAAGCCATTTCGGGCCGCGTCATCATGCAGCCGGCAAGCCCAGCTGGTCCTCGGCAGCGGTGCCCTGCTGCCCGTGTTTAGCGATAGGCCACCGCAAGCGCCTTGAATCATCCCGCCTCGAGATGCGGCGAGGTCGGAAGGCGGAAGCAGCGGGGAGCAGCGAGAAGAGGGGAAGCCAGAGCGAGCGGAATACAGCGAGTGCGCGGGCGCCAGGCCGGCGAAATAACGCCGCCTGCGCGATGGAAGATCAGGCGGGTAATGCGTGTTTCGAGTTTCGCGTACCCGAGCGAGAGATGCCTACGTGGCCCTGTCCGGCCGCCACCCGGTGTTGTTGTCACGGCATACGTGCTCCGGTGGTGGCTCCGATGCTCCGGTGGTGCTCCGATGCCCCGGTGCTGCTCCAGCACCAGCCGATGATCGGGCAAACCAGCGCCCGAGGCAAGAGAAGGAAGAGGATAGGCAGCTCCAAACCAAGACTTACCTCCGTAGTGTAGCTCGGCGAATCAGAGCGCAAACCACAGCTGCACTACAGCGCATCACAGCGCACAGCTGCAAAAGCAGCAGTGCAGAGCAAGGCCGCGCAGACTATTGGATCGAAGGTCCCACCATGAATCATTCGTCCGTTCGCGTTCGCGCGTGGAGCAGGCCTATGCAACAGCGCCAATTGCCCTGTTGCAGAAGAGCTACCCGAGCTCTCTGCGCTGGCCAGCCGACTACTGGAGCTTGCGCGTGACCGCACGGGCCAAGTGCCGCCCAAAGCGCAACTTGCCGCCGCCTCAGCGGCACGAGGTATCGCGAGATTTCTCGCGTTCAAGCGGAGGAGCTCCTCCGCGCTACCAACCGGTTGGTGGTAGCTGGTTGGTGGTAGCGGGTGTTGGCCTTGGTCGTGGCGGCGCGTGGCCAAGGGCAATGCGCGAGCAGAGCCGCCGATACCGAAGAGAGCGATACCCAGAGGTTGGGCGTTGTCGGGGCTCTCTGGCCGGTGCTCTCTTACGAGAACCCGATGGTCTTGCTGGACCTCTGCCATTCATGAATCAGAGAGCATGATGTCCGCGCGTAGCATCACCACGCAGCCATCAAGCGAAGCGGGCGCGCGGACATGGCAACCACATGCGTTGCTCGCGTTCCGGATTGAGATGTGGCGCACTGACTTGGGTAGGGCACCCACACACAACAGCCTGTGATCACCTCACGCGAACCCGATTGATTGATGCATGGATGGATCACTGGATGCCTTGTCCGAGAGAGCCACACGTACTCGACACCATGGTTCGGTCGTTAATGGTTGAGAGGGATAGAGGAGGAGGAAGCCAGTGCAGCGAGAGTGAGTGATGCTTGGTGCCGGTGCTGTACTCCGCCGACATCTGAACGACCATCGCGAGCGCCGAACTCCATACAACCCCCTCTGTATCGTGATGCTGCGAGCGGTACCTGAGCACACACACACACACAGGCAAGCTCTACCGACTACGCACAGGCTCACCCGAGCCACGTATGCTCACTCGCACGAGGACATACCTGCCAAGAACAGCAGCCGGGTCCTCTCATTCGCTGTTGCCTCAGTCAATAACCAATCGCTCGCTCTCGCTCGCTCGCTACTGCTCCATCGCGTGGTTCGAGCTCGATGACCTCTTTGTGCCTCGTGTACGTGTTTGGTGCTCGATCCCTCGCTGGTGGCCGGTGGAGGGCGGTAGTGGCGTGCGCACGCTATCTCGGTTGTTGGATGGCGATGCTGACGTGGCGGTGGTAGGTGCCGCATCGAGAGCGCCAAGTACTCGTGCCCCAGGTGCCTGTGCCGCTACTGCTCGCTCACTTGCTTCAAGGTCGGTGCTCCCGCTTGTCTGCCGTTACTCTGCTACTCTCGCCTGCTTGTCGTTGCTTATCGCGAGCGTAATCCCGACACACACACAGAGCCATGGCGCCCAATGTGTCGAGAGCTTCTATCAGCAACAGATCGAGCAGCAACTCAAGGCCACCAAGGCCTCGGACCTCGAACGAGAAGCCATGATCGAGACCCTCGAACGTCTGCGTCTCGAGGAGATCGAGCAAGACGACGAACAGATCGAGCTCCGACGCCAGGAGCACTTGGAGTTGCTGCATGATATGATGCTCAACGACGCGGGCATCGACGACATCTGGCACGCGATGACGTCGGCTGAGAAGCAGGCCTTCGAGCATGATGTACAAACCGGCTCACTGAGTGCTTCGATGATACGTGAGCCTTGGTGGTTGTTGCATCCGGTATGGAGGAGGTATCGCTATTCATCGCCGTCGCTGTCGTACTCTGACACACACGCTCGAACACAGGGAATCACGTTCATCGATGACGCCACTACTACGACGACGACATCACTCGACCACCAATCACATGACATCAGCGTAGATACTCCAGCAGTAACAACAGCATCATTATCATCGTCACCATCGGATAGCAGCAAGTATGCTCGAGTACCAAGCGAGCCTGATGCTCTGCCGACCTTGGCGAGCTTGAGCAAGGTCGCGCCATCGCCATTGCTACTCAACAACCTCCTCGACATACTGTACGCCTACTGCTTCGTGCAGCGATTGTATCTCTGCGACTGGGACGATGCGGTCGTCGATGCGGCTCAATCCATACTGGCTCTCTCGAGCATCCTCTCCAATCGCATGCTCTCGTTCGAGACGCCACTCGCTGCCTTGCATCACGCACAACGAGCTGCCTTGCAGCCGCCGTTCGATCGTACTGCACGAGCCTTCTCGATCGCTCTCCTGGCCGACGTCGCTGCCATCGTACGCGCCAAGCGATCGATGCTCGCCGCCCTCAACCATCTCCATTCCCTCCTGGCCAGCGCCATCAAGATGCCGAGGCAGCGAGGCGCCGCCAAGCAAACTCGACAAGTCCTTCGGGCTGCTTCCCACAAGGTCTACTTCATGATGGCTTGGCTCAACGAGCGCTACGAACAGCACATCTTCGATGCTCTCGCGAGCGTCATCGATACCGAGCACACATCTCAGCGTGACTTACTGCAAGATCCCGCTGCCCCTCGAGCGCGAGTGCCTGCTGATCTTGGGCCACCGTCAAGCACCATCAATCAGGCGCCGCGCCTCGAGGCACCTGACAATGCCACTGTGCCAAGTTATGCATCGATCGTGCAGTCTCCCTCGTCTAAAAGCACTGCCAAGCATCTCGAATCCTGTAGCCCGCCACGCCGTCGTTCAGTGGCACCATTGATTCAAGTATTGGATGCAAGCAATCACGATGATGGTGGTAATGGTGATGGTGATGATAGAAGTGATATCATTGGTGGCAGTGACGGTAATGAACGTGCCGCCGCCACTACCTGAGGCAAGATATGATCGCTGCGCATATGGAAACACTCACTCACTCACTCACTCATACTCACTCGACGAAACAAACACACTCATATATCGGCTAGCTTACTTGTCCTTGCCATCCTTGCGGCCAGTGCCATGGTGGTGATGCGGCGGCGTCTCGCCAGCGAGCGTGTGGTCCATCTCGATTCCGGAGGTCTGCTGTTGCGCAGGCGTGTGCTTGCGGTTGTGTTGCAAGTGACTGCGCACCAGGTGGCCAGCTATGGAACGCAGGTGCGCATACGAGTAAGCGCCAAGGATAAGATGAGATGAGATGAGATGATAGCACGTGAGGGAGTGCGCTCACTCTCGTGGCCTTGCGAGCCACATACCTGCAAGGGCCGACATGAGGCTGAGCTCGCCAGCCATCACGGCTCCGGCGACGACTCGCGCCAGGAACTCGGCGTTCTTACCGGGCTCAGCGGGGTTCGAGCCCTTGACGCCCAGCAGGTCGAGGCACGCGCTCTGCGCCGCGAGATGCGTGCCGCCACCGACGGTTCCGACCTCGATCGACGGCATGGTGCACGTAATGTACAAGTCCTTGCCGTGGTTGGTGGCCTCCATCTGCACGAGGCAGTTGCTCGACTCGACGTTCTGCGCCGTGTCCTGGCCGGTGGCAATGTAGATGGCCGTCACGATGTTCGAGGCGTGCGCGTTGAAGCCGCCGATCGAGCCCGCCATCGCCGAGCCGACGAGGTTCTTGTTGATGTTGAGATCGACCAGCGACGGCACCGTGGCCTTGAGCACCTCGGTGATGATCTTGCCCGAGATCGTGGCCTCGGCGACGATCGACTTGCCGCGCCCGTCGAGCCAGTTGATGGCCGACGGCTTCTTGTCGGTGCAGAAGTTGCCCGACAGCGACATGACGTCCATGTCGGGGAAGTACTGCGCCATCGTCTGCACGGCCTTCTCGACGCCCTTGCTGACCATGTTCATGCCCATCGCATCGCCCGTCACGGCCTTGAAGCGCATGTACACGTAGCGGCCGGCAATGTTGGTCTTGATCTATCTCAACCACCCCCACAAAACCAACGCGATACCGAGACCGGTGAGTGACGAGCCCAAGAGAGCGTGCACAAGCGAGTGAGCGCCGTTCGAGCCATGGTCGATTGTCGATCTCGCGGACACACACACACACACACACACACACGAGAGCCAACATACGCTCGTCAATCGTGCGAAGCGGCTCGTGCTGTTGAAGGCCGACGCGATTTGATAGTAGTTCTCCTACGCAACCGCAACCGCAACAACAACCACAACAGCAACCGTCAGCCTCACTCACGAATCATAGCTCGAAGCTCTTCTGGAGCAAAGGCGCGTACGGTGTTCTCGACCCAGTTCTTGAGGTCGGCGGCGCGACGAGCCGACGGCATGCGGATCAAGGGCGCTCGCGTCATGCCGTTCGAGACCGCCACGGTACGCACGCCGCCCGATTGCGAGATGGCCTTGCAGCCGCGATGGGTGCTCGCGATCAGACAGCCCTCGGTGGTGGCCATCGGGATTGTGACGTCCTTGCCATCGATCAGGAGCGGGCCCGCGACGCCGACCGGCACCGGGATGTAGCCGATGACGTTCTCGGCGCACGCTCCGAGCACGCTCTCGTAGTCGTAGTCCTCGAACGGCACGCCCTTGATGAGGTCGGGCTTGCCGAGGTAGCGCTCGAGGCCTTTGCGTCGAATCGAGACGGCGCGATGAAAGTCGTTGTCGAGCGCCTTCTCGAGGTTGTGGTGGCGCAGCTGCCCCGAGAACACGAGGTCGACGATCTCCTCGTCGCTCTTGGCCGCGAGCGACTCCTTCGGCACCTGCGCTCATGGCCAGCCGTGCGAGTGTGAGGCGTGCGCGCGCTCACGGAAGAGAGAGAGAGAGAGCTATCGCTATCGCTCTGATACGTACGTCCTTGTCGTTGATGATGACCATCGAGCGCGACAGCACGCGAGCCGACACAGCGCGCACCGACACCGGACGCACGACGCGACGCACCAACGTTGCTGCAAGCATTGAAACCGAGCGTCAAGCGTGAAGCTATCTATCGATCAAGTGACTCACTCACTCACTCACTCACTCACTCACTGTTTCTATCTCTCGTGACACGGCGGTAGATCGAGACAGACGGTGGTAAAGATATGTATGTGTCGCGCGCGCGCGAGAGAGATAGAGAGAGGTGCGGCAGCGAGCGAGCAACGAAGCGAATGACGGCGAGTACGGCGCCACCAGCGTAAACCAAACACTCGCTTGAGCTCGCAAATGCCGATAGCGAGGCCAGCGGTCAATGCGAGAGAGATAGAGATAGAGATAGAGATAGATAGATAGATAGATAGATAGATAGATAGATAGATAGATAGATAGATAGATAGATAGATAGATAGATAGATAGATAGATAGATAGATAGATAGATCACGATAGATAGATAGATAGATAGAGATAGATAGATAGATAGATAGATAGATAGATAGATAGATAGATAGATAGATAGATAGATAGATAGATAGATAGATAGATAGATAGATAGATAGATAGATAGATAGCATGAACGATCAAAGCCACGAGAAGATCTCGAACAAGAGCTCGTTCGGAATCATCGACATCGCCGAGCACTCATCGACCAGCGATCGAATCATCGTCATCGTCGACACCGTACGCTTCATCCATGATGGCGCATATCGATGGAGATCTGGACGCCAAACGAACTTGGTGTCGGCAAGCCATTGATTGGCTCCAATCACATGCACTCGATTGCCTGCCGAGAAGGCGATGAGACCTTGGTACTCGTCGAATGCAACCGGGTATGGTCTCTCGACGACACAATCGAAGGACGAGATGTGATGGCCTTCGTGAGTGAATGCTTGCAATCGATCGTTGTAGGTGTCGGCGACGATGATTCGACCTTGATTATCGATGCACAATCCTTGAGGGTAGCTGAGCTGACCTGGTTGATTGCCGAGAGAGCCGAACTCGAACAAGAACGAGCCATCGATCAACGACAATACTTGCACTCGATTGTTATTGGCATCAGCGACGATGATTCGATGTCGATCATGATCGACCGCAACTCCAGATGGATACTCGAACTCGACAGGTTGAGATCCTCGCTTGCCGACCGAGAACAAGAACGAGAGATCGATCGACGACAGGAACACCAATCGATGGTTGTTGAAGTCGACGATGATGATGCGATGATGATGCTTGTCGATCGCAATGCCTTGAGGATTGTCGAACTCGAGATCTCCTGATCCATACTGGCCGACGCACGACAAGAGCGATTGCTCGCTCAATGACCATGATTGTACTCGATGATTGCTGCCATCAACGATGAGGATGCGGTCCTGATCGTGGTCGATCGCAATGGCAGCAGGATTCTTGAACTGGCCTGGTTGGCGGCCATACTCGCCGAACTTGGACACGAACGAGCTGCCATCATCATCACACGAGAATACTTGCACCCGATGATTGTAGCAATCGGCCACGAGCAAGAGGCCTCGATGATGGTCGAACGCCAAGCCTCGAGGATAGTGGAACTGGCCAACAGTATTCCGTTCTTGCTTGGTGCCGATCGAGAGCTTGATTCGAGCATCACGGGCAACGTCTCCCATCTCTTCCTCTTCAATCTCTCGCACACAACGACAAGGAGATGACCCAAGCTCCAAACTGCTCAAATCAAAGAAATGAAGATATGGAGCTCTCACACACGAGACACGAGACACGAGAGACAGCAAGCAAGCAGCGAGCAACAAGAAGCAACAAGAACCAATCGATGAAGGAACAAAGAACAGCACCCCCTCAACCAACCACTCCCTCACTCACACGAGCCTCTTCTTGATCTTCATCATCATTCTTGAATCTTCTTCTCTTGATATTGGTATTGGTATTGGAAGGAGAAGTTGATTGAGATTGATACAATGATTGATGAGAGAGCAAGACTCATGTTGAGCAACGCATTTGTGAGAGAGAGGCCTTGATTGATATCTCGTTCAAGATTGCACACGACTTATCAATCATTCCTTCATCAAGACCATTGGTTGGTTGATTGATTGATCGATCGATTGATTGATTGATTGATTGATTGATTGATTGATTGATTGATTGATTGATTGATTGATTGATTGATTGATTGATTGATTGATTGATTGATTGATTGTTTGCTTGATTGATTGATTGTGAGTGAGTGCTGCACAATGAGAATGAAGAGGAGGTGCAGGATAGTATCGTCACATCATCGTGCACTTCTTCTTGTTGTTGGTGGTGGAAGTGCTCTTTCGAGATCGATCACATGGCGCAATGCGATCTGGAATGGGCTCAAAGATGCGAGAAGATCTCGAACAAGATCTCGTTCGGAATCATCGACATCGCCGAACATTCATCGACCAGCGATCGAATCATCGTCATCGTCGACACCGCTTGCTTCATCCATCGAGGAGCATATCGATGACGATCTGGTCGCCAAACGAACTTGGTGTCGGCAAGCCATTGATTGGCTCCAATCACATGCACTCGACTGCCTGCCGAGAAGGCGATGAGACCTCGATGCTCGTCGAATGCAACGTCCCATGGACTCTCGAAGCCACAATCGAAGGATGAGATGTGATGGCCTTCGTGAGTGAATGATTGCAATCGACAGTTGTTGTGGTCGGCGACGATGATTCGGCCTTGATTGGCGATGCATACTCCTTCGGGATTGTTGAGCTGGCCTGGTTGATTGCCTTGAGAGCCGAACTCGAACAAGAACGAGCCATCGATCGACGACAATACTTGCACTCGATGATTGTCTGTGTCACTGACGATGATTCGATGTCGATCATCATCGATCGCGATTCTTGGCGGGGAGTCAAACTCGCCAGGTTGAGATCCTTGCTTGCCGATGGAGAACAAGAACGAGAGATCGATCGACGACAAGAACACCAATCGATGGTTGTAGGTATCGGCGATGATGATGCGATGATGATGCTTGTCGATCGCAATATCTCGAGGACCATTGAACTCGAGATCTCCTGATCCTTGCTGGCCAACGCACGACAAGAACGATTGCTCGCTCAATGACCATGATTGTACTCGACTATTGTGGGTATCAGTGATGAGGATGCGATCATGATCGTGATCGATCGCAATGCCATCGGGCTCGCAGAGCTTGCCTGGTTGGTAGCCCTCCTCGCCGAACTTGGACACGAACGAGCCATCATCACACGAGAATACTTGCACCCGATGATTGCTGCTGTCAACGACGAGCAAGAGACCTCGATGATGGTCGAACACCAAGCCGAAAGGGTCGTAGAACAGGCCATCAGCTTGGCCTTCGTGCTTGGTGCCGATCGAGAGCTTGATTCGAGCATCACGATCAAGAGCATCGTCTTCCATCTCTTCCACTTCAATCTCTCTCTCTCAACGACAAAGAGATGCCCCAAGCTCCAAACTGCTCAACCAAAGTGATGAAGATATGGAGCTCTCTCTCACACACGAGACACGAGACACGAGAGACACCAAGCAAGCAACGAGCAATAAGAAGCAACAAGAACCAATCGATGAAGGAACAAAGAACAGCACCTCCCTCCCTCAGCCACTCCCTCACTCACACGAGCCTCTTCTTGATCTTCATCATCATTCTCGAATCTTCTTCTCTTGGTATTGGTATTTGGTATTGGTATTGGTATTGGTATTGGTATTGGTATTGGTATTGGTATAGGAAGGAGAAGTTGATTGAGATTGATACAATGATTGATCAGAGAACAAGAGTCATATTGAGCAACGCATTTGAGAGAGAGAGAGAGGCCTTGATTGATAACCATTGGTGCTTGCTCGATTGTGAGTGAGTGCTGGAAGATGAGAATGACGATGGTGATGAAGAGGAGGTGCTGAATAGTATCGTCACATCATCGTGCTATTTCGAGATCGATGCGATCTGGATGGGCTTAAAGCCACGAGAAGATCTCGAACAAGAGCTCGTTCGGAATCATCGACATTGCCGAAGAATCATCGACCACCG
>Ga0209915_1004258_pt1 | contig 10747 bp, 10 predicted proteins | sample ThiBiot_750_plan_FD_183952 | JGI IMG/M metagenome (GOLD analysis project Ga0209915, IMG submission 183952) | Wastewater bioreactor microbial communities from Cape Town, South Africa - Thiocy_cont_750_plan (SPAdes) | ecosystem: Engineered > Bioreactor > Thiocyanate-remediating > Anaerobic-Aerobic... | reverse complement strand
AATAGCGCTTGCGCCATGTCGGCCCGAGCGTCAGGCCCTCTCGCTTCTTGAGGTTGCCCGTGAGCAGCACGCTCGACGACGCCGAGCGAGCGCTGATCTCGGGCGTCGACTGGCTTCTAGGCGACATGGGCTGCGGCTCACCATTCGATTCGAACGACGTCGTGCTGCCGGCGCTGCTCGCACTGCTACTTGTCGGTGTTGCTGTGGCTGCTTCTCCCTCATCAGCCGATGCACGCATCGGGCTCGCTTGGTCGAGTTGCTCGTTGTCGATGGGAGGCGATTCGGTCGGTGCGGCAGTTGGGTCAGACGTCACCGTGACTGGCATCGATGGCTTGGAGGTTGTTGAGGTTGTTGAGGTTGTTGAGGTTGATGAGGTTGATGAGGTTGATGAGGTTGTCAATTGCGTACTACTACTGTCCTCGTCGTCACTACGAAAGACAGGCATCGAAGCTGCCTTATGGTGGTACTGGAACTGTGCCCGCGGGATGACAGGTGTTGTTGCTGACACTGGCGTGCTAGGCGTAGATGTGTGATGCTTCACCGCCGTTCGTTGTTCCAGCGCGAGTGCCGAAGTCGATTCCGATGCGGTCGGCGTGACGGATGCCGAGCTCGACACTGTTGCAGATGCCGTGGCCGAGGCAGAGGTTGAGCCTGGTGTCGGTGTGGATGTCGCGCTGCGGTTCTCGAATGCTAACTTGGTCGAGCGGCGTACCAGCACCGACTCGATGCCGCCAATGTCGGTCGCTGTCGCCTGCTCGCCGAAGCGCGTTTCGAACCGAGGTCGCTGCGCAGCGGCAATCACGCGCTTGATCGCCGTCACCCACGCAGTAGCCGTCTCCTGTTGCGTGGCGCACAAGTCGAATGTGTGAGTCGCCACGTGGCTCTCATGCAGTCTCTGCCACCACCAGCGTCGCGGTACCTTGTTGTCGGCTACAAATACGTGATCCTCGGAAAAGGTCGATAGGGTGAACTCGCCCGAGGTGCCTTGCTGAAATTCAATGCTGCACACGCACCGTAGATCAATCGTGCTCTTACGCTCCATGGTTTCTGGATCGAAACACTGCCCAGCATCACATTGTCAGCCGATCAAATGCCGGCGCTCAATGATAGCGCAGCAAATGCTTGACGTACACGAAGTTCCGATGGTCGAATATACAATGTACACACTCGCTTGGTAGAGCGAAACAATCCCTGCACGAACACGAACACGAACACGAACACGCACATCAGCATCACTCGCTGATAGGTGCTCGATTCTGCCACAAGTGCACGCTACCAACCTTGATCTTGAGTACGCCCTCCTTGACGATGACCTCCAACAAGCCCGAGACCTTCTCCTCGGGCATGCTCGGCACATAGTAGTAGTAGAATGACGGGCTGTCCTCGAACGAGCGGCTGTTTGTGACGTGGCAGATGATACCACGCTGCATCATCGACATCATGACAACGACGGCTTCCTCTCGTGACATGTGCATATTGGTCGAGATCCAATCAACTGCTTCCGAGCCTGTAGATCAACCAATCAACCAATCAACCAAACAAGCAACCATTCGTGAGAGAGTGAGCGAGCGAAAGAACGTGCAACAGCAACTAATCTTGCATACCAATGAAGCACGGCTCATAGAGGCCAAAGTATCCGGCACGAGCAATCAACGGCACGGCACCTGTGCCGAACATCATGGCAGCGAGGCGCTCGATGCTCCACACCTCGTTCGGGTCACCGTTGGTCGCGGCGTTGCTCGTGGCCGTGAGCTTGGGCGCGCTCGGTGCAAGCGACAACTCCATCGCGACTGCTGACTCTTCTTCCTCGATCTCGGACTGTAGTCGAATGCTCTCGGCCGATACGGAACGGAGGCGACCGACGATCGAAGGGTCCGAAGTGATCGCGCCGCGCGGCAGCGCCTCGCTCGACATGCTGGAGGCCGACGGTGTCGAGCTCGGCGTCGAGGCGTTGGCCATTTGCTCGAGATTGTCAGCTGACAAGGACCGAACCAATGGCGAGGTCGAACGAGCGGCACTCGATGATGGTGCGAGAGCGCGGTCGAGCTTGCGTCGATGCGAGCGATTCGAGATGATGGCGTGCAGCGAGCGATGGTGGCGCTCGGGCTTGGTGCGCTCGCTCGGAGTGGGATCGGTCGCTGCCAGCGAGAACGACGAGCTCGACTCATGCTGCGAGAGCGTGCTCTTCGTTCTGGAGACAGGCGGCCCGGGAGCCGACTCGAAGGCTTGTTTGCCTGCGAGCGAGAGCGGCGTCGTGCTGTTGGAGCTGCTGCTGCGAGGCAGCGCCGACGCCGCGTCGGGCGGCGACGGCGACGAGGTCGGACTGGCAGCCGCCGAGTGCGTGCGCCGATGCCGCAGCACAAAGGTCGAGGCAGGGGAGCTTGCGAGCTCCTCGCGACTGTACACATCCGGCGTGGCAGGCATTGCAAAAGCGACGCCGGACGCTGATGATGATGACGACGAGCTCGGCGTCGATGGCAGTGGTGCGCTCGCGGGCAGCAGCTCCTCCATCGAGCGGCGTCGCTTTAGTGGCGCGGCCGCGCGACGATGGCCATCGGTGTGCGTCGGTGGCGGTGTCGAAGGACCGGATGGGTCCGAGCTCGTCTTAGAGCTCGTCTTGCTACGAGAGCTCTTCTTGGTCTTCTTGAGCAGATCGACCATATGTATCGCGCAGCAGCTCGATGGATGTGTGTGATGTTGGTGTGTTGGTGTGGGGTATCGATATCGAGACAGCGAGGCGCCTCACGCTTGGTTGATGCCCTGCCTACATACGGCAGATGGGGTGGAGGAGAATACCGTGACGCTGCTGGCACAGCAAGCAAGCAGGCGCTGGTGGAGGTGGTGGAGGCAGGGCGCGGACAGCAAGCAACTGAGATCGAGAGAGACCGAGAGAGATCGACGTGACGTGTGTTAAGCCTCGGGTGCTCTATCGATGAAATTCTCGTCTGTCAGCCTTTTAGTAGGCGCCACTGTTCCGACGGAACGGTGAAGCAGCAAGCGAGAGCAGGAGAGAGTGTGGCGGGCTCTTCTCGTTCATTTGCTTCGTTGCTTGTTGTTGCTCGTGTGGTTGGTGTCCTGTTCTTCGTGGTGGCGGTGGTGGTGGTGATGCAGAACGCTTCTGAAGCCATGTTTTCGTTCGGAGTGCTGGGCGACTTGCAGTACGCCGATGTCGATGATGCCGTACGCGTCTCTCTCTCTCGCGGCTCCTCAAGCCGGCCCACTCCTAACCCCAACGCTCGCTGTGTTTGATCTGTCAAGTATGACTTTCATCGCACGGCAAGGCGATACTATCGCAACACGCTGCAAGTGCTCGAGAGTGCCATCGACGAGTGGAACAAGCACCCGCTCGTGTGCATCGTGCAGATGGGCGATCTGCTCGACGGCTTCTGCCATCGCGGCGCCGACCCTCGCGTGGCTCTCGCGACCGTGCGCAAGACGCAGGAGCGCGCCGTGTGCAAGTCGTGGCACAACGTCATCGGCAACCACGAGCTGTACAACTTTGATCGCGCCGAGTTGCGCGAGCTGCTGAACGTGCACTACGGCGGTGCCACCGACTACTACTCGTTCTCGCCGTACGCCGGCTGGCGCATCGTGATTCTCGACGCCTACGACATCTCGATCATCGGGCGCGACAAGGAGTCTCCCGAGTACAAGGAGGCACTCACGATCCTGCAATCCAACAACCCCAACAACGTGCTCGAGTTCGTCGATTGGATCCAGGGCCTCGAGGGCACGCAGCGACGCTTCCTGCCCTACAACGGCAGCATGAGTCAGGCGCAACTGACGTGGCTCGACCGCACTCTCGCCGATGCGACTGCAGCCAACGAGCGTGTGATCGTGGTCTCGCACGTTCCGTTGCACTTGTGCTGTTGCGGTGTACGTACAAGAACCTCGATGCCACACGGTCTCACTCGCTCACTCGCTTGCTCTATGCAGCCCACGGTGTTGGTGTGGAACTACGAGGAGGTCCTACGAGTGCTCCACCGCTACCATTGCGTCGCTGCGGTGCTGTACGGCCACGAGCACAAGGGCGGTCGCGGTGTCGACGAGCATGGCATCCACCACATCATCTTTGAGGCACCGCTCGAGTGTCCGCCTGGAGAGACGGCCTTGTACGTATCTGTCTCTTGCAGCCTCGCTCCCATCCATTCATGAGTACGAGATTCGATTCATTCCGCTCATTCGCGTGCTCGTTTCAGTGGAGTGATGCAAGTTTACGAAGATCGCATCGAGCTGTTGGGTTACGGTCGCGTAGCTCCACTCACGATCCCCTTGAACCCTCTACCGACGACCACGACCACGACCACGACAACTACAGATAACACCCAGTCGTGAGGCTGTTCGAGCAACACACTCTGTTGTATGTCTTGTGACCCGATCATGCGAGAATGCACAGCAGCGCTGTTCTTCACTCGTAGCGAGAGATCGATACGTACTGTTGGATACGACACATCGTAAACCAGCGTACAATACAATTCACACTCTCATCTAGCCAAAGACGATGAGATACGAGAGTGAGGAGTGTTGTAGACCAACCCAACCCAACCCAACCTAACCTAACCTGTCGATCGGTCGATTGGTTGAGCGGGTGAGAGGCACCACTCCTCCTCAGCATCGTCATTTCTCTTGCCGCCCGCTCTCGCTCGCACCTCTCAACCACTCTCTACAGCGACACTCGCTCCCACACCAAACACCCGTTACTTGCAGCCCTCCTCTCTCTCTCTCGCTCTCTCGCCAATTCCCCCCCACACTCAACCATGGAACCAGGAGTATGTGGCATGTGTGATGCCGAGCGAGGTCCTGCTTGTGAGCGGGGCCAATGCAAGAAGGTCTACTCGGGCACCAGCGACTCGCACCCCGACGCTCTCGTGGCTTCACCGTCGACCGCATCGCTCGTGGGCGTGATCGACCGCTCTCGAACCATCCAAGACATTACGAATCTCGATTGGAAGAGTGCCGTTGCGTGCCATTACATGGCCGGCGGTCTTGGCAGCTGTGGCGCCTTCTGTGTGCAGCTCGCCGATGGTACGTGGCGCACTCCAACCCACGACCAACACGCGAGCTTTCCCGTCGTCGTGTGGCTCGCGCTCACGACCATGAGCACGACCACCATGATGTCGGGCTGCCTCTAGGTCTGGTGGTCGTTAAGCAAGGCTCGCCAGCTGCCAGTGAGGAGTACTATGCTGCGGTGTTGGCCGAGAACCTCCACGAGGCCAGCGGCCGAACCATGTGGTTCACGCCGCGCACACGAGCGCTCGAAGTGCACCACGAGGAAGCGCTCGCCATCAAGCGCGCCATTCGCACGTCGCCGTTCACGGTACCCGAGGAGGCCTACCGAGCAACCATGTACGTTGATGGCGCTGATGGCATTCTTCAAGGTCGCCTGGCGAGGTCGCTGACTCGACTCGACTCGACTCGACTCTGGTATGTGCAGGCTTGGTTCGCGTCGTCGCTTGTTCGTGATGCAATACGTGCCGGGCATTCCGATCGAGCCTTCGTGCGCACCGCTACTGCTGCAACACCCCGAGATCATGGACGGCATCGGACAGTGGCTCGCGTACGACATGCTGATCAACAACTTTGATCGGCTGCCGCTGATCTGGAACAACGACGGCAACTGCGGCAATCTGCTGTTCGACTCGAACGGCCACGTGTATGGCATCGACCAACGAGCGACGGCCATCGTGTCGAACATGCTCGAGCAGTACCTCGAGCGAATCCACCACATGATTGCTCGTTGTCGCGTGTGGAGTCGAGCCTCGGACGACGAGCTGGCTCGCGAGCAAGAGTCGCATCCGGCCCTCATTCGCGTCTCGCACTTCTTCCGAGTCTACGGAGGCTTCGTGCTCTCGGCGGCCCAGATGCGCGCCTTGAGCGCCGGTGTCGTGCGCGGCTGCGAGGAGCTGGTGCGCGTCGCGACCGACCAACTGCTCGAGCGATCGTTGCAGCGTGCTCGCACCGAGCTCGACATTGAGCCGACAGGAACCGATCTGCAATCGGCGCACGAGCTTGTACTCGCAGCTCGAGCAGCCATTCGAGATGCGCTTGCGCAACGCGATGAGTGAGTGCAGTTTGTAGGTCGTTTATGTCGTCGTTTATGTGTGTGGTCGTTTATGTCGTCGTTTTCTTTGGTCTGCAACGTGATAATACAACAAGCTTGTAGCAGTATTCGAGTCTCGAGGAGGGATTCATTATCATAGCCAAGCGAGCGTTGCGACGGGAACGACACATTTCGCACTTGTCTCGATAACGCAACACAGAAAGAATATGAAGAGTGAGGGAGCGAGGGAAGGAAGGGAGGGAGTGGTCCGATTAGGCTTCCTGGTCGTTCTTGTTGCCGACCTGGATAATGTAGCGAATCTTGCTCTGGCTCTCGTTGTACACAATGTACTCGTTATGCTGCAACTGGTAGTAGTTGTTGCGCGTTTGGTCGGCCGGAACCGGCGTGTCGATCGTGGGACCGGTTGGTACCTGCACGCCGTTCGGCAGCACGAGCGACAAGGCAAAGTCCGGGCCACGGCGGCCAACGCCCTTGGTGCTGTCGAAGCCGTCGGGCGGGCGCTCCATGTAGGTCGGCTCGCGGATGGCGTTCATCTTGCCGAGTGCCACTTCGCTGAGGATCATGAAGGCCGGCTCCTTGTTGCCCGCACGGCAGTAGCCGAACGACTTGCCGAACATGTCAGCAAAGTAGATTCCTGATGCAACGTACGCTCAGAGTGTCAGCACACAAGCGAACGAGCGAATAAACGAGGAGAACATCACATACCCTTGCCGAATGCATAACCAGAGACTGGTGCCGAAGGCGGAGCGATACGCAAGCCTTGCGACAGGATGCCAATGTAGTTGGCGGCGTGCGAGCCGTGCCACAACAAGAAGTGGTTATCGAGCTCGCGCCATTGCTGGAAGCGCTCGGCCTCACCGCGTCGCTGTACGCGGAAGATGTTGGTGATGCGCTGGTAGTTGGCGAGACCCGTGTTGGTGGCGTACTGCTCGAGCAGCTTCCACTCGGGGTTGTGCTCCTTGGCGAGCGGCTCGCATTGCAGCTGCAAGGCGTTGTAGCAGTAGTCGAGCGGGTTGATCTCGCTCGATCGGAAGTGAGCTGCAAAGAGAAGCTTGGATGCAATCTCTGTAACAACGACCGCCACGATTGAGTGAGGAGGAGATGGAGGTGGTGCTGGTGGTGGTGCAACGTACCGATATCAGCAAGATTCGTGAGCAAGTCGCTCTTCTTGCGAATGTCTTCCAGCTCGAACGGTTCAAAGTCCTCGACGGCATAGTCAACGTGCGGAATCAACTCGTAGAAGGTGTTGGTCAAGTTGGCGACACGCTCAGTCTCCTCTTGCAACTTGGCTCCATCTAAGTGAGTGAGTGAGTGAGTGAGTGAGCAATATGTACTGCGATTGTGAGAGAGAGAGTGTGTGACGTACCAACAGCGATAGCCTTGGACATTTCCTTGATGGTCTCGAGTGCCTCCTTGGCTTGTTGCAAGATGCCACGTGCCTTCTCGATGGTCTCGGCGGAGAGGTTGCCGAGTGGCAAGAGCTCCGTGTCGATTCCCGACGATCGCATGGTGGTCTGGAGGAACTTGACGTCGGTGATGACCTTGAAGAAGGCCTGCACGTTCTCGGGCAAGCGCGACTTGGGATACGAGTCCCAATCGAACGGCTGCAGCAGACGGTTGACGTCGACCTTGGCGAAGTCAATGTGCACGAGGTTCCACTTCTTGGGCTTGCGCTCAAAGTGCGCGTGCACCGGGTGGTTGGCCCACGCGTTGCCGGTCTTGGTGCGGAACAGCTTGCCGAACTCGAGCACGGCCTCGTCGACGGTGCCGAACGGCGTGTGTTGGTACTGGCCCGATTCACCGATGCGGCCCCAGCGAGTGAACATGACGTAGAGGTTCTTGCTGGCCTGGTAGATGAGCTGCATCTTGTAAAAGTGGTTCTGGCCGTACTGGCCGTACTTGGAGTCGACCTTGGTCATGACAATGTCGTACGCGACGCCGGCCGCGTCAACGTACACGACGCCGGTCTTGGCGAGGTACGAGTTGCGATCGACGACGTGCTTGGCTCCGAGCGACTGCTTCTGTGCCACGCGTGCCGTCGCGGCCGTAATGTACTCTTGCGCGTCGCTATCGACGTCGGGCAGCAGCTCGCTCCAGTCGGTAATGATCGATGACGCGCGCACGGGTCGTTGCGTGGCGGCGAACTCGTCCACGGCACCGAGCTCGAGCAACGTACGAGCCATCTTGCCCGACTCTTGCAAGAAGGCGTAGTACAACGGAGCGTGGCCGGCATTGTCCTTGATGTTCAAGTCGGCGCCCACCGAGGCGAGCAAGCGCAAGAACAGGTCGTTCTCGTACGAGCCGAACTCGAGTGGGTTGACAACGTGATGAACAGCCGTCTTGCCATCACCATCTCGGGTATTGATCGACTTGCCACGACGCAATAACTAGACGAACCACCGCACAAATCATGTTAGATAAGTGCATTGCAAGTGAGTGAGTGAGTGAAAGTGTTGCACGTACAGCACGGAAGATGGTCTCATTGTTTTGTTGAATGGCATAGACCAATGGCAATCGGCCACGTGAATCAGTAAAGTCGATACGTGTCGTAGGACGCGTGAGGATCATCGTGAGCAAGAACGGTTGTTGTGTCGCGACCGCGTAGCACAACGGAGTGAGCAGGTCGGTATCGGTCGCCTCACGACGGAAGCGAACGTTGGGATCGGCGGACGTTTGCAGGAGCCACGCGACGATGCTGTTGCGGTGAGAGTTGTCGTCCGACGTGCGGCGAATTGCGTGCACGAGGGGCGTGTCGCCGTTGAGGTCGAGCGACGACACGAGCTTGCTATCGAGCGCGAGGAACTTCTTCAAGAGGCCGAGATGACCGTTGTGCGCCGCGTAGTGAATCGGACGGCAGCCGAGCGCGTCCTGCAGCGTGCACGAGACGCCGCGAGCATCGAGGCGCGCAGCGATCGCGGCCGCCCAGCCCTCGATCTGGCTCGGATAGAGGCACAGCAGATGGTAGAGGTTCTGCTTCTGGGCGTTGAGCTTCTGCACGGTGGCGTCGTCGGGCGTCTTGCTCATGAGCGTCAGCACGAGCTGGAACTTGCCGGCACCGATGGCGTCCTGCATGGCGTCAATGTACTCGTAGCCATTGTCGAGCAGCATGTACGCGACGCCCTGCCAGCCGCGCGAGATGGCGACGTAGAAGGTGCGCTGCTCGGTGGTCTTGGAGGTCGAGACGACCTCGTGCGTGACGGGGTCGGTCTTGTCGGTCCACGTGACGATCTGCACCGGCACGCGTACGTTGGCACCGCGCTGCAGCAGCGTGATGGCGTAGTCGGGATGGTTGGAGGCGAGCGCGATCGTGAGCGCCGTGTTGCCGAAGCCATCCTTGCGCTCGAGTGCCGCGTTGCGCTGCAACAGGTACAACGAGCAGATGGTCGAACCGTGCTGTGCGGCGTAGTGCAGCGGCGTCGAGCCGAAGGCGTCCACGACGTCGAGCTCGATGCCCGGCACGCCGCACAACGAGCTGACGGTCTCGATCGGGTCGGTCTTGTCGACGTTGCGGTACTTGACGCCGCCAATCTTGACGAACGAGTAATGCAACGGCACACGCTGTCGCACGTCTCGTGCATTGACGTTGGCGCCCTGCGACAGCAGGTACTCTTCGAGCTCGAACGACGAGTCGGTCGAGTTGGTCGACGAGTTGACCGCAAAGTGCAACGGTGTGCGGTTGCACTTGACGGTCGTGAGGTTGACGCTGGCACCGGCCTGAATCAAGGCCTGCACGCACACGAGATGGCGCGAGGCGGCCGCCGCATGGAGCGGATACAAGCCGTGCTTGGCGGCGATCGAGTGGCTGGCTCCAAAGTTGAGCAACGTTCGCAAGAGCTCGCCAAAGCCGTGACTCGCCGCCAGGTACACGGGTGTCTCTCCGTCTTCATCTTGAATATCTCCCAATTGCAATGGTGCAGCTGAGGACGAGGAAGACGACGACGAGGAAGACGACGAGGAAGACGACGACGAGGACGAGGAGGCCAAGGTGGCGGACAAGGCAGAAGCAGTGAACGTGGTCAGGATACGCGTCACCATCTTGGTGCTATTGGACGCGATGGCCAGATGCAAGGGCGTGTTGCCGAGCTCGGCTTGTACCGCAAAGTGGTGCGGCTGCAAGTATTCGGCAAAGGCACTCGCAATGTAGTTCGAGATCGGCTTCTCGGACTCGTACAAAAAGTGCAGCGGCGTGTAGCGTCCGATGCCGGCGTGGTAGTCGGGGTCGGAGGCCTTTTGCTCGCGCGTTCGCGGCGGCTCGTCGTCGGGCACGTTGCGGCGGCTGAGGCGGCGCACGACCGCCTGCGTGAGATCGACCTTGGCGTCACGCATAAAGGCCTTGAGGAAGGCGATCGCTCGCGGAATGACGGTCTCGTCGGGCTCGACGCGCTGCTGCTCCCAGCTACCGAGCGAGGAGCGAGGCGTGAACGACAGCAGCTTCTGCATGATTCGGTGCAGCGGCATGCAACCGTCGTCGTCCGGCATGTTGGCGAGCTGGCGCACTTGGTCGCCGCAGTATTGCACCATGCACTCGAAGAGCGGCACCATGTCGACGCGCAAGATGCGCGCCGCCATCATGTGCAACACGTTGCTGCCGCTGCAGACATCAAAGTTGTCCTCGTTGCGGTTGTTGTAGCCGAAGCGGCGCGTCTGCTTGGCACGGCGTGGCTGCCCATCGCCATCGTTGTCGTC
>Ga0209915_1004248_pt1 | contig 10772 bp, 7 predicted proteins | sample ThiBiot_750_plan_FD_183952 | JGI IMG/M metagenome (GOLD analysis project Ga0209915, IMG submission 183952) | Wastewater bioreactor microbial communities from Cape Town, South Africa - Thiocy_cont_750_plan (SPAdes) | ecosystem: Engineered > Bioreactor > Thiocyanate-remediating > Anaerobic-Aerobic ... | reverse complement strand
AAAAACCAGTTACCAAAATCGAAAAAAAAAAAAAGTTTTTGGTACCTTGCGTACACACGTACGTACGTTCTTCCCGAATGTGAACGGTGCCCAACCCACAAACTTTTTTTTTTTTTCGATTTTGGTAACTGGTTTTTTGGTACCTTGCGTACACTTCATGTGATCGCAGAGGTGTACGCTATGTATCTTGCATACACCTCACGTACCTTGCGTACGCCTCTGGTGTAAGCATACCTTCTGTCTACACTTCTGGTGTACGTGTACACTTCTGTTAGCGCCAAGTGTGTCTTGGTGTTGAAGGTCCAGGCCTCATGAGTCTTATCATATCGACCACCGATAATGTAGATAACGTCTCTTACATCGGCGGCAAGAGCCCAAATACACATGAAGCACTTCACCATGAACTTTGATTCAGCATTGTCCAGGTGGTAATGTCCAAATCATAAACATGGAAATTGTCCATCAACAGCAACTGGTGGTTCGTTCTCACAAACCATAGATATATGCCTTATATCTTACCACGTTAATGGGTCATGTTCACATTCGGGGAGAATGTGAACTTATTCTGAGAATCGCCGTAGTAAAAAAGGGCCTGAAAAAACGAACAGAACTGTACGTATTTTACCGGAATGGTAGTGGTGCCCAATGCTGTGGGAGCTACGAGCATGCTCAGTGTTACTCTGGAATTCAGGCCATGCTAGCTTGTGCTTGCATGCTTACTCACAAAGAAAAATTGCCTGTTTTGGTTTCACGAGTACTGTAATGGTGCAATGCTGTAATGGTTAGGTTAGGTTAGGTTAGGTTAGGTTAGGTTAGGTTAGGTTAGGTTAGGGTGGCGAATTTTGCTGGTTGTGCACAACATGTTTTGTGTAAGTTCAAACATAACTTGATTTTGCGCAAGCATAACTTTTGCCACCCTAACCTAACCTAACCTAACCTAACCTAACCTAACCTAACCTAACCTAACCTAACCTAACCTAACCTAACCTAACCTAACCTAACCTAACCTAACCTAACCTAACCTAACCTAACCTAACCTAACCTAACCTAACCTAACCTAACCTAACATTACTTAACCACTCAGTCATCAGGTAGTGATAGTATATTGCCCCAGACCGCTTCAGTGGCTGAATTGATGAATTCGACATTAACTCTAACCTAACCTAACTTTGGGTTGCATTGAAATACAGGAAGAATGCAAACATTCTATAGAATGGTACAGGTCTGCCGAAAAACATTTTTAAGCGGGAGGGCAAGGGAAATTTTACATTGCCGGAAAACCAACGCCGTTTTGTGTGCGGTGCCGGTATTAGAGTGTAACGTGCTAGTTACTACCACAAATGTTTTATTCACCAAAGAAAGAGATGTGTAACGGACACCATTGTCTTTAAACTGCATATTTTTTTATTCAGGTTTGGGACATAGGACACTAGATAATACAAATAAGGCACCAAGAACCAAAAGCCGGCGGATTTGATACCCACCTGAACAACCTCGTGAGACACACCAGAAACACAGCGACACAACACTGTTTTTTTGGCTGGATTTAGTGTTGTGACGCTTCTATGTTGCCAGAGCTGGTAGAGTTCAGCAAATGGTGCAAGAAGTCTAGAACCATGCGCCCAACCACGCACGCAAAAGGGCCAGCTGCCACAATTGTGGCAGTAGTGGGTGCGCGGAAGTCATCTCCAACAAATGGTTGCTGTCAAGTGGTGAGCAGGGGTGTGTTGAATTCGCTGCAGCTGATATCATATCATATCAACAAACCACTTCTTCCTGTGAGCTAAGTGCTTCTCATGCTTGAGGAATCTCTTTACTCTCTCCTGTGTTGATATTTGTGGCTTGTCTCCGCGAGCGCGGCTGTAGCTTCTACCAAGAGAGAGGCCAAACTCCCCTAAAAGAATTTGTCGTTCATATTGCTTTTTGAAAACGTTTCACTGGCTGCAAGCGTAAGGAGAGTGTTCACCCGGAAATTTTCCTTGTGCTGTAACTGTCAGTAGAAAACGTATTGTGTTGCAAATGCATTCCTTCATGTAGTCCCATTGGTTCAGAACCGCTAGGTGGAAAGGAGGTGAAGGGAGCGAGAGCATGTGACACAAGGTTAGCAATAACCTGTGGCATAATTTTTGTCCTTTGTTTATACACCAAAAAGGTGAGCCCCCCTTGGGCTCAAGAGCAGAGGGTATGATAGACCGTGGGAATGTGGTTAAACAACCCGGTGCAGTTGAAAGGGAAATAATGCAAAGATGGGAGTAGCATGGTTACGTATGGAGAAAAGCATGAGTAGCAGCAATCCAGTCGCACCAAATATCTGCTGTTGCAATGATAGAAGTTATGGAGTGCTCCCAATGGAGAAAGATCATAAACGCCGTATTGAGTTAAGAAATTAAGGCACTTGCTATCTTCCCAATCCAGTGTGGAAATTATCGATCAGCTACTCAGCCGCCAGCTGAGGCGTTGACATTCTTTTTTTTTCCTTTCTTGCGGGTGGGGCGCTGTCTTTGGTGGTGTCAGTGATGGAGTAGATGAAGAAGTGGCATTCATTTGGGAGCTGGCACTCACTTTGGTATCAACTTCCTTCTCCTTGTTTTTTTTTTTTTTTTAAGCCAGAAGAAAGAACGAGTATTATCTTCACTGAAGTAGATGTTCGGTAAAATCATTTCGTGTTTGGTGTAGCAGTAATCAAAATGGTGACCAGCATGGTTGCATGCAATGAGCTTCCTTGTTAAGGAACACAAACTGTGCCTCATAAGCACTGATGAACATTGTACACAATACAAGGAGTGAGAAAAGACACATAAAGAAGACCAAAAGAGCTGTATTAGGTAGGCTTTCCACGTCGTGACCGGAGTAGTTCCCAATGAAGGAGGTGTTCTGGCCGTAAAACAACCACTCTTCCTAAAAGTTCTAAATCATTAACGGAGAACAGTCTTGGAAGACCCATGACTCTCACTCTCACTCCTGAAATCATTATAGGAGGGGGGAGTGTAGAGTGAAATCAGTAAGATTTCTCCCAAAATTATCTCGGCCTTTCCGTTTTGCGCAGAGCAAACAACTCGAGAGGTATCTTGGATTCTTCATCTCGCCGAGAGGCAAGCTAGTTATCCCAGAAGTGCTGATCGACAAATGCATCAACATAATGATTCGATGCAAATGTCTTCCATTATCATTTGTGGGAGACATGACAGTACTTACCTCCTATATTCGCCCAAGACTGCTCTAGCGAACAACAAAATCGTCATGCCCCCACATCAACACATACACAAAGGCTGAGCGATGGTTTCTGAGATCATCAAAGCCTTTCAACAAGGAGGACCCATCTACACCACTGTTCTCTGATGTTAAGCTCCTCCCATCCTGGATTTGGGTTCAGAATGTGGCCTCTAGACCTCAGCATCAGGATACAATGCACCACCGTACTGCTCCACAGCTACGTCCATAAAGCAAGAGAGATATCACACACACTTCTCAGCAACGAATCTAGAGTCCCAGATGGAAAGGGAGCATTCCTGCTATTGGATAGAAAGACATTCACTATACCTCAATCTTACCATCAACTATTCCAGGAAGGGTTCGAGCGTTTTTGTTTGCCCGCCCCCTTCCACTATCAACAACACAAGGGAGAATACTTCAGACGGTATAATGCAAGCCCTCCCGAGCTGTTCAAGTGGTTTTCACACACAAAACTCCGTCCGAACATCCTTTCATTTGCCTGGCGACTACTTCACCATCCACTGTTCTTGTACCTCATCACATACTGCCCTCTCCTGTGGTACTCCATCACCGAACAGGCGAGCATCTTTTCGACCACTGCGAAGGAATATAGTTCCTTCAACTCACAACCGCCACTTACAAACCTAACCTACTACAACCACCATACCCTCACCCCACTCATATCGTGTTGGGCAATCTGGAAATCCACTTGGGGAAATTGTACACCATGGCCCAAAGACCAAATGACGTCACTAGCAAGTCAATGAAGAGGATTTTGGAAGAAGAATTCCATCGGATGAAGTTGGCTCATCCCTGGCATTAACCCTTTTCCCCTTATTGTCTTTAAAATAAAAAAAAATCAGTAAGATTTCTTGCCAATGACTCCGTTTACCCAACATTGTGGGGGGGGGGGGGAAAGCCAGAGCAGCCTTGGGTTTGCCATATTGAAATTGAGATCTTTCTTATCACTGTATTAGTAAACAAAAATAATAATAACCCTAACCCTAACCCCTAGCAAAGAAGGAGGAACTGCGAACCAGACACCCTCTCCGACCCACACCGCCCAACCTTCATCGCAAGATAAGGGGCAAAACAAAGGGAACTCCAAACACACCACCTCAACGGTCTCGAGAGGAGGGGAAAAACACTGCCAAGCGCCAGAATGGGCGCAAGGGATCATGACCCCCCCCCCCACTCCTCAGGGCAGCCCTCTACAACGTAAAGGGCTGCCACCCCACTCCAGATCGCCCAAACAAGCCTCAAGAGATCTTGGATTACCTACGACTCACAGGTTCCCACTTTGCGGCGATCACCGAGACCCACACTCTAGCTGAGAACAACCCTTTCTCCTAACCCTCGTGAAGGGGGCGGTGTTCACACACCACCCTCTGAAAAAGAAGCAAGGCGTTGCGCTCTTACCCCTTCCACAAGTCCATCACCTTCGAGGTCCTATCCCAACAGGATGGCCGATTCTTGAAGGCTACACTTATGCACCAACAACACCCTCCCATGATCGTCGCAGTGCTGTACGCCCCCCGCAAACACACCCGCAGAGAGAGCCAGGTTCTTTCGACAACATAAAGACGACCTCAAAGATGGCGACAGCCTCTGCTAGGGGACTTCAACTAGTTGTTACACAGCAAGCAGACCGGTCCTCTCCACTCACCAATTTTTCGGATGCTTTAGAGTGCTCGAATCTATCCTCCATCTCAACGACTTACATGACACACTTCCCACCGGCTCACCACACACATTCACAGGCAATCAAGGATACACAGCTCGACTGGACAGAATTTACCTCCCCTCTGACTCGGTGATGACACCTTCGGCAATCCCATCCAACGACCCCCACATCTCCGACCATACTCCAGTAGTCATGGACCTCCTTGAAGAGACTGCAAGAACGCCTTTCATGTGGTCAGCCAATCAAACAGATATCAGAGACCCCCGAATTAGCACCTATCATCCGATGGGCAATCGAGTCATGGGCCTTGTCGCCCAATCTAGTCGAGACCATGGACATCCTCAAAGCGAGCACCAAGCAGATCCTCCGCAACAAACACAAATCCGCACGGAAGCAGCAGTCATTTGTCCTCGACACAGAGACCCCGGCACTCCTTCGATCGTACACGGCCAGGCGTATTCTAGAACGCACGGCTAGCCGGGACCACGCGAGAAAATTACCATCCAAATTCCTTTCTCTTCTAATCAACTCCACCGTGAGGTCCAGCCACATTCCAGGACTATGCAAAGGTCAACAAGTCGTTGATCAAGACAAGGGACTAACCCGAAGCCTTTGCAGACTTCTACTCACAACTGTACGAACCAAGACCATCTCAACCCGCGAAGACCCTACGCGTGAGGAAGATGAAAAACCAGCTGGGTGAGGAACAGCCCAATCACAGAAGAAGAAGTACGCACAGTCATCCGAAACGCAAGGAACTGGTCATCCCCGAGTGAAGAAGGTCTGCCATATGAGTTCTACAACACGTTTGAACAAGAGATAGCTACCCCCCTAATAGAACTCTTCAACCAAATCCTCAAAACCGGCACAATCCCCCACTCCTGGCAAAGGGTAATTTTGAAACCTTTTCTCAAGGAAGAAAAGGACCCCACACAAATCGCCAGCTATAGACCCATCAGCCTCATCAACACCGACTCGAAGCTCCTGTCGGCGATATTTGTTCAAAGGTTCTGGCGTTTTGCCCATAAGCTCTTCCCCCATACACAAACAGGCTTCACCACGGGACGCAGCATCTCTACTCAGCAATTTGGAAGGTCTCCAACTGGGCTCGAGAAGGGGAAGTCCCATGTCATCTTACTTGACTTTGAAAAGGCATACGACCGTGTCTCCCACGAGTGGCTCTCAACGGTGCTCACAAAAACAGGCCTCCCAAGCAATTTCATTCGCTTCATCCCTGGCAACACACCTCCACGCCACAGCACAGATCATGGTCAACGGACTACCCTCGCGAGCCTTTCTATTGGGCGGAGGAGTTAGGCAAGGAGAACCCCCTAGCACCGATCATATTCAACCTGACTCTTCAGCCTTATATCGACGCCCTCAACAGAGCTGGCATCGAAGCCCATGCCCATGCTGACGACACTGCGATAAAGATAAACTCCAGAGAACATCTCCTCAACTTTCTCCCGACTGACTAAAGACTACGAGTCTTCTTCCGGAGCCCTGTTGAATGAAGGAAAATCCAGCTGGCTACGGGGCAGAAACGCCCCTCCACTCCAACTTCCCTTTCGCAACACCAAATCAGAAAGATATCTGGGAGTTCAGTTATCCCACCGGGGGACCATCAGAGTCCTCAAAACAACGATTGGAGAAGATTCAGCGGACACTCTCAGCAGCCAGACGTCTCTGGCTGGTCAACACTAGGCCGAATGAAATATACTGAATCTATACGTTCGACCAATCATCCTTTTCACACTCACCGCAGCAACGGACCTACACAGCCTTCAACTATACCAAGGGTGGGAGAACTGGTTGCTTCCACCGGGCAACACCCCTCTCGACTCAGATAAACACTACAGGGGCACAAATCGCTGATAAGAGAAAGCACTCCCTCAACACCATGCCTCTACCCAAGATCGAATGGCAAATCGAAGATAGGAGGATGAAATCTTGCCCACAGAGCGGCCAAGGGAGAAATACCAAAAAACACCCACCGAGATGGGATGGCAAGACACAAACAGAGCACAGGGAGAGAACGGACAAACAAACCTCTAACCCCTTTCCAAACGGCCAGGTCAAACTGGGGGAACAATTCAACACAGACTGGCGGCTACTCTGGCTCTCATGGAAGAGGACACGGATTCGGAACCCAATCAAAAGCTTCATGTGGAAGCTTACCAACCGAGTACTCCCCACACTACCAGGCTCTTGCACGACCTGCTTCTCACCCTGGACCCAAGATCACGTCTTTTGGGAATGTCCCCACACCATAGGCCCGACACTCCAAACTTCCTACTCCTTCTGGTTTTCAACCTCGAACACACACTCACAACAAAGAACAGAGATAATACTCAACCTTTGGGCAATTTAGTCTATCATCACTTCAACCACACACTCAGGCAATGAAACACCCCCACCGATCACATGGAAGAAATTAACAACAGCAAAATTTGAACAAGAAAAATGAAAAATGTCCTTCCTTTCTTAATAAATTGAAAAACTTAAAAAAAAAAATAAATATAAAAAAAAAATAATAAATAAAAGTTGAAAGATAAGTAAACTTAGTAAATAAGAAAGTATAACAATGCCTAATTCACTTTAACAAATATAGTCTTTTAATAATAAAATTTTATTCTTTTTTAGCTATAAACCCTAACTCTAATCCTAACCTCTAACCCTAACTCTAATCCTAACCTCTAACCCTAACCTCTAACCCTAACCCTAACCCTAACCCTAACCCTAACCCTAACCCTAACCCTAACCCTAACTCTAACCCTAACCCTAACCCTAACCCCTGAGGATGATAATGATTGCGAGGAGTTTGCTGTTCCTGTATTTCACCTCCTCCTTTTTCATGTCATTCATGCAGCACTGGGCACTGGGTACTTTTTTTCCTTATGGACTATTTTTTTTATTAGGTCAATTCTGAACTCAGACAAGAACTCCCCCTTCTTTCATCTTTCTACAAACTTATTGCACTTTTGTGCTGCGATTGCAAGATTTTTTCCTCCATAATTACCTTCCAAATACAACTTTTCTTTGCTTCAATCTTTCCATCACACCAATTTGGTTACATACTTCAGGCGTTTTACCCACCATAGTGCCCTCTACTTTGCACACTTCATCAAACATATGGTAAAATGAGGGTAACTACATGTTACATCCGCTTCAAGCTCTTTTACCACCTTAGTATCACCACATCTTGTGATATTGACTCTTACAAGTTCGCAGAAAGCTGGTTTCTATCTTTTCACCAAGACTTTGAAGATTCAGCAAGTTCATGAGTACTCTTCTCAAAGAGAAAACTCGGCCACTCAAGCTTCTACTTTTGCATTCAACTTTGCTCTTCAACTAACCAAGCTGTCAGTCTTCATTTGTACTTTCGTACTTCCCTACTTCTGAACTAGCCACGTGTTTTGTTGGCTGGAGAGTTGGAAAGCACTGTTACTGGAATTTGACCTCTTCTTGGAGGTACCTACTTCAATGAGATTGAGTAAGTAAAAGGTGGAATTTTTGTTACTGTAATGTGATTGCGAGTGGAGAGAGTCCTTCTTCGTTTAGTGGGTAAGCTCGGTGAGGGGCTATGTGGTGTCTATAATTTGTTTCTGGGTTGAATGGCGCATGTCTGGAGGAGAGAAACCATCTCTCCCACTTCATATATTCTTGTGACAATGAGTTGATATGAGATGATTGGCCAGATCTAGCAGTGAAAGACTACCATTTGACCAGTGATTGACACCCAAAGTCGTCTCCATTTGCTTAACTTCCCAAAGATGAGGTCTAGAGATTTTGAGAGTACTTTGATCTTTCCAGAGTTTAGGAGGATTAAGAGGCGTTGTCTTTGTAGGGTCTTTTCCTTTCTTGGAAAAAGGCTTGATGATTGATCGCTTTTATGAGGTAAAGATTTCATAAGGGAGACCGTCTTCACCTGGGGCCAAAAACCGATTCATTTGTCAAAAGACTTTGTTGAGTTCTGTAGAAGTGATCAAAAGCGCGACTCGGGACTGTGGTTCTGGATTACACGGTGAGATAGAGTTTGACAGTGTGTTTAGAGTGTTAGGAGAATGGGAATAGAGCTGGATATAGTCATTTGTGAAGGCGTTAGATATGTCGATGGGGTTATTGGAGGGTGCGATGTTGATTTGGAGAACTGTTATGGAGGATCGTATCTTTTTGAGGTAGTGCGTAAGAAAATGAAGAGAGAATCTCTCCAAATTTGTTTGCAAAGTCCGTCATATGAGCTGCCCTTTCATCGATGGCTATGAGGATGAAAGTAAATGGGTCAATATGTGTGTGAGAATCTAGAAGAGGGTTGTGTGAGGGGGTGGGTGTGTGGTGGTACAATTTGGCGATGCTCTGGAGTTACTTTTTCAGTGACAAGCTGATCTGCAAGGGTGTGGTCGGGTAAAGAGTGAAAAAGAAAACAGGCATCTGCCACTATGAAAAGAAAGCTGGGTTCATGAAGAATGTTGGTGTTGAGCTTCCAGTAGGGGTTTTTGGGGGGAGATCATGTCGAACAGGCCTGGAATGTGATCTAGGACTACACAACACCCACTTGCAACAAACACTGCACTACACCATAATACCCTCACCAAACTCACTCGCGCTCACTTTATGTAGGCCTAAAAATGAAGGGTGAAGGATATTACAGCGTGAACACAAAAGGTGCTATGAATGTCTTGAATAATGCTATACCTTTGATGGAAAAAGGCGCAATAAGTTTGCTCGCGGACTCTCTCTCTTCACTGAAAATTATCATATTACTGATGTTGTAGCTGCTGATGGAGGAACCTCTCAATAAATCATCCGCTTTATTGCATTGTCCAATATGATACACAGGTTGGCAAAGTAAATTTTTGTGATTTAAGTTGTTAAGTTAACAAAAGTTGAGACCTTTTTTTTTCTTCGTTTCCAAAAGAGGTCTATTATTATTATTCAGTGGCTATAAAAGTGAATATAAAAAGTTTACCTTCATACTAGTGTTTATAACTTTTTAATCCCTTTTCATCAAACTATAAAAGGTCTAATATAAAAACTCAAACATCAAGTTAGCAAATGATAAAAAAGATTCTGGATCGACAAATTTTTCCCTTCGATTCACTGGCTGCTTTTCCCTTGCATCCGCATCTTTCTTTGGTTCCTATCCTTTCCCACACGCGCTGAACTGTTCGGATCATGCAACCCTAAAGAGCGCCAGCATGCATTGGAAGACAGACCTGCCAACACCTCGGTGAATACTATTTCTTGCCCCGTAGACAGGAAACTACGACATCAAACTCTCTTCCTTGATCACTCAGAGGACAACTGAGCGCCTTTAGTTCAAGTCCCGCTTGATTCCGGAGTCAACAGTGACACTAATAGGATAAGAACTCCTTTGAAAGCTATCAGAAGAGCTCCACCCTGCCCCTCCTAGACAGTCAAACTCTTACCATGCATTTAATCGGTTTGTTTGCTATGCCCCTCAAAGCTCAATAAACTTGGTCCAAAAAAAATAAAAAAATAAAAAAGATTCTAGTGTAAGAATATACACTTAAAACTTAGAGTCAAAAAACACAATAATAATATAATTAGTAAAAAAACTACTTTATTATGAATTTATCAATTATATAGTTAATAAATATTATTACATTTGCAATATACAAGTAAAATTTATTATATAATCATAATATATTTTATTTAAATAATATTATTATAAAAAAATATATGTTTGCTAATTTTAGGTTTTTTATGTATATATAACTATAAACCCTTAAATAATAACCACTTTAAATAATAATCACCCTAAATACTATTAACCCTAAAAATCCTAACCCTAAAAAATATAATTTAATAGAATATGTATGCTAAAGCATACATATAAACAGTTCATACAAAA
>Ga0209915_1004246_pt1 | contig 10781 bp, 13 predicted proteins | sample ThiBiot_750_plan_FD_183952 | JGI IMG/M metagenome (GOLD analysis project Ga0209915, IMG submission 183952) | Wastewater bioreactor microbial communities from Cape Town, South Africa - Thiocy_cont_750_plan (SPAdes) | ecosystem: Engineered > Bioreactor > Thiocyanate-remediating > Anaerobic-Aerobic... | reverse complement strand
CGGGCATGACCCGCAACACGGTCATGAACGATACGTTCTGGCGGTCGCCATCGGGCATCGCGTTCCTGAAGGCTCAGGCGTGGCACGAGGCCGGGAAGCCGTATCCCGCGCCGGAGGCGGACTGGATCGAAGCGCAGCGACGGGTGTTCGCCAACGAGCTGCCAAACACGGCCGCCAAGAACGTCGCCCCGCCGAAGGCCGATTTCAGCGCGGACGTGAAGCGGGTGCAGACCGATCTTGTCGCGCTCGGCTATCACGAAGTCGGAGAGGTCGATGGTCTGATCGGCGGTCGGACGCGCGGCGCAATCGCGGCGTTCATGAACGATCGGCACGAGGTCGCCACGACGTCGATCACGCCGGCGCTGGTGGCCGAGATCGCCAAGGCCAAAGCTGAGAATTGGCCACGGCCGGTCGCGCCGTCGCGCGCCTATGCCACGGCAAAGGACATCGCGCCGAAGGTCGAAGCGGTGAAGCAGAACGCCTGGTCGCGGTTCTGGTCGAAGGTGCTGGCGGTGCCATCCACGGCAGGCGCGGCGACGTGGGGCGTCGTCAGCAATATCCCGGCCGCCAACGATGCTGCGTCCCCCTACATCGCCATGGGCAAGGAGTACGTCAGCAGCGTGCCGGGCTGGGTCTGGCTGCTGGTGATCGGCGCGGTCGGGTTCGCGATTTGGCGCTCAACCAACAAGAGCGAAGCCGCGACCGTCGCCGATTATCAGACGGGGAGGCTGAATTGATGGACACGCTCTCCTGGGCCTTCAACTACGTGCCGTGGTGGGTGTGGGTCGTCATCGCAGTCGTGCTGCTGGTGGTGTTCTGGCAGCCGGTGATGGCCCTTTGGCTCGGAGCGCCGAAGTGGCTCAAAGGTCTGATCATCGGCGCCGGCGCGCTGTTCACCGCCTATGTCGCCGGCCGCAACAAGGGCTCCAAAGACGAGCGCGGCCGCCGCGCCAAAGCCGATGCTCACGCCATCCAGAACCGAAAGGACGTTGACGATGAAGTTCGCAATCTCAGTCCGAGCGATGTTGACAAGCGCCTTGATCGCTGGCGGCGCGATTAGCCTCGGCGGATGCGCGACCAGCAATTGCGCCGGCTGGTCGCCGATCCTGCCGTCCCGGTCGGACAAGATGACCATCGGCACCAAGCAGCAGATCCTCGCTCACAACGAGTTTGGTGCCAAGCAGGGCTGCTGGAAGGGGCGACAATGACCTGTTCGCTCGCCGGCCTCGTGCGCCATTTCAACAACCGGATATCCGAGGCGAGCGCCGCATGGATGATGATCGGCATTGCCGTGCTGATCGTGACGAACCCGGCGGCTGCCGATGCGCATTCGTTCGACCTGATCGGCGTCGCTATTGTTGACGATTGGCTGGCGCCAGCGTTCCTGACAGTTGGCGTGGTACGGATGGCGGCGCTCGTCGCTAACGGCAGTTGGCCACTATACGGACCATGGATGCGCGCTGGCGGGGCTTTGCTCGGCGCGCTGATCTGGTCGCAGATGTGCCTGTCGCTCGTCCTGCTCGCTCTCCCTTCGCCCGGCATCCCGATTTATGCGGTCCTGACCGGAACCGAGCTTTTCTCAATCTATCGGGCGCTGGCGGGACACAATGGACGCAATCAACGATAAGGCCTTCGCCGCACTTGGCGCCTATCCGATCGTCCAGTCCGCGGTTGCCATCACCATCCTGCTCGGCGCGTTGTACCTGGTGATCCGCGCTACTCGCGATAAACCGCCGCCGCTGCCGCCTCACGAGCCGGTGCCACAATGGCTGATGATTGGCCCGATGCACGACATGATCGGCGCGGTGCACGACGTTGCCGAACAGTCCCGCCGCACCAACGACTTGCTGCGCGAGGTCAAGGACGTGATGAGCGACGCGGTACGGGAGACTCAGCACGCGCGGCAGACGCTTGAGCTAATCCGCAACGAAAGCCGGATGCGGTAGAGAGGGTGTCGCAGCTCATCCCATAAATCGCCGTTGCCTCTTCCGACGCACGTCGCTTCGCGATGATAGATAATCGTTGGATTTTGGGTTAGCCACCCATCGCAAAACTGGATTTTGTCAAACGGAATCCGCCGTTGCCGATGCAGTTTTTGCCGACGCTCATGTTTTCAGGAAGGATAAGCGTACCCGCTTCTGAAACCTTGTATACTCGAGGGGTGATCTCGGGGTGTCTGAACGTCCCGGTAATCATCAGCGCGTGAGGGTTCAAATAGGTGATATGCAAAGCCTCGTGATCTCGTTCATCATAGACGATCAAGGTACTTTGATCTGGTCGCGCCTTTCGGACTATTGGGGATACCCAGAATTCGGAATTTTTGATGCTCGCTATAACCCTTTGCTCTTCGCCATATACACGGAGCGTCTTGATCGTTAGAGGTCCACGATCCCCTTCGCGATCGATTGTAATCAGTTCGTCCTTTCCAGATCTCAATACAACGTGGGGAAAAAAAGTGGCCCAAGCCACGTCGGTGCCCAAGAATACGGCTAGTGAATTATCTGGAAGGATGCATTTGTTCGGTAATTCTGGGGTTTTTTGGTTTGATGGAAGTAATATTCCATCGTTTTTCGAAAGGTCTTGAGGCTTCGGCGCAGCCTTTTTGTCCATCTCCAAGGCACCGATAAGTCCTAAAACTGAGCCGAGCACAATTAGAAACACGCTGACATAAACAAGCATGCTTCCGCTCCTTTCGAGTAAGTTGCGGCGCCCAAGGTCAATGTACGTAAAAAGGGCAGCGGCTCCTGCGACGGCTGTCGAAACCAAAATCGCGCCGATCCATAGTTGATCCGGCCAAATTCCGAGAGCGCCCGTCCCGGCGAGCCCAATCAGGGCTAGCAGGATTCCTAAAGATCCGTCGAACGTCATATCGGCCCTACTTCGTCAGATTTCGACGGGCCTTGCGCAACGATCTTGAGTCGGTTGTCTGGCCACGGCCGGTGCAACTTCAGTGCTTCGCGCGGTTCGGCTGTCAGCCACGTTTCCCAATCTTCCTCGTGCAGGATCACCGGCATCGCCTTCGGGTGGATCGGCGCCACCACGGCATTCGGCTCGGTCGTCAGAAACGAGTAGAGCAGATGTTCGCCCTCGACCGGCTTGGCCTTGGTGCCGCGCGTTCCGGTCCACGGCCGCCACAGCCCGGCGAAGGCGAACAGCGGTCGCGTCTCGTCGATCGAGAACCAGACGATATCCTTCCGGCCGGTCGCGGGATCCGGCTTCGGTGCGTACTCCGAGAAGCTCGTCACCGGCACGAGGCATCGATACTCCGGCTTCATCCAGGCGCGCCAGAACGGGCTCGCTACGTTGCGGATGTTCGTCACCGGCTGGTAGCCCTTCGGCGGCGGCGGGAAGCCCCAGCGCATTGTCAGCAACTCGCGGCCGCCGTCCACATTGCGCACGACGGGCGCGATGCCATCAGGGAAGATGGATGGGCTTGAAGGTAGGTTGCCCGCGCTGTCCTTGCTGATCTTGAACAGTTGTCGGATCGCGTCCTGGCTGCGTGTCATCGAGTAGAGATTGCACATTCAGCCGGTCTTTCTGGCGCGCCGTGGTTCGGCGTCGGGTGGGGTCGGCACCTGGAGAGCTACCAGATTCGGTCTGAACTTCCGCCCGGTGACCTCAAAGCATGGCTGGCAGTAAAGGCGGAGCGTGTGTATCGGCTTGTCGCGGGGCCAGATCACTTCCGACAGATCGATGCGTCGCGTGGTGCAGCATTGACCGCACCTGACCTCGAGCAGAGTGCAGCCCGCATCTATGGCGTGCTGGATCCGCGGCGAGGGCGCTGCATCTCCGCCAATGAATTGCCGAGCATTCCATTCCTCGCAGGCGTAGCGGTGCGCCATCGCCAGATGTTCGGCTGCCGCAGCATACGCGCTCTCGGCCTTGCGGACGAGTTCCTGCTGCATCTGCTCGACCCGCTTTAACTCGCGGACGTAGTGCTTCCGGTCACGGCCCGAGAGGGGGATATGGATGATGCGTGGCGACATATGCGCATCAAAGCGCGAGTCCGGCGTCTAGGCAAATCGTCCTATATACTGTGGATGGAACTGGTCCGATCTACTTTGGCTTGAGATATTCCGGCATTGGCCCCACATCGGGCTCCGGGCCATCGGATCCCATGATCTTTGCCAGTTCGTCGAGGTGCTGGCCGGCGTTATCTGGATCGGTGATGACCTGATTGAAGACGCGTTCAAAGTCTTCAACGACGTTGTCGTCCACGTACTGAGATTTGGTGCGGCGAGGGATGAAGGTGAGCAGCTTGCCGATCATCACTTCCTCTCCTTGCCGACCGGCCTATCCCTTGACCCATGCTCTGCGACGTAGCCTAGGCGGGGCTTGTTGGTGACGTGGGGCCAGTGGGTCATGGCTCCGGCCCACCGTTCGCAAAATAGCTACCCCAAGCAGACTTCAATGCGGTGCGGTCGCTCACCGGCGGTGAGCCTCGTTCAACGAGGTGGCGGTTGCGCTCCCACTGTTGCCCCAATGTGTTATTGCAGAGAGCGTGAGCAAGTCGCACATTCGCGACTTTGTTCGGGCCGTTTTCGCGACGCGGTATCAGATGTTCGATGGTCGCGCGTAGCGGATGCGTATCGCCTTCTCCGGCATACGGTCGCATTTGCTTTCCGCAGATGCAGCAGAGCATCCGCTGCTCAGTCCACCAATAATTGACGACACGTTCCTTGTCCTCTTTCGTGCGCCATTCGAAGTTTGGATCCATCTCTCCATCCTAGCCCGGATCGGTGGTGGTGTCAGGATGGTCGGCACCGCCCTGCCAATATGCTCGCACGGCGGCCTTGTACGCGCGGAACGCGGCCAGTTTCTTGGCAACGCGCGCTTTCACCATTTCCCTCTTCTCTTTTGCGATTCGCTTCTTGCGCCCCAGCGTCCGATGGCGCTTCGGCGCGTGCTCACATCGATTATCGAGGAGCGCCTGTCTGGCTGCGTCCGAGCGGCCGTGCGGGTCGTTGAACGATCGATGCGCCATCACTCCCCCTCCTTGGAGGGCGGGGAGGGGTCTTCCCACCTGCTGCGTCGCTCGTCTGAATATTCAAGCCAGCCGTTAACTGGCGCGGGCGGGGTGAACCAGATCGGTGGGTAAAAGCGCCGCCGCCATGTAGAGCGCAACCAGACGCGCCCGCCTTGTTCCAAGCGCGCCGGCCTCCACGCAAACCATCGCCGCCACTCCGAGGCGATACCTTCGCGAACGTGGAGAGGGACAGGCCGCCCCTGGCGACGCTCGCTCATCGCCCCACCCCCCGTGAACGCGAACGGGGAGAGAACAGGCGCGTGTCAATTTTGTGCCAATCACTGGCGCAGGTTCGAGATTCGTTCACGCTTGGAGCAGCAAGTTCGCTCAAAGCAGAATTCAAAAAACGCCTGAAAACATTGGTTTTGTGAGACAACCGGAAAAACAGGTTGTCCCCCCGGGCGGGTCACCCTTTTGGGGGGCCGATTTTCAATCGCCGCATTCGCGGTCGCAAGCGCCGCCACTATTTTCATACACGAAGGCCGCCTGACGCGAGGTCGCGCAAGACCGCGCACCGCGCGGAATTTTCGCGAGGGGCAGGCTGGACATCGCCAGACTTTTCCACAGTATATTGAGGTAATACCTCAAGTGATTCGTTGCGTTGCGTCCGTGACCGTTTTCCTCTTTGCGGACTTTTTCATGGCACAACGAACCGATGTCGAACGCGGCCGCGCCATTGTCGAGCGCTGGTGCGCTCTGGCCGAGCGAAGGCTCGATTATCTTCTTGAACTCCAGGATAGCGGTCGCTGGCAACGCTTTCACAGCGAGTCGGATTTTCTTGACAATGTGCGGGAGGCGAGAGCCGCCGTCGAAACATGGCGCCTGCTGGCATCGCGCGAAGCGTCGCTGAACAATCGGCCGATCGATTTCGACTGGCTTGGACGCGATGCGTTGCCATTGGCGCAGCGCGATAGCGTCAAACGCTACGATCGCGCAAGCGCATCCGCGCCCGTTGCGAGTCCGCCGGCGATCGACGGGCCGGGCGCTGCCCATGCTTTGCCGATGCCCAGCCAGACGGCGGCCCTCGATCTCGCGACGATGCAGGATCGCTATCCGCTGCTGCGCAACGCGCTGTAGAAAGGGCTGGAGCATGATCCCGAAAAGTGGAAACCGGTTTTCGGAGAAGATCATGCTCAAACAAAAGGATAAACCACGGCTCTGATTCAACGCAGTTGGAGCAGACCCTGGGAAGCGCCTATCGCACCGTGTTGGTGCCGAGCGTGATCTGCCTGAAGCGCGCGGCGCCGTCGCGGGTGAGGTCCGGCGTCACCGGCTTGGCGTGATCGAGGCCGACCACCGCGCCGCGCGGTGCCTCCGCGATCACGTTGCCGTTCACGAGCGCCGTGCCCGCGCCGTCTGCCACCGATATGCCGATGCCGATGAAGGCCTTGCGGATCACGTTGCCGGTGATTGCGACGTCGCGCAGATACTTGCCCCAGCCGGCGACGATGCCGAAGGCCGGCGCGTTCTCGATGACGTTGCCCGACACCGCGCTGTCGGCTTCGACGTAGATGCCGATGCCGGCGTCGTCTTCGGGCGCGGTGGCAATGGGGCGCTTCGGCAGCAGGTTGCGGATGATGTTGCCCTGCACGACGGCGATGCGGGCGCCTTCGTTGAAGTTCGCCACCGAGACGCCGACCGCGGCGCGGTCCACGGTGTTGTTGGCGATGATCGCGCCCTCGAATGCGAACTCGGAGTAGAGCGCGACCTCGCGCACGTCGCTGACGCTGTTGCCGGTGATCTGGATATTCGACGCCGAGTTGCCGCGCACCGCCGAGTAGTCGCAATTGCGGATGCGGTTGCCGCGCACGATGACGTTGCCGGCGCGAAACGCGTTGATGGCGTTGCCGTACTGACCCGAGCCGCCGGGGCCGGCCTTGATATCCTCGATGCGATTGTCGATCACCTGCGTGCCGTCGTCGCCGATCGCGGTGCGCAGGATTTCGATGCCGTTGTCGCTGGTGTCGGCGATGGCGTTCTGCGCCACCAGCAGCCCCTGCGCGTCGAACGAGACGATGGCGGTGGTGGCGACGTGACGGATGATGTTGCCGCGCACCTCGCCGGCGACGTTTTCGAACCAGATGCCGTTGCCGCCGCTGCGCACGATCTCGCAATCGATAATGCGAATGTCGCGGCCCGCGCCGCAATGGATCAGGCCGCGCCGTTGCGGCAGCGGTATGCCGCCGCCGTCGAAGGTAATGTTACGCAGTCCGATGCTGTTCGCGCCTGCCGCGGTCAGCAGCGACGCGCCGCCGGTGAAGGCGAGTTTCGTCGCGCCGCGCACGCCGACCATCTGCGCGCCGTTGGAGAGATTGAGCGGTCCGCTGCGATAGACGCCGGGCGGCAGCGCCAGCGGGACATTCGCGCGTGCCGCTTCGTCGAGCGCGCGTTGCAGCACGCGGGTCTGATCGTCGGGGCTGCCGGGCCGCACGCCGTAATGGGTGGCATCGTGGCCGAGCGTTGAGATCGGCGGCGCCGCTTTCGATGCGCGTTGCGCCCACGCCGGCGTCGCGCCCGCGAGCAGCGCGGTCGCACCGATCCCGATTGCATCGCGACGGCTGATATCCATGCGTAACTCCGGTCGGCATTCGTTCCGATGCCTGACCAGATAACGCGAAAACATGAAGGCACGCGGCTCAACACCAGGCGAGCCACGCGCCTTCCTGTCGATAGGGTTAATTAATGGACCTGCCGGGTCGGCGTGAACATGCGGCCGCGTTCGGTCACCAGCACGATGGCGACCGACGCCAGCGTGCAGATCAGCGAGCCGATGGCGAACGGCAACAGCGTGCCGTCATAAAGCTGGCCCAGCGTAACGCCGACGCCGATGCCGATCAGCGTGGTGATCGAGCCGTACAGCGACGACGCGGTGCCGGCGATATGGCCTTGCGGCTCCATCGCCAGCGCGGTGAAGTTCGACATCATCAGCCCGAAGGTGAACAGCGCCAATGTCGACAGCGCCATGTAGAGCGGCAGCGGCAGCACGTGAAGCGACGCCGCCACCAGCATCACCGCCGCCACCAGCGCATAGACGACCAGCGCGGTGTGCGAGATCACCCGCATTCCAAGCCGGATCACCAGGCGGGAGTTGAGGAATCCGGCCAGCGCGATGCCGATGGCGATCGCCGCGAAGGCGACGGGAAAATAGTGCCCGAGATGATAGATCTCGGTAAACACCTGCTCCGAGGAGAACACGTAGCCGAACAGGGTGCCCTGAACGCCGGCGGCGGCCAGTGCGTAGCCGATGGTCTGGCGGTTGGTGATGGTCTGGCGGAAACTGCTCAGCACCTGACGCACGGTAAGCGGCTTGCGTTCGCCTTGCGGCAGCGTTTCCGGCAGCCGCAGCGCGCTCCAGAGCAGCGCCAGCAGGCCGTAGGCCATCAGCACGATGAAGATGCCGCGCCATTGTCCGCCCACCATAACGGCCTGACCGAACGACGGCGCGACGATCGGCACCGCGACGAAGATCATCATCACCAGCGACATCACGCTGGCCATGCGGCGGCCGGCGTAGCAGTCGCGCACGATGGAGGTGGCGATCACGCGGGTGGCGGCGGTGCCGAGCCCCTGCAGCGCGCGGGCCACCAGCAGCATCTCGAACGAGCGCGTGAACAGCGCAAGCAGGCTGGCGAGGCCATACAGCATCATGCCGCCGAGCAGCACCGGGCGGCGGCCGAAACGATCCGACAGCGGACCCATCACGAACTGGCCGACACCGAAGCCGAGCAGGAAGGTCGACAGCACCGTTTGCAGGTAGTTGCCGTCGCTGATGCCGAAACTCGCGCCGATGTTCGGCAACGCCGGCAGCATCATGTCCATGGCGAGCGGATTGAGCGCGATGATCGAGGCGACGATCGCGACGAATTCAGGGAATCGCATTGGGCGGTGGGTCGCGGAGACCCACGCGGAGGCATCGGTATCGGTCAAGGGAATCTCTCGGGGTTTATAACGCGATGATGGCGTCGGATGTTGCGATGCACAACCCATGATCGGGTATGGCTGGTCCGCCAAAAAACGGAGATCGCTCCGTTATTTGCCCAAATTTCGGCGCGCCAGCGCCGCCATTTGCAGCAGCAGGGCTTCGCCCGCCCTGGTCAGGCCGGCGTGGGTGGCTGGGCCGTGCAGCACCGGCGGCACGTGGACGAATGCGGTGAGGCGAGGGCCGGTGCCGGCACGGGCGGCTTCGAGCGCCCGCCAGCACAGGTAGTTGCACAGGTAGCTGCCGGCGTTGCGCGACAGCTTTGCATCCGCGCCGCTCGCCTGTGCCGCGCGCAACAGGCGGCGGGTGTGCGGGCCGAAAGTCATTGCGTCGGCATCGCGAACGATCGCGCCATGCGTGTTGTAGCGCCCGTCGTGGTCCGGCCAGCGGGTGGTGAGCGTGTTGCGCGCTCGCGTTTCGACGCGAAGATGCGGCGTGCGCGCGGCGAGGCCGAACATCAGCAGCGCGTGCGGACGATATCGCGCCAGCATGTCCGGCAATTCGCGATCGACCGCGCCATAGGACACCGGAAAGACATGCGCGATCACCGCGACGTCGGCCAGCGCCGGCCGCCGCAACCGCGCCAGCCGACGGACCAGCGTCTGCGTCGGGTTATGCGGCGCGCCGGGAAACGGCCCGAAACCGGTGACGACGATGCGGAGCGGTTTGTCACTCAATACGACTGGCCCTCATTGCTGTCGTCCCCGCGCAGGCGGGGACCCATAACCCCTGTGATAATTGAGATCGCAGGCTTCTCAAGAGAAGTGCAATAGACGCTTCTCCATATCACTTCGGCTACGGCGTATGGGTCCCGCGCCTACGTGGGGACGGCGCTGCGATTTTCGGCGTGTTCTGAATCTTTACCGCAACAGGTCCGCGATCTGCTCGGCCGCCAGCGCCGGTGTGACGCGGCCGGCGGCGACGTCGGTTTCGATCCGCTTCACGCGGGCGCGGATCGCCGGATCGGAGCGCAATCGCGCCATCATCCGTTCCTCGAACATCGACCACATCCACTTCACCTGCTGCTCGCTGCGGCGCTTGGCGAATTCGCCGGATGCATTCATCGCGGTGCGGTGCGCGACGATCTTCTGCCACAGTTCCGGCACGCCGGCGCCGGTGAGGCCGGAATAGGTCAGCACCGGCGGAAACCAGTGCTGCGAGCGCGGCGTCAGAATCTTCATCGCGCCGCGATAGTCGGCGGCAGTGCGGTTGGCGCGCTTGACGTTGTCGCCGTCGGCCTTGTTGATGGCGATCATGTCGGCAAGTTCGATCAGGCCCTTCTTGATGCCCTGCAACTCGTCGCCGCCGCCCGGCAGCATCAGGGCGAGGAAAATGTCAGTCATGTCGCAGACCGCGGTTTCCGACTGGCCGACGCCGACGGTCTCCACCAGCACCACGTCGAAGCCCGCCGCTTCGCACAACAGCATCGCCTCGCGCGTCTTGGCGGCGACGCCGCCGAGCGTGCCGGAGGAGGGCGAGGGCCGGATGAAGGCGCGTTCGTCGTTCGACAGCCGCGCCATCCGCGTCTTGTCGCCGAGGATCGAGCCGCCGGTGCGTGCCGACGACGGATCGACGGCCAGCACGGCGACGCGATGGCCTTGCTCGATCAGATACATGCCGAGCGTGTCGATGGTGGTCGACTTGCCGACGCCGGGCGATCCGGTGATGCCGACGCGATAGGCCTTGCCGGTCGCGGGCAGCAGCGCCTGCACCAGTTCGCGCGCGGCGGCCTGGTGATCCTCGCGGCGGCTTTCCACCAGCGTGATGGCGCGCGCC
>Ga0209915_1004240_pt1 | contig 10795 bp, 9 predicted proteins | sample ThiBiot_750_plan_FD_183952 | JGI IMG/M metagenome (GOLD analysis project Ga0209915, IMG submission 183952) | Wastewater bioreactor microbial communities from Cape Town, South Africa - Thiocy_cont_750_plan (SPAdes) | ecosystem: Engineered > Bioreactor > Thiocyanate-remediating > Anaerobic-Aerobic ... | reverse complement strand
TGTCCGGCTGGTCGTTGCTGTACAAGCACGCCGAAGGCACCGGCAGCGTCACCTGTGACAACGGCCAGCACGCCAACGTCAAGATCACCGTGGTCGGCGGCGGTCTCACCGCGGGCAAGTACCGCATCAACAACGGCAAGGGCGAGATCAGCAACGTGCACGGCATCGCCGATGTCTTTGGCGACTACGCCCAGGCCGGCGCCGAGGCCGGCGTGGTGAAGAGCTCGCAGGCGCAGGTGCTGACCAAGGGCACCGTTTCGCTGGCGCTGGCCGGTACCGGCGAGGGCGTCAACCTGGGCGTCTCGGTGGGCAAGTTCACCATCAGTCGTCCCTGATCGTTTCCGCCAGGAAAGCCGCGAGGGCGCCCGTCGGGCGCCTTCGTCTTTTCAGCGGCGCTACACTGCGCAGGTCGCCCCGTTTTTCGTCGTGGAGAAACCGCCATGCGCCGCCTCGCCCGCCTCGTCATCCTGTCGCTGTTGTGCGCATTCGCGGCTCCGGTGTTTGCCGCCGGCCCGCAGGTCGGCCAGGCCGCCCCGGCGTTTCGCCTGCAGGACCAGGCCGGCCATTGGCGCAGCCCGGCCGACTACCACGGCCACTGGCTGGTGCTGTACTTCTATCCCAAGGATTTCACCCCCGGCTGCACCACCGAGGTATGCACTTTCCGCGACGACATCGCCAAGCTGCGCCAGGCCGGTGCCGACGTGGTCGGCGTGAGCCTGGATGACGTCAAGTCCCACGCCGAGTTCGCCGAGAAATACCACGTGCCATTCCCGCTGCTGTCCGACGCCGAGCGCACGGTCGCCACCGCCTATGGCGTGCTTACCTCGCGCATGGGCATGCACTACGCCAGGCGCACCACCTTCCTGATCGATCCGCAGGGCCACATCGCCAAGGTCTACACCGACGTCGACCCGGAGAAGAACTCCGCCCAGGTGCTGGCCGATCTGGCCACGCTGAAGGCGGCTTCCTGATGCCGGTGGCGATGCGCGCGGAGCCGCTGTCGCGCGGTCGCCGGTTCATGCTGTGGCGTGTGCTGGTGTGGCTGTTGCTGCTGCTGGCGGCGTTCGGTTGCGTGCAGTATCTCAGCCACGCGCAACTGCTGTGGAGCCAGCGCCACGCCTACGCCGCCGACAGCGCCGCCCTGCGCACGCTGCACCGGCTGCTGGCCTGGGATATCGCCTACCTGCTGGCCGCTTTCACGCTTATCGTGCTGTGCGCCGGCTGCATCCTGCGCCAGGCCTGGGCGCGCCCGGCGATGCGCGTGGCCGCCGCGGTGCTGGCGCTGTGGATGCTGGCCAGCGGCGGCGCCATGCTGGCGCAATGGCCGCAGCTGCTGCAGGCCAGCCGCGACGCCCTGGGCCAACTGCACGACCAGGCCGCCCTGCAACAAGCCGTGCTGCACGCGCGCCGCAGCTACCTGCTGGCGCTGGTGCTGAAAGGCCTCGCCGTGCCGGTGCTGCTGTGGCTGAGCTGGCGGCTAGGCACGCCGGCGGTGCGCATGCAGTTTCACGCGCGGCGCTGAGAAGTCCGGCTGCGCAAAAGCCACGGAAGCATCTTCGGGCGGAACAGGCTGCCCGACAGCCAGGGGGAGAAACAATGAAGCGCTGCATGCTTGTCTTGTGCTGCATGATGTTGGCTGGCGTGGCCATTGCGAACGGGCGCGACGACCTGCGCGACCGCGTTCAGGCGAGCATGCTGGTCACCGGCACGATCGAAGTCGCGCCGGACGGCAGTGTCGTGACATACACGGTCGATCACCCGGACAAGCTGCCACCGGTGGTGAAGGACTTGCTTGCCAGGGCCGTCCCGGCGTGGAGGTTCGAACCGGTGACGCGTGACGGCAAGGCGGTCGGAGCCAAGGCGCCGATGGGGCTGCGCGTCGTGGCGAAGCCGGTGGGTCATGGCGGCTACGCCCTTGCCGTGGCCAGCAGCTGGTTCGGGCATTTGAACGACGAAGGCAGGCACGAGGCCGCGGCGGACGACTTCACGTACAAGCATCGGTTGTCGGTCGCGTACCCTTCCGATGCGGCGAGCGCCGGCGTATCCGGCACGGTGTATGCGCTGCTGAAAGTGGGCCGCGACGGCAAGGTCATCGACGCGGCGGCGGAGCAGGTGAATCTCCGCATTCGTGCCAGCGAGAGGGACATGGCGACATGGCGGAAAAAGCTGGCGGATGCTGCCTTGCGTGCCCTGCGACGCTACACATTCCATGTCCCCACGACGGGCCCGGATGCCGCCGAACCTTATTGGCTGGCCCGCGTCCCCGTGGATTTCGCTCTCCATGGATTCCATGCGCCGAAAGTTGCGCGGAAAGCGGATTACGGCCAATGGCAGCCCTACGTCCCGGGCCCGCTGCAGGAGCCGGACTGGGCCGACGAGCGCCGTCTCGCGGGGAGCCCGGATGCCACGCCCGAGGATGGGTCGCTGCTCGCCGACATGTCATTGCACCTGCTTGCACCGCTCGGTGGCAGCTGACCCGTTCCGCGGCGTGCGAGGCGTGCTGGCGAAGGCGCCTGAGCGGCGCGGTATTCCGTTCAGCACGGGTTGGCGGGTGGATCGGTATCCATGCAGGTTGTCGTTTAAGGAAGATTGCCGATGCGCGTCCTGTTTTCAGCAGTGATCGCTGCCGCCGTGCTGGCGGCGATGCCCGTGCAGGCGCAGGACCTGGCGGCGACCTGCCACGCCAGCAGCAGCTATGACGTGACCCTGCAGCCGCAAGGCGTGCTGTTCGATCGCTCCACGCCGGCGCCGACGCGGGTGGAGCTGCACGACGGCAGCCTGCGCACGGATGGCGTGGCGGTGGTGTTGACGCCGCCGCAGCAGGATCGGCTCAGCGTGTTCCAGCGCGACCTGCAGGCGCTGGCGCCGCGGGTCCGCCAGGTGGCGCAGAACGGCGTGGACATGGCGGCGCAGGCGTTGCGCGAGGAAGTGGCCGGGCTGGGCTTGGCGGCGGCGACCCGGGTCGAGTTCGACCGCCGGCTGGCCGCGCACGCGAGCGAACTGAAGCAGCGCATCGCGCGCAGCCAGAGCACGCACGACTGGCAAGGCGACCTGATTCAGCAGTATGCCTACCAGGTCAGCGCCGACCTGATGCCGCTGGTCGCCGGCGATCTCGGCCAGCAGGCGATCGACGCGGCGCTGGCCGGCGACCTGCAGAGTGCGGCAGACCTGCGCGATCGCGCCGGTTCATTGGTCACCACCTTGCAGCCGCGCCTGCAGCAACGCATGCAGGCGCTGCGTCCGCAGATCGAGGCGCTGTGTCCGTCGATCCAGCGCCTGGCGCGGTTGCAGCAAGGCTTGCACGACGCGCACGGCCAACCGTTGAACCTGCTGCATGTGGACGCGACCTCCGGCGCATCGGCGGCGGCGCCGGCGGATTGAATCGCCGCGCCGGCTTGCCCGTCGCGTGTCGCCACGTGAAGATGGACGCCCTTCATCGCAGGCTTCGGGCGAGGTGCGCATGGCCGTGCAACCGCGGGACGTTCTTGATTTCTGGTTCGACCCGGCGCATGCCGCGCACTGGTTTGCGAAGGATGCCGCGTTCGACGAGCAGATCCGTCGACGCTTTGCCGTAGCGGCCGACGACGCCGCGCAGGGGCGCCTCGATGCGTGGGCCAGCAACCCCGCTGACTGGCTGGCGCTGCTGATCCTGCTCGACCAGTTTCCGCGCAATCTCCATCGCGGCGATGCGCAGGCCTGGGCGGCCGACGTCAAGGCGCAGCGCATTGCCTTGTCGGGTCTGGCCGGCGGTTTCGATCAGGCACTGCCGCCGCTGCAGCGGGTGTTCGCCTACCTGCCGCTGGAGCACGCCGAGGACATGGGCTTGCAGCAGCGCGCGGTGACCTTGTTCGAGGCGCTGCACGCGCAGGCGCCCGTTGCGGGGCGTGCCCGCTTTGCCGAATTCCTGGACTATGCTCGGCGCCATCGCGAGGTGATCGCGCGCTTCGGCCGCTTTCCGCATCGCAATGCCGTGCTGGGCCGCGACAGCACGGCCGCGGAACGGGAGTATCTGGCGCAACCGGGCGCAGGCTTCTGACCGATCTGCGCGAGCACACCCCCCATCACCGACCAGGGAGCAGGTCATGCGCAAGATTCTCATCGTTGTCCTCGGGTTCGCCCTCGGCACGGCCGCGCAGGCGTCCAGCACCTTGCGCGTCGGCAGCCAGGTGCTGGTGGCTGGCGACAGCCAGGAGCGGGTGGTCGAGCTGCTGGGCAAGCCCTCCTCGAAAGTGCATCCGCATCGCGCGCGACACTCGCGCCGGCGCGTGCAAGTGCTGGAGCGCACCGACGGCGGCGAGCGCTGGCGCTATCGGCGCGAGGGTCACATCACCGTGGTCACGATCGTGGATGGCCGCGTGGTCGACATCGACGACCGCAAACTCTGACGCGACGAGTCGCAAGCGTTTCCCTGATGGCCGATTTGCTAGGCTGTCGCGGCCTTGTCGCAACGAGTCGATGTCATGCACGATTTTCTGGAGCAACTGCTGGGCAGCACGCTTTCCGAGGGCGTCATCCAGGCCGGGCTGAACCTGCTGGTGGCACTGGTGATCCTGCTGGTCGGGATCTGGCTGGCGGCGCGGCTGGCCAATTTCAGCCAGCGCGCGCTGCAGCGCGCCGCGGTCGACGTCACGCTGGCCGGTTTCCTGCGCAACCTGATCTACGGCGTGCTGGTGGCGGTGCTGATCGTGATGGCGCTGACCAAGGCCGGCGTGCCCTCGGCACCGCTGGTGGCGGCGCTCGGCGCCGGCGGGCTGGCGATCGGCCTGGCCCTGCAGGGCTCGCTGAGCAACCTCGCGTGGGGCGTGCTGCTGGTGGTGTTCCGGCCGTTCCGCGTCGGTGACTACGTCAGTGCCGGTGGCACCGAAGGCACGGTGCAGAGCATCAACCTGATGCATACCCTTGTTCTGTTGCCGGACAACCGCGAGGCCACCTTGCCGAACGCGAAGATCGGCAGCGACGTCATCGTCAATTTCAACCGGCGCGGCACGCGGCGTTTCGAACTCAAGCTCGGCATCGGCCATCGCGACGATACCGACCAGGTGATGGCAGGGATCGTGCGCCTGCTCGAAGCGGACGCGCGCGTCCTGAAGGACCCCGCGCCGGGCGTGTGGATCGACAGCCTGGCCGGCCAGACGGTGAACCTGGTGGTGCGCGGCTGGACCTCGAGCGCCGACGGCTGGAACACGCAAACCGACCTGCTGCGTGCGATCAAGCGGCAGATCGACGCCGGCCAGATCAGCATCCCGACCGCGCCGCTGGATGTCCGGCTGATGGGCGATGCGGCGGCGTCCGCGCGGGACTGAGCGCGGACGCTACTGCAGCGTCACCGCACGCCGGTTGTCACTGGAGACCTTGTCGATCAGCTTGTTGTACGGGTCGATGCCGGCCACCGCGGGCTTGCCGTCGACGGTGACGGTGACGGTGCTGTCGCCGTCACCGATCATCCGTTTCTCCAGGTACAGCGGCTTGCCTTCGATGCCGGCGCCTGCGGGCGCGGCGAACACGCCGACCTCGATCGGGAAGTCGATCTTCCCGCGGGTTTCCTTGCCCTTGCCGTCGACGTGGATCTTGCCGGCGTGCAGCTTCATGGTCACCTCGTACTTGCCGTCGGGCAGTTTCTTCGCGGTGGCGTCGGTCATGCGGTTGTCGAACAGGGTGATCTTCCAGAAGAAGTCGTCCAGCATCGGCTGCCACGTCGGGCCGAGGTACTTGCCCAGCGCGTCGACGAAGATCTTCGAGGTCACGTAGGGCGGCTGCTGGAAGCCGTAGTCGACGAGGAACTGCTTGAGGAAGGCGTCGAGCCTGTCCTCACCCACGTAGTCCTGCAGCGCGTAGAAGATCAGCGAGCCCTTGCGGTAGTGGATGTAGGGCTGGTTCTCCACCTTGGCCAGCGGCTCCTCGGCCACCTTCTCCGTGGCGCGTCCGGTGAGGTACATGTCCAGCTCGTACTTGAGGAACTTGCGCATGTGGTCGGCGCCGTACTTGTGCTTGAGCACCATCAGCGAGCTGTACTGCGACAGCGATTCGCTGAGCATGGTCGAGCCCTGCATGTCGGCGCCGATCACCCGGTGCGCCCACCACTGGTGCGCGATCTCGTGCGCGGTGACGTCATAGACGTAGTCGATGCGGCTCTTGTCGCGCAGGTCGGCGATGAAGCCGATGGATTCGGAGAACGGAATGGTGTTGGCGAAACTCTGCGCGAACGCCATGTAGCCCGGGAACTCCAGGATGCGCAGCTGCTTGAACTGGTACGGCGTGTAGTGGCTGTCGTAGTAGGCAAGCGAATCGCGCGCGCTCTCCAGCATGCGGTCCACGTTGAAGGCATGCGCGGGGTCGTGATAGACCGACACCTTCACCCCGCCGACCTCTTCGCTCTTCACGGCATAGCGCGCGGAAAGATAGGCGAAAAAGTTCAGCATCGGCTGCTGCATCACGTAATGGAAGTAGCGGCGATCGCCCTGCACCCACTCCTTCTGCAGCGTGCCCGGCGCCAGCGCGATCTGGTCGGCGGCCGTCGACACCGTGGTGTCGAAGCTGATCCAGTCGGCGTCGTGGCTGATGTAGGTGTTGGCGCGCGCGGCCTGGTCGCCCAGCGGCGGCATGCGCGGCACGTCGAGCCTGAGGCCGTACTTCCTGCGGTCATTGCGGTCGGTGAGCTGGAACCGACTCTGGTAGCCGAACTGGGGCAGCGTCTGGTTGTTGAAGAAGGTGCCGTTGTGCACCAGGAAGGTTTCGCCCGAGTCGTTGGTGAAGCCCCTGGGTGCGTAGTCGAGGGTGAAGTCGAAGGACATCGACGCGCCAGGCGCCAGCGGCGTCCTGAGCCGGTAGATGGTCACGTTGAGGCGCTTGTCCTGCTTCACCGTGTCGTGCGGCGCGAAGTCCAGCCTCGTGGGCGCGAAGCCGTCGGCATGGTTCACGAACAGCTCGGTCACCGGCACCGCGAGCTTGTTGGTGAGGGTGTAGTGCCCGCGGATGAGCAGCTTGCGCCGGTAGGGGTAGATGTCCACGTCGGCCTTGACTGCCGTGATGCGCGGCTGCGGCATCGTGGCGTATTCCGCATAGCGCTTTTCATAGTCGGCCTGTTCGCGTTTCTGCTCCGTGCTGCTGGTGTAGGTGTTGAGCACGTGGGTGTTGTAGTAGATGAAGCCGCCCAGCCCGGCGAAGCCGAGCAGCGACAACGTCAGCACCGCGGCCAGCGCCGGGTTCGCCCGCGCGCGCGCCTCGCGCAGGCGGCCGCGCCAGCCGGCACCGGTGCCGCGCACCCACAACAGCGCGGCGAGCACCAGCAGCGCCAGCGCCAGGCAGCCCCAGTACGCGTTGAACCACAGCGCGCCGACGATGAAATGGCCGAAGCCGTTCATGTCCGAGTACGGCACGCTGGGCGCGCTGCCGTAGTTGTAGAGGTTGTCTTCCCAATGCAGCAGGCTGAAAGCCAGTGAGCTGACCAGCCACAGGATGCTGAGCAGATACGCGGCGAACTTGTGGTTGCAGATCACCTGCAGGAACAGCGCCAGCGCCGCCACCAGCACGAACGGGATCGCGTACAACCCCAGCATGCGCAGATACAGCCACGGTTCGATATGCGTGTAGCCGTGGGCGAGTTGCCAGCCCATGCCGACCAGGGCGCCGGCAAGAAGCATCAAGACGATCACCGCGAGCAGCGCGCCGAGCTTCGCCAGCATCGCCACCCAGTCGGGCGCGGGGAAGGCGTCGCTCACTCCGGCCATGCCGTGCGTGCGTTCGCGCCACACCAGTTCGCCGGCGTAGAAGATCACCACGATCATCAGCGACAGGCTGAAACTGCCGTTGATGGTGGCGAGCACCTGGTGGGTGACCGGCCATACCGGCGTGCCGTAGACCAGGCCGGCCGTCGACAGCGAGACGAACATCACCGCCAGCGCCAGCAGCAGCAACACCAGGAACGCGGCGCCGCGCAGCACGCCCAGCGTGTCGAACACGAACTGTGCACGCAGCTGCGCCAGTCGTGCGCGACGGTCGTTGCCGATGGAAACTTTCGGCAACGCGAGTGCGCTGCTGCCGGCCTGCGGGCGCAGCATCGGCGGCTCCGCGCGTTTCTTGCGCCGCGGCAGCTTCAGGCCTTCGCGGTCGGTGCGGAACAGCGCGAACGCGGCCACCAGCAGCAGCGCCGACACCGCCAGCCACAGCAGGCGGTTGAACAGCAGCACGCCATCCAGCGCGGGCAGCAGGTGGTTGGTCTGCTCGGCCGTCCAGTAGCGGGTGACCAGGCCAACGGTGCGCCCGCCGAAGGGATCGAGCATCGCCGCGAGCCAGCGGTTGTCGAGGTCGCGGCTGAGTGCGCCGACGATGCCTTGCAGCACGAAGTAGGCGATCACGCCGATGTAGCTGGCCAGCAGCGAGCGCGTGACCGTGGCCAGCAGGAACAGCAACGCGGCGATGAACAGCAGATTGGGCAGCACCAGCACGCCGAAGCCCCAGGCGTAGCCGCGCCAGTCGGGCGCGCCCATGCGCGCGGCGTCCACCCACGGCATCGCGCCGCCCAGCGCAATGGCCAGCGCGCAGGCGGCGAGGATCGCCACCAGCACCAGGTAGCCGGCCAGGAAGCGCCCGCCGAGGAAGGCCTTGCGGCTCATCGGCGTGGCGAACAGCAGCTCCGCCGTGTTCTGCTCGAAATCGCGCGTGGCGGCGGCGGCGATGAACACCACCACCAGCAGGATGCTGAACACCGTCATCACGTCGAGCAGGCGCGCGATCACCAGTGGCGCGTTGCGCGTCACGTTGCCGGTGGCGCCGGCCACCACGATGGCATCGGTGCTGGCCAGTGCGAAGGCGATGCCCACGGCGGCGGCGAGGATGACCCAGAACAGCGGCGCCCTGAGCTGCTGGCGCCATTCGAAGCGGAGGATTTCGAGCAACATGGCTTCCTTCCCGATGGGCGACGTCAGGCGGCGCGCGCGGTGGCCTGCGCGCGCAGGCGGCCGAAGTAGACGTCTTCCAGGTCCGGCGCCACCGGTTCGAAGCCCGCTTCGGGCCGCTCGTCGGCGAGCACGTGCAGCAGGGTGCGCCCCGCGGCGAGGCGCGTGGAGAGGATGTTCATGCGCGCGCGGTAGCCGTCCAGCTCGGCCTTGTCGATGCTGCGCCGCCAGACCCTGCCCTCCAGCGCACGGATCGCCTCGTACGGTTCGCCGGTCAGCAGCACCTGGCCCTGGCCGATGATCGCCATGCGCGAACACAGGTCGGTGACGTCCTCCACGATGTGGGTGGACAGGATCACCACCATCCGCTCGCCCAGCTCGGCGAGCAGGTTGAGGAAGCGGTTGCGTTCTTCCGGATCGAGGCCCGCGGTGGGCTCGTCGACGATGATCAGGCGCGGTTCGCCGATCAGCGCCTGGGCAATGCCGAAGCGCTGGCGCATGCCGCCGGAGTAGGTGCCGAGCTTGCGCTTGCGCACGTCCCACAGGTTGACCTGGCGCAGCAGCGCCTCGACCAGCTCGCGCCGCTCGCCCTTCACGGTGACGCCCTTGAGCACGGCGAAGTGCTCCAGCATGGCCTCGGCTGAGACTTTCGGATACACGCCGAACTCCTGCGGCAGATAGCCGAGCAGGCGGCGGGTGGCCTGCTTGTCGGCGAGCAGGTCCATGCCGTCCAGCGTGATGGTGCCTTCGTCCGGGTCCTGCAGCGTGGCGATGGTGCGCATCAGCGAGGACTTGCCCGCGCCGTTGGGACCGAGCAGGCCGAACATGCCGGCCGGGATGTCCAGCGATACGCCGCGCAGCGCCCGGACGCCATTGGCGTAGGTCTTGGAAAGGTCACGCAGGATCAGCATCGAGAAGGTTCCTGTGCCGCGTGCTGCGGCTTGTCATGGCATCAGGGTAGGGCACGAACGCGAACGCCGCGCCCGCTCAAGGTAATGCATACGCCTGCGAATGGAAGGTGCCGTTGGTATGGCCCGGCATGGCGCCGCCCGGGCGCACCGCGCGCGCCTTGGTTATGATTGACGTCTTGACTGGCGCCGCGCCATCCCCGAGCGCCGCACCAAAAGCCTTGCAGGAGTCATCATGGCCGACCTCAAAGAAGCCCTCGTCCCCGACATCGGCCACGACGGCGTGCCCGTCATCGAAGTACTGGTCAAGGCCGGCGACAGGGTCGAGAAGGACCAGAGCCTGGTCACGCTTGAATCGGACAAGGCCACGATGGAAGTGCCCGCGCCGTTCGCCGGCACCATCAAGGAGATGAAGCTCAAGGTGGGCGACGAGGTTTCCGAGGGCGCGGTGATCGCCCTCATCGAAGCCGACGGCGCAGCCGCCGAAGCGCCTGCCGCCAAGCCTGCCGCCGCAGCGCCGGCTCCGGCTCCGGCGGCTTCCGCGCCTGCCCCCGCCGAACCGAAGCCCGCCCCCGTCGCCGCCCCGGCCGCCCAGCCGGGCCACGCGCCCGAAGGCGACGTGTCGCCGCAGGCGCGCCCGCCGATGGATGCCAGCATCGTGATGCCCGGCGACGCGCCGTATGCCAGTCCCGCCGTGCGCGCCTTCGCGCGCGAGCTGGGCGTGGACATCCGCCAGGTCAAGGGCAGCGGCCGTGGTGGGCGCATCCAGCGCGACGATGTCAGCGGCTATGTCAAGCATGCGCTGGCCTCCGGTGCGCGGCCGTCGGGCGGGGCCAGCGCTGCGGTCGGCGGCCTCAGCCTGCTGCCGTGGCCGAAGGTCGACTTCGCCAAGTTCGGCGCGATCGAGGAGAAGCCGCTGTCGCGCATCCAGAAGATCTCCGGCGCGAACCTGGCGCGCAACTGGGCGATGATCCCGCACGTCACCCAGCACGA
>Ga0209915_1004226_pt1 | contig 10824 bp, 8 predicted proteins | sample ThiBiot_750_plan_FD_183952 | JGI IMG/M metagenome (GOLD analysis project Ga0209915, IMG submission 183952) | Wastewater bioreactor microbial communities from Cape Town, South Africa - Thiocy_cont_750_plan (SPAdes) | ecosystem: Engineered > Bioreactor > Thiocyanate-remediating > Anaerobic-Aerobic ... | reverse complement strand
ATTTAGCGAACAAGTTCAACAGCATCTTCATTTACTAGTTTCACCATTGTTCTTAGTTATTCTTTCGTTGCCACGTTTAATTATTTCATTTGTTGCTGGATGTGTCAATTCGAATCGAAATCCATGGGTTTATCTTATCGGATATTTAATTTCATTTATTCCACCAATGTTAACATTTGTGATTTTTGTTTCACCATCAAAATTATACAAAGCAGAATTTCGAAAAACAGTTAAACAGTATCGAAAAAGGATTCGAAGACGAATACTTCGTGTTCGACCTGCAACTGCTTGACTGTAACATTGCACCATAAAAATAAAAAAAGATGATTCAATGTATGACGTAATATCAAACTATAAATATAAGCTAAGGAATCGTATTTGAGAGACAAATAATAATGAATTCTGAAAGGATTATTGAAGAAATAAGACAATTCGTTGAAAGTAACGAAGTAACCAAACGTATTTCACTTGATACACTCGGTCCTAAAGAACGTTGTCAAATCTATAATACAATCGAAACAAAGTATTTCAATCGAATTCAATGTGAAAAACAATCTGAATTTCATGGACAACATCGTCGGGTGGTACTAGTTCTAACAAAAATCACTCCTGATGAACAAATCGAAGCTCAACCTATTGAAATCAATAATGAACTTATTGACTATTTTCGTAAATATACTCGTTCATCATTACCAATCACGAAATTCAAGTATTTACAGTATATTTTTGAACTAATGGATCCTTATATTCACTGTCAGCGCATGTTTACTCAATTCATACAAGATATTGAAGCTCATGAAAACTTTCAAAAATTCAATATTCGTATTAATAAAATATTAAATCGTATTCTTCAACATCTAACCGAACATCCATCAACACAAATCCATAAAACGAATCAATACGAAACGGAAGTCAACTATGTGAAATCGAGTATTTATAAAATACATCGTAGTTTTTATACAAAAGAAAATCAAGATAAACAATTCATATCTCTTGATATCAATAAAGCTGATTATACAATTATGAAACATTATCATCCGGAAGTTTTTAAAAATCTATCCACTTGGGAAGAATTCGTACGATCATTTTCCGATGACAAACCAATTCTCACATTGATCAATTCAAAATATCTACGAGAAAAAACATTTGGTGATGCGGGAGTAACGAAAAAAACGAAAGTTTTATCAGAATATTTTATTCATAAAACGTTACATGAAATGAATATCATACCGACTGATATAGCCATGCTCGAAAACGATGAAACGGTCATTACATACGATCCAGTCGTGTATCGATCGATGTTTGAACGTTATCATGGAACATTTTTCAAAGTTTTAGCTTTTCGATTGGTAAAACTACCTAAATATGATTATTATGTGAAAGAATATTTCGATCCCAATCAACCAAATGAAATAACTCATCGAGAATTGAAATGTATTCCACTTCCTTTTATCATGCAATGTATCAAACAATACGAAGGAAAAACAATTACTGAACTAGACCGAAAGTTCACTACCGAATCAGGTCATGTTGCTACTTTTGATGAATCTATTTTTTAATTAATAAAAAGAATAAAATTTATTGAATCACTCATGCAGATAAATATCAAATAGGACGTTTTTCAAAGTAAATTATGTAGATCATTAAAGAAAGATAGTTATTACATTTCTGAACGACAATGTCAGATTTATTGGATGAAATATATCGTCTTAGTTCGATTACTCGAGTAGTCACAGTAGCAATTGGTTTGCCAATATTTATTTGTGGTATAGTGGGTAATCTAATCAATATACTGGGATTTACTTATTTACCACAATTCAACAAATTACCTAGTTCCATTTTTCTTCTCTTCTCTTTTCTCGCAAGTGAAACTGCACTTCTTGTCATTTTACTTCCTCAGTTAGTATTTAGACTGAGTGGAACTGATCCACTTGTTAATAATCTTATACTTTGTAAATTACGATGGTTTATTGGACCACTTAGTGCAACTGTTGCTTTGCACTGTATCTGTTTGGCTTCGATCAATCAATATCTAATCACATCTCGGATTATTCGGCGACATCAATGGATTACACGACGACGAGCTATATTTATCAGTTCGTTTGTTGTTCTATTTTGGATTGGACCACTTAGTCCGTCTATAGTGTATCATGCACATACATACATAAATTTAGCTAATGTCACAATCTGTACTGCAATTAATCCAACGTTTACACTATACTACACATATATCAGTATTATTATCTATAGTCTAATTCCAATTTTAGTTTTATTTCTATTTTCTTTTCTTACATGGTATAATATTCGAAAACAATTAATACGACATTTTGAGATCGAACAAACGTTAACTCGCATGTTATCTGCACAGATCATAATGGTTCTTCTTACAACATTACCGAATTTCTGTAGTCAATTATATTTTTTCTATACACGTACAACAATGAAGAGTTCTCTTCGATTAGCACTAGAAAATCTCATGGCTACGATTTTAACATTAATTAGTAGTGGTATTCACAGTTTCTCATTCTATACATACATTCTTACATCGAAAGCTTTTCGTCAGAATATTCTATCTCTATTTCAATTAAATCAACATCGAATTCAACCTAATAGTATTCTCATGCGAGAGAGGACTTAACAAATTCATCTTGTTAAAAATAAATGAAAAGCATTATAGTTTTCTTTTTTGTTTCATGACCTTGAATATCATTAAAATATATATCGTAAATTATACATGAACAAGACAGCACATTGTTTGAGTGGAAAAATAGAAATGCTCGAAATCAATAAATTGAAAAAGGAAAATAAAACTTGATTTTTATTATTACATGATGTCATCAGACGAGAACACGTGGTTGGAAAAAAAATAACATTGTTAAAATTTCTTTTTCCTTCTAGCTTAGCAACAAAAATAATGTCAATAAAGTTTTTTTTCACTTCTTTGGAATTTTTCAAAGAGATGACTTCAACTGACGAACAAACTCCTGGTAAGATTTATTAATATTAACAATTGTCAGAATAATTTTGATTTTCTTTAAGGTCCTGCTGCGTACAATATCAGTCAATCCATAAAAGCTACATATCCATCATCACCCGGTTATTCCCTAGGCTATCGATCTTCTTATGATTCCAATAAGCATGAAATGAGTCCTGGTCCGTGTGGTTATAAGATCCCTGATATTAATTGTTACAAGCAACGAGCGCCACGATACACAATAGTTTCCCGACGATACACAAAGTACGCGTCTCCACTTGACGATGAATACGACATATAATAGAATCTTTCCGTGCAAAAGCCAATAAGAACATTTTGTTTCTACATCAATTATACAATTAAATAACCTACATGACCATGTACTTCATCAAGCATTTTTTTGTTTGAATTATTTCTATCTGATAGTATAACTCATATATCCTTAAGACGCGTCGTTTTATCAATAAAAACGAGTCTTCATACGTAAAGAAATAATGTCGAACCACTCTGAATGATCATAGTTCAATCATGGTTCATTCTTATGGTAATTATTATTTATTCTTGCATCATGAATAATTGCTTTTCTATTTTCAATGCCATCTTTATTTAATAATTAAATAAAATATCATGTTGAAGATCAAATCTGTCAAATACCATTGAAATTACCAGTTCTTCTATCATGTCTATCAATTATTACAATAATTATTGAATTTCCCTATGCATTGTTTGTTTTCGTGAGATTCTTTACAACATCACTTCAAGTTTCAATAAGAAAATTAGCAAAGTATAGACGAGATACTATCGCACCAGTATTATCATAAGAAAGAAAGGCGTGTAATTTTTCGTAATTAAAAACTGATTACTTTTCTAAGCTCTATGCGTTTCCGAGAAGCTGACGTACTTGAAGTCTTTTGTATCTTGATGAATAATAAAGTATTAAATTAAGCTTCTTCCTTTTTCTTTCTTTAATAACGGAATAAATCAAAAGAAAATGGGATGTACATGTTCAGCGCCAGTGTATGTCGTCGATGAAGTTCATTCAAAAGATACCACTTCATGTTTATTACCTGTAGCTGTTCTTCAACGTCCTCGTAATTTTCAATGGTATTGGACTTCAATCAAACGTAAAGAAGAAGAAGAATGGAAGAAATATAGCGATGTTGAAAACGAAATTATCGAAGATGCTTACAACGAAAATATGATGAAAACAATTGAAATTGATCAGAATTATATTATAGATTTCAAACATTGGATTCAATATGACAAGAAAAGTTCAATTAAAAATATTCAAATCAAACGTGTACAACTCAATCAAAATCGTACGATGACTCATTTACGTGAAGATAGATTTGGAGGTCCGGTGTTGATTATTGATATGTCAATACCGCCTCTCGTTAAACAACAATCTCTTCCAGAACGATTCTGGAAACTTGAATTAGAAAGTAAAACAAAGACAATGGGAGATCTAGCAGAAAATGCTGCTCTTGGTATGATCAAAGTTGGCACAACATTAGGCAAAGTACATGAATCTCAATGGTTAGCTAAACAATTGTTTGCAGTTAAACATTTTGGTAATGATATCAAAGCACATTATTCTCGTGTTCCGAAACAAATTGGTGAGACATGTGTTTATCTTTATACGAAAGAATCATTTTGGTACAAATCTATTTATAATTTTCTACGTCGACCAGACGTGATAACGGACGAACAATTGAGAATCTACGGTCCGTTTTGTCATCTTCTACATTGGTATTTAAAGAAAATGCATCGAACACATACTACAATGACTGTTTATCGCAATTTAAATCTGAACGATGAACAACGAATACAATTTCGAAAACCAAATATTAAATTTACATTATTCACATCGACAACAAAACGTCGAGACATTGCCGAATCTTTTGGTAATACACTACTTGTTATTTACTTGAATATTGATGAACGAGTTCATACAGATGATGATGTCATTTGTGGCGCAGATATAATGACACTTTCGGATTATCCAGATGAAGAAGAATTTTTAATCTGGCCTGGATCACAATTTCGTTTTGTCAAAGAAGAATATGACGAAACAAAAACTAAACATATTTTATATTTACAATCCTTACATAATCATTATATTTGAAATTTCATAAATAAATAAATGCCAGTACGTTATCAGACACTTTAACCGTGAAATATGACAAAAAAATCTGTCAGGAAATGCGATTTCTTTATTTAATCTACTTTTCTAATCAAAAAATTTAACCAACTCGGTCTACTTATCAGAACATGCACGCACTTTAACAAGTTTGGCTCAATTGTTATATATTTTTCTATTTTCATTTACAAATCAATTTCAAATAGCATTCGGTCTCTCTTAGTTCTTATTATCTAGATAATGGCGTGGAAATTAATCGTGTTGTTTTACGTTTCTATAAAGTAATTTCATTTTAATGAAATTTGACTTTCCTATGAATATGTAATAGCTCTTTTTTTATGACGTTGAAAATAAAATCCGCAGATAATAATTAAATATTCAGAATGAAACTACTGAATTAAAATGACGTAGATTTCTAGAAAAGATTGAAGTGTCTCTATTTAATCGACAGGAGATGTTGTCATTTCTTTTCTAGTTGAAAACTCATTGAAGAAAAATTCTACAGAATAAAATAAAATTCATGTTCAATTATTCTGAAGCTTTTATAGCACAATCATGGTTTATTCCAATCGATATTCTTGCACTTCTATCGATTATCATTATTATTACTCTTTCAATTATCTATTTATCAGTTATTATTTTCGATAAAACTTGTCATTCCATTCCTATGTTACTTGTTGCTAATACATGTTTAGTACAATTGGTCTTGGCAATAGATTTATTAGGTAATGCAATATTTCGATTACAAAATGATTTAAAACAAATTCAATATACTGATTATTTTTGTGTCTTACGAGGCTATTTAGCATATTGTCTATGTGCTGTACAGAATTATTCCTATCTATTACAATCGTTCCATCGATTTGTATTAGTTCTCTATCCAACAAAATTATTCTGGCAAACAAAACAAACACAATTAATACTTATTTCTACATCATGGTTATTTGGTCTTCTATTTCCATTATCATTTTTACTCGATGGTCAAGTTCTATATAGTATTGATGATCAAATTTGTCAAATACCACTTGGAGTATCCGTTGCTATTCCAGTGATAATTGTTTGCGTCTATTTAATACCAATATCAATGATGGTATCGATTTATTTGAAAATTGTTCACTATGTTCATCAGATGAATAAACGAATGACAGGTGTAAATACATTAGTTCGAGCAAGAAAAGAATTAAAAATGATTCGTCGAACGATTTTACTTTTGGCTATTTTAGCTGCCATTGAATTTCCTTATGCATTGTTTATTTTCATGGCATTTTTTACAACACCACCGAGATATCATTTTCGTATTGCTTGGCTATTTGTTGATGTTTCGTCACTGGTCGTGATGATTGTCCTATGTTACTTCACAGATCCACTTAAAACGTCATTGAAAAACAAACTTGACTATAAACGAAATACTGTTGTACCCTCAGTAATACGTCTATAACGGACAATCGGTCACGAGAGAAAATGACATGGATTACAGTTCATTGAACATCAATATTATCTGGATACAATTACAGAAATGAATCCATCAACGGTGCCCATGACTTCAACATATTTGTGATTATAAATAGTTTTCTTTATTTAAATTCTGATAAATTTGAAAACTTAATTTTTTTATAGAGCTAGAGAATATTAGCAAAAATATGGAAAGAAAAAACAATGATTTCTCTAGTATTATGACAATCAATCTGGCATCGACAAAATCTATAGATTGTAAACGAAAATAAACAATTATTTTCAATTAATAACTAAAAAATCAATTGAATATCAATATATGCACCACGGCCTATTGCAATACCGATCGTATTGGTATTGCTTTTGGAACTGTTAATGAATCTCTAGAAAACATAACAAATTATTCAACAGGTTCATATAGTCATCTTATTATTCATTAGTTGTTAGTGATATTAATCAAGATATACGTACGTATCTAGATATTATTACTATTACAAATTTGAATAGTAATCGTGTAGGTGTATTTCTCGGATATGGTAATGGATTATTTTCGACGCTTATTCCATTTCAATTAGATATTGTTGTAGCAAATAATGGTAGTGATAGTTTAGATATTCTTTTGCAAACATGTTCTTAGTATTAGTATTGTTTATTTAAAATAAACCTTGAAAATATACGTATGGCAAAGAAGATAAGAACATTTTTCGTATCTTTGAGAAGGACAACGAGTTCTATAAAAATGTTACGAAATGCACTCATATTTACTATTGAAAATGCTTTTTTTTATAATAATAACAATAACATTACTCTTATTTGGACTGCTGATTGTTGTACCTTGGAGTTTCAATCCGCGCTACATACCACAATATCAAAATTATCTTTTAGGTTTACTGTTTACACCATTCTGGCATTTACGATTGACGCTATGTCACATTTTCTTTCGTTTCAAAACAGTCACTGCTGATATTGGATGTCATAAATTGAGTTTCAATTCAAACATCGATATGAAACAAGTGACTGAATATATATCATTACCTACACGATCGAACCGTTCATTTTATTTCTTTGTTGGCTTTGTCTATCCTCTGTTACCTCTCGATTTAACAAGCAATAAATCAGACAGTTGGAATCGTATTTACGCATGTTTCAATCAAATATTAAATCGTAATAAGATTGTTTCTCGTTCAGAATCGATTACTAAGAGATATGCTAAAGAATTTGTTAATCAAATAGAAGATCATTCGAATTTATCCGATGAACGATTACGATACATTCTTTGTTCGATTATGTGGGAATTAGTTTTTGATGTTGAACCTCAAGAATCTGATGTTGAAATAATTGTTAATCTAACAGAATCCATAAGTCGATGTTTTACGTACAATATCGATCCGGATTGGTCGAATCGAATTGATTTATGTAAGAAGTTCTTGAAACAAATCGAACAATATCCAGACATAGCTCGATTAAAAGATGATTTTCATTTGACAACACAAGAATTTTGCACCGTAATTGCTATGGAATTTTTTATAACACCAGCTTTAGAAATCGGTGAAGTTCTGTCGAATCTTATGACCGAATTAAGAAATGCGAGTATTGATTTGAAACGAAAATTAGCTACGGATTCGAATGCAATGAGATACGCAATTCTAACAACAGCACATCATTATCCAGTACTTCAAGCTATCTTTCGTGAAATTTCATATGAGACTAATGATAATAAATTAACACCATGTCGTCGTTTCTTTTCGGATAGTCATACTGTTGAAATTCAAACACAATCCATTGCACAATCGATTAAAAATGAATCAATCATTTGCGAGAATATCAATCGTTTTATATCGAATAAAACTGAAGAAGAAACTTTAGTATCGGATTCGAATACATGTATGGCATTTGGAAAAGGACCAAGAATATGCAAAGGCAAAGAATTAGCGATACATATAATCAATTCGTTTCTGTCAACCATCTATCTGGAATTAGATCGATGTCCGAATATTGATATATCATCGGGACGAAAATGTACACCATTTCGTTCGATTGATGATCGATTATATTATTTCAATCGGCGTTGTTGGATAGCCGATGTTCAATATCTTAGTGACAAGATTTGTCAGAGATATAATTTAGAACGATTTTCTTGTCATTTATGAGTATAAATAAAAGAAGATACGCAGAAGTTATCAGTTGTCCGTGAATAAAGATGTTACTAAGTTAACCATTTCTTCGCTAATTGGATTGTGCTGCATGTTAAGTTTTTGAAGAGTCTACATGTAGAAAATGTAACAATTAAATAATCGATTAGATATTGAATATCATCACTTTCGATTTGTATTATTTGTTAGATCAAGCTCTACGAGTGTCTAAATACCAATCGAAATAGAAATACATGATAAATTCCTCGTCTCCAATACCGTGTTATTCTGTAGAGCATCAGCTAGATATTTTGCACGATCAGATCCGATTTGATTTCAAGAAAGAACTAATGTTTTTAGTGTCAAGAAATACCTATGAAAATACGTCTAACATTTGAAATGAATATATATATAACCTGGTTATGCTGTAATGCAGAAGCAATATGTTGTGCATCAGTATTACCGATTGTATTATTTTTTCAAATATAATGTTGTTAATATCTATAACCTCTGCTATTTGACAATCACATTTGAGATTAAAAGCTAATTTAAACGGTATCAATATATACAAACGTTGAACGAAGCGTTGTGTAACTAGACTACGTGTCACTGATATATACGCTGTAATTATCAATGTTTGATTTTGCGTGACATACATACATTAGACATGCAACAAATCTGGGAAGACATCAAGAATTCCGGACTCGGTTTTCTCGGTACGGAACTTGCCGAGACTCAATGCATACCTAGAATACATCGACTTTTCAAATTTCACAATTATCTGAACAATAAAACTCAGATTTTCGCATACTTTAATGCTTGTTTTATAAACTAGAGGAAAATAAGTCGAAAAAGAGGGCAAATTAGAGAATTCATGTGTTATAATATAATATTGTTTTTTTTATTGGATTGCTGCGACGAATTGAGTTGCAGAAAAGGCACCACCTCCATAAGCCATTCTCAATCGAAAAGATACTCTATAAGTCTGATTAATATTGGCAGAAAAACCTTGTCCAAGAAAAACAATTGCGCCACTACCAGTATCGGGACAATCGGCCAAAAAGCAGTTACCACTTGATAAAAAGCAATTCGTGCCATAAGTAGCTTGCCCGCCAGTGCCTGCACTACACGTTGAATTACACGACACTACCCAATGATTCAGTCGTGTTGTCGGATCTTCAAAACTTGGATTTTGAAGTAACTCAACGGATGGCGCAGCAATCGCTGTAACAGATACAGTGTCTAAAAAATAGTTATGGTTTATATTAGTGACAAATGCAAACATAAGAATTGGTGATGTGGTCGCTGCTACATAGGTATAATTATATTGGGTCCAAAAGGATGGATTTGTTCCACTTTGAGTTGCCAAAACTCCTGAACTAAAACTGTTTCCACCGGTACACATCATTACTAAATTAAATTAATAATATCAATGATATTCACAGGAAAATATCTACTTGTTGTCGTTGTAGTAGTTGTTGTTGTCGTCTCTACAAACAATATTAATATTTCAATAACAATTATTTTGGCTAAGAGAATTTAATACACGAGCTCCTAATTTAGTTTTTTCGATTATGTATATGTGAAAAAATGAAAAGATTAATAAAGGACATTTTGTTTTTTGAAGAACTTGAGATCCAAAATGTTTACTTACTTGAAACACTTGTGGTTGTAGTCGTTGATGCTGTCGAAGTTGTTGCCGATGTTGAAGTTGTACTCGATGTTGTAGCTTATTACAAATAGGACCATAAGTAATTAATGTTTTTAAAAAAGATTAGCTCACTCGTCGAAGAAGTTGTACTTGTACTAGTTGTTGTTGAGGCTAAAAATCATTGGTTATCGTAATATTAATAATAATGATTATTTACTTGATGAAGTTGTCTGTGTAGTTGTAGTTGATGTTGTCCGTGTAGTTGTCGTTGATGTTGTGCCTATAATTATTAATGATGATATTGAACTGTGACGTCTGACGGAAAGCGAAGTAATGCAGTCACTATAGATAATCGATGTACTTACTCGTACTTGTCGTTGATGTCTGCGACTTGGGTACTATTTTCAATGAATTAGTTAAGTCAATTTAGACAAATAATATGAAGTGTGAAAAGTATACATACATAGTGTAACAA
>Ga0209915_1004220_pt1 | contig 10837 bp, 11 predicted proteins | sample ThiBiot_750_plan_FD_183952 | JGI IMG/M metagenome (GOLD analysis project Ga0209915, IMG submission 183952) | Wastewater bioreactor microbial communities from Cape Town, South Africa - Thiocy_cont_750_plan (SPAdes) | ecosystem: Engineered > Bioreactor > Thiocyanate-remediating > Anaerobic-Aerobic... | reverse complement strand
TGATGATGATGATGATGATGATGATGATGATGATGATGATGATGATGATGATGATGATGATGATGATGATGATGATGATGATGATGATGATGATGATGATGATGATGATGATGATGATGATGATGATCGATCTTCGATGCGGCTGACTCAATGGATCGCAGGCCAAGCACCGAGTCGTGTACCACGTGGGCACTCCGCCATTGGTCGTTACGGCAGTGGCAGCGAGTTCCGAGATCGACGGCGGCGTGCACCAAGCGCTGCAGCAGCTGCGCCAACGCATCGACGAGGCCTTCACGCGATGGTTGCACGTGCCGCCATCGATTCAGTCGTCGCCGGCATCGATATGGAGCATGTCGCTGAAACTCGTGCGGCAGCATCTGTTGGTATCCGTGGCATCGCCTGCCCCACTCGCAGGTATGGCACAATCTCCCAATCCAATCCAATCCAATCATCAATCCAATCCAATCCAATCCAATCCAATCCAATCCAATCCAATCCAACCCAATCCAATCATCCAATCCAATCCAATCCAATCCAATCATCAATCCAATCCAAATGAACGCACCAATGCAATTGTACTGACTCTACGGATTCACTGGAGATGCCTCTCGCCAAAGCGGCGCTGCAGCCTCGCAACAACCACAGCAACAACAGCAACAACTCGCAGACCAAGAGAGCGCTTTCGGCGATGATGATGAGCAGCACACGGGCGAGAGCTCGGCGATGGCGACGTCGATCACGCAAGTACTCAGTCCGCGCATCGTCGGGCTTCCCGATGCCATCAACGAGCAAGACGCGCCGACGGCGTTCAGTCTCGCGACCAACACGGGCGTCATCATCTCGAACCTCGCAAGCCTCAAGATCCCGCGCTTCCTGGTGCGAATGGCACGCAAGACCGACCAGCTCGCAGCTCTCCACGCGGCGCAATCGCTGCTGCACCAATCAGCTCGGCTCGCCGATGGCGCAGCGACCTTGGGTTTGTTCTCCAAGTACTGCGACACGTTGCGAGCGCAAGAGCTGCTGCGCCAAGCCACTGATCAAGCCGTCGAGAAGGCCGAGGCCATTGGCGTACGTCGCGTTGCTCGATCGCTCGTGTGTGTGTGCCGCTCACTGACAGCAAGCGAGCGTCGTCGGCCCTTGTGACAGCCGGGAACCAAGGCACTCGAGTCGTTTTTATCGTTGCAAACACGATCGTACGAGATGCTCTGGATGTCGAACGTGCTGCTATTCTACTCCGATGGTACAGCACAAGCAGCACGCGAACGTGTGCAAACGTGTGCACTGACCATACGCGTGTGTGGGGCAGCTGCTGTCGGCACGCGATACGCAACCATGCTCGAGCTGATGTTCCACACCGAAGCTTCCGATACCTCGCCGTCACCGTCGCAGACACAGAACGAGAGAGATGAGCGAGTTCGAGAGACGAGCGAGTTCGAGAGCGTGTGCGTGTATCCGTTCGTCTCATTCGTGCAGGCGCATCAACGACTCGCTGCCATCGGCTTGTACGCTTGCAGTGCCAGCTTCATCGACAAGGCGATCGGTACGATCGAGCAGCAGTACTCGAAGCGCGGCCCTCCCAAGGGAGTGCTAGCGACTGCATGTACGTTACGCACGTTACGAACAACCGAGCTCGCGAGGAGATTGGATCGAATCGCTCACTTGGGACCGATACGAGCAGTGACATTACAAGCGGCGCTGGCGAGGTTGATGCTCCATCCAGCGGGGCCGCACCACTTGTTCCTCAAAGTAGCGATGCTATCGCAAGTGCCAGCTGCGCAAGTGGCGCGCGTGCTCGTGCCCGAGCTGCGAGAATCAGCGAGCGTGAGGGCGGTGTCGGCATTCGTGCAGCGGTTCGGCGTGGCGCACACCGAGCTGGCGGCGGTGCAGGAGCACTTCCACGCCACGATCTGGTCGAGCAGCAGCGGCGGAGCGGCTTGGTTTGCGAACCAAGTGTGCAACGCCATCCGGCCGCTCGCGTTGCTGTGCCTGTGGGACGATGCTGCGAGCCACGACGCCGTGGTATCGTTCGTGACTGACGGCATTCTCAGTGGCGGAGGTACGTGGCGCGAGCACATGTTTGTGCGCTACCTCGACGGCGACGCTCACAGCAATCACTGCGCGAGTAGCTTCGCTGCCATTCTATCGAGGAGTGCTCGGCAAAGTGCAGGCGACGCTGGGCGATGCGAACCCGAGCGACAGGTACGGCCGAGGAGGCAGGCAGGGCAGCAGGGAGGCAGGAGGAAGGCAACTGACATCACCCATGTCGATCGATACGCACAGCTGGACGTTTGACAGGAGCGCTGTCGAGTGGCTGGCACTCCCGATCCTGCGCACGGCAGCACCGCGTGTGCTCCAGCGCATCGAGGCATGGCTTGCCAACAAGCTGCTCGAGAGTGCCACTGCCGCCGGAGCAACGAGTTCGAGCTCAGGCCCGAGTTCGTCGGCATCGGCTGCGAGTCCGGCACGTAACAACAAGCCGGCGAGCCGGGACCTAGTGTGAGCTGCTGTTGTTGTTGCTACGGCGCGGGGGTCAATTAAACAGCCAGCCGCCAAGGCTCATTGTGTGAATAGAGATTCCAAGCGGGTCTACAGGGTGGGGGTTACTCCTCGGCTATCGTGTTGTGGATGCGAGGAAAAATCCGTGTTGCTGTTGCGCTGTTGTTGCCGTGCTGTCACTCGCTGGTGGTTTGTGTTGGTGTTCGTTCTCGGTAGCACGAGACAAGAGGAAGGGGAGAGGTCTCTTGTCTCTGTTGTTGCTTGCTCACTCACTCGCGCACGCGCCGACACACACCCCTGCTACTCGCTCTTCGTTACTCGCTACTCGTTACCTTGCCCTCGATCTCTCGTTCTTCTCGTGAGCTCGTGTTGAAGATCTTATTGATCTCGTATCGTTCGTTCGTTCGTTTGTTCTTTCGTTTGTTTGTTGGATTTCATTCACTATCATGGCTGGTGGAGATGATGGTCATGGTACGCACGCGGCCACTGTCGCTGCGTCGACGTCACCTTGTGCTGCGTCCGACAGCGGTGCTGCCGCTGCCGCCACTGGCTCGGGTCGCTTGACGCCGGGCTTGACGGCCGAGCAACTCGCTCCGTTCCGCTCGTGTGCTTTCCTCCAGCGCGCTCTCGCTCTCGCCGAGGAGCGCAAGGCCGAGCTGTCGGCCGAGTTCCCCGAGCTGTGGTCGCTGTCCGAGAGCGACAAGATCGCTCGGCTGCAGGAGGGCTTCCACAACTTCTACGCGCCGGACGCCGTCAACCCGTACGTTCCGCTGGCGGGGTGCGGCCCGTGGATCGTGACGAGCGAGGGCGCGATCCTGCACGACAACGGCGGCTACGGCATGCTGGGCCTCGGGCACTCGCCGGCCGAGATCGAGCGCGTGCTCTTCCGCTCGCAGGTCATGGCCAACATCATGACGCCGTCGTTCTCGCAGCTGCGCTTCTCGCGCGCCTTGTTCAAGGAGATTGGGCACACGCGCCCCGACGGCCGCTGCCCGTACGTCGACTTTATGATGCTCAACTCGGGCTCCGAGGCCGGCGCGCTCGCGACGCGCATCTCGGACACGCACGCCAAGCGCCAGACCGACACTGGCGGCGTGCACGACGGCTGGCATGACATTCGCACGCTGTCGCTCGAGGGCTCGTTCCACGGCCGCACGTACCGCGTCGGCCGCATGTCCATGTCGAGCGTGCCGACCTACCAGCGCCACCTGGCGTCGTTCCGCGAGCACAAGGCGCTCTCGGCCTCGGCCAACGACATTGACTCGCTGCGCGCCGTGTTCGCGCACTGCGACGAGCACAAGATCCACCTCGAGATCATGGCGCTCGAGCCCGTCATGGGCGAGGGCAACCCGGGCTACGCCATCACGCCCGAGTTCTACGCCGAGGCGCGCCGACTGACGCGCGAGCACGGCACGCTGCTGTTCGTCGACTCGATCCAGGCCGGCCTGCGCTGCCACGGCGTCCTGAGCATCGTCGACTACCCCGGCTTCCAGCACCTCGACCCGCCCGACATGGAGTCCTTCTCCAAGGCCATCAACGGCGGCCAGTACCCGATCTCGGTGCTGGCGCTCGGCGCCATTGCGACGCGCACCTACGTGCGTGGCCTCTACGGCAACACGATGACCACCAACCCGCGCGGCTGCGACGTCGGCACCGCGGTCTTGAACGCCGTCACGCCCGAGGTGCGCCAGAACATTCGCGAGCGCGGCGCCGAGTTCCGCGCCAAGCTCCAGCAGCTGCGCACCGACTTTCCCGACATTATCACCAACGTCCAAGGCACGGGCTTGTTGCTCTCGGCCGAGGTCAACCCGGCTCACTACGCCGTCGTCGGTCATGGTGGTCTCGAGGAGCAGCTCCGAAAGCGAGGCATCGGAGTGATCCACGGTGGTGAGAACTCGTTGCGCTTTACGCCGCACTTCCGTATCACGTCGTATGTAGCTGACGCACGCACGCGCACGCGATTGAGTCTCGCTACTCACGACGCGTGCCTTCCCTCCCTCACTCTTTGTTGGTCTGGTTGGCAGTGCCGAGATCGATCTTGTCATTTCGGTCATTCGCGAGGTCATCTCGCACAAGGAGAACTGAATCACGAACGCCGTCGAGGACGACATTGTTTGCTCGCGCCTCGGCGACGCATTCCGCGTGCACGTCGAACCACAACCTACTTGTTGTTGCTGTAGCTGCTCTCGTCGTGTTCATCGTCACCATCCTATTCTTCATCTTCATCAGCATCAGCATCATCATCATCATCATCATCATCGCCATTATCGTCACCAACCACAACCTCCTTTGTCTACCGCCACCTTTTTTGCCTCCACCACCCATCGCAATCGCATCCTCTTCTATCTCTCGCGCACTCCTACGATGGTGCCAGTACCATCAGCGGTGGCTTTCTTCTCGATCGCCACTGCTACCACCACCACCAGCCAATGGTCGCCGCCGTCATCGAGCTTGCTCGGTCGTCGCGCCTTCGTCGTTCAAGGCGCTACTGCAGCAGTAGCCCCGTCCTCACCGCCGCTGCCGCCACCGCGGTCGCGGTTGCTGACGGCACGTCGAGTGCGTTGGCAGTCGAACAACTCGTTGCTCGAACAGGTGCTGCTGAATAAACGTGCTCGGTAATGTAGGGCTGACGCACATACACTCTCATTGCATCCGATACGAGCGATACTCGAAACTCTCTCTCTTCCTCGCTGATGATGATGATGATGGAGTCACGAGGCTTCTTTCTTTACAACAACAACCACAACTACAGGCAGCTCTATCTATTGGTGGTGCGGTGAAACAACACGAATGCCGAGCGTGGAAGCCGCCGCTAGCGAGGTTGCGCTGCCGCTGCTGCCGCTCCACTGCCAGCAGGAACGACGGCGGCGGCACCGACTTGCTGCGGCTGCACCTTTGCCAGCTGCGCTGTGAGCTCCTCGTTGCGCCGTCGTAGTCGGTGGTTCTCCTCGATGAGCGACTTGAGCAGTTGCGTCAGGTGGTTCTACTCGGCAGCACACTCAACCTGGTGAGAGACTGAACCGAAACACGACACCGCACACAATTAGTGCCAGCGTACCATCATGGTGATAGGATGAATTTGACTGTGTGTGAAATCAGCACCATCATCATCATCGTCAGTACGATGTACGCGAGATGGCATCATCGATGGAGGAGGAGGCCACGTACTTGAGATCAACCACCGGAGCGACAATGTGAGCGGTTGCAGCCGCTGGCGACGACACGGATTGCTGCGCCTGCTGCTGTTGCTGCTGTTGCCCTGCGCCTTGGATAGGCACAGGAGCCGTGGCAGCGTGTGTAGGCTTGGGCACTTGCGCTTGGTGCGCGGCTGCCGCAGGCGTGAGTATGACGCCTTGCACGCCCGCAACAGCAGCAGTGGCGGGAACCAAGTGCGCCTGTGTGCTCGCGGCTCCGGCCAGCGCCGCCGTGATGCCGCTCACTGGCGCCGGGCTGACGACTGTCGGCTCGACCTTGGCGATCGTGAAGCGGCCCTTGACCTCGACATCGGGCGGCGCTCCAGCCGAGATGGGAGCAGTTGCCGGCACTGACGATGATACTGTGAAGCGGCCAATCTGCTCATATCGGAGTGAGCAAGAATCGCCTGATGGATGGATGCATTCGATGGATGGATGAAGTACCGTGGTTGGTTCAGCACCGGGGACCGAGCCCACGATCGCGGCACCAGCCTTGGAGGGCGGCGTGGTCGAGAGAGAGCTGCCATGTGCTCCTCCTGCGCCTGGCACGGCGATGGCAGACGACGCCGACGCCGACGCGGAGTGAAACGACTCGACATCGAGCGCCTGCGTGAGCGACTTGCCGAACGACCACGCCTCCTCGTCGCTGTCGGTCAGGCCGTCGTTGAGCACACGGCGCTTGACGGACTCGAGGTCGACGCCCTGGTTGGTGATGCGCACACGCTCCCACAGCGGCGGCAGCGACGCCAACAGATGCGCCACGACGTACTCGGGCCGCATGGCTTGCTTGAAGAACTTGTGCTCAAGCAGTTTGGCGGCCGTTGGACTGCACGCACGCACGCACGCCCGCGAGAGAGAGAGAGACCATGCGAGTTGATCAGTACAATACACGTCGCACGGCGCGCTGGCGTTCGAGCGAGGAGCGTACCGTTTCGCAGGGTCCTTCTGCAGACAGATCTCGACCATCTCCTTGAAGGCGCGCGAGTAGTTGCCCTCGAGCGTCGGAGGTGGATTCTGCAGCGTCATCAGCAAGACCTTCATCGGTGGATACTGCGCCAATGGAGCTGTGCCTTTTGTCAACTACATATGCCCAACGCGCAAACCAAACCAAACCAAACCAACCAAACCAATCAATACATCGAAGGAATCGAATCGAATCACATCGAATCGAACGAACCTCGATCGCCGTGATACCGAGACTCCAGATATCGGCCTTGTAATCATAGCCGCGCACTTGTTCCATCACCTCCGGCGCCATCCAGCACGCTGAGCAGGGAGTGAGTGCATCAGCGAGCGAGCGAACGAGCGAGCGAGCTATCGAGCAGTCGACGTACGAGTGCCGACGAAGGTCTGGCGATGCTTGCGCTTGATGCCGCTCTCGACCAGCCACGCCGAGACGCCAAAGTCCCCCAGCAACACATGACCATCGGCGCCCACCAGCATATTACCAGCCTTGACGTCCCTGATAAGCACGGAGCCAGCAGCAGCGGCGGCGAGTGAGACGGACGGTATCGGTAGCGATCGAGCTGGCACCACGGATTGGTACCGATGAATGCGGCCGGTCTCGTGCAGGTACGCGATGCCGTGCAAGGCCTCGCACAAGATCGTGGCGATGAGCGGCTCGTCGCTGAGGCCGTTCGGGTGTGCGAAGCGCATGATGTCGAGCACCGAGCCGCCGGCCAGGTAGTCCATCACGAGCCACAGATAGTGGCCCTGCACGAACGAGCAATGCGAGCGCGCGACGTTCGGATGGTTGCACAGCTTCATCTGCACGATCTCACGCTGCTCGAGCAATGGTACACACACACACGCAAATATGCGAGCGGGGTGAGAGGGAGCTAAAGGCCGCGAGGATGCGCCGCTGCTGCTGCGCGTCGGCGCGTACGCGAATGTCGTCGATCTCGGCCGGACAGTTCTCGAGGTCGATGATCTTGATGGCGACCTGGCGCTGGTTGGTCTTGCACGTCGCATGGTAGACGACAGCCGTCGCGCCCTTGCCGATCGCATGCCCGAGATCGTAGTAGCTGGCGTTGCTGGGCCACTCGATCTCCGAGCCTGTCGCCGCTGAAGAAGCCATCGATCACGCACACAACCGATCACGATCGAGACGAGGCAAGCAAACTACGACGAAGTCGAAGAGTAGAAAGTACGCATAAGAGTAGAAAGTACGCATAAGAGTAGAAAGTACTCTTCATTTTGCTCTTCTCGATCTCTCTTTGATCTTCGTCGATCAAACGCGCCGCCACACACGCACAGCGCGCTCACGCTCTCTCTCATGGCGTTCCAGCCGCACAAGTTCAAGGCGGTGACCATCACGACACCGGCCGCTTGCAAGTATTGTCATGAGGTCATCTCGTGGGGCATCCCGCGTCCGGGCTTCGTGTGCACCGGTACGAACAACGGACGTCGTTACGGCGCACACTTCTCGCTCGCTCGCTCGCTGACCGAGGCCGTCGACCATGGGTCCTCGTTCGTACCGGCGCTGTATCAGTATGCCAGTATTGCGTGCACAAGAAGTGCGTCCCGCTGGCTACGCAGGGTTGCGCTCCGGTTGCGCCACGCGACCTGCGCCACGTTACGCTCGCTGATGGTACGTTTGGTGAGCTCGTTGGCGCTCTCTCTCGAACTCACGCCGCTCGCTACGTCAGGCTGGTTGACCAAGATGGGCGGCGGCCACAAGAGCTGGAAGAAGCGTTGGTCCGTGTTGTCGACCGACTTTGTGTTGTACTACTTCAAGTCCATCAACGTACGCCGTCGTCGTCGTCGTATCTCGCGCGTTACGTTCGCTGCTGCTGATGCTGCTCGCCCGCACGCAGGCGCCGTATCCCTCGGGCACCATTCGCCTGTGCGACTACGACACGGTCGCCAAGTCCGACAAGCACAAGAAGAACGGCTTCTACCTCAGCAACTCGGTACGTACCGAATGGCTGGCTCGCTGGCCGGTTCGCAAGGCTGACGCCGCAATGCCAGAAACGCCCCGAGGTGCGCGTGTTCCAGTTCTGCGCCGAGTCCGAGGACGAGCTCGATCGCTGGATCGCGTGTCTGCTCGGACCCGTTGGCTCGGTATGCTCCAACACACACAGACACACACACGCAACAACCACAACCACAACGACAACACGGCGCTGACGATGTGAACGCGCAGTTCAAGGACAACTCGCTGTCGCAGGCTCAGGTCATCGAGTCGCTGCTGTCGGCCAAGGGCGACGCCGACCACATTCGCGTCTACCGCCGTCTCTACTGCCGCGTCATGGAGGGCCGCAACCTCCCGGCCATGGACATTACGGGCACCAGCGATCCCTACTGCCGCGTCATGGTTCGCGCGCCTCTCTCTCTCTCTCTCTCTCTCTCTCTCTCTCTCTCTCGCAATCTCGCAATATCGCCCGATTCCTCGTGTGTTTGCTGACGCAACTGCGCGTGCAGGTTGAGAGCGCACAGTTTCGTACCTCGACACAGTGGAAGAACAAGAAGTCGCCCTTCTGGGACGAAGGATTCGAGTTGTACGTGAGCCAGCAGCGCCTGACACGATTGTGGACTCACTCGCGCGCGTCAACTCAATCAGTCGCGTCGAATCGCCCGAGGACTCGGCCGTGGTCGTGACAGTGTGGGACGAGGACATTTGGGACAAGGACGGTTCGTACTCGGATAGGCTCGCGCTGCAGAGGCATTATGCCAACGACCCTGGCGCGGCGCAGACTTTATCGGCAAGATCATCGTGCCCATCTCGGGCCTGATGGACGAGCAGGAGCGCAACGAGTGGTACAAGCTCCAGCCACGAGGCGAGGACGAAGACGATCCAGTGGGAGACATCAAGATGCTGCTGACGTTCGATTCCGAGCAACAGCAGCTCAGCATCACTGGTGCGTCGTTGTCTCGCTCGCTCGCGGTCACTCGCTCGCGAAACTCCGACTGATTCGCGAGCCTTGCTAGTGATCGAATGCCGCAATCTGGCTATCAAGGATCCGAACGGTGCGTTGGTGCAGCGGCGCTCGATGACACGATGGTTCTGGGCGGCGCTGGCGCTGACACGACGAGCGTGTGCAGGTTTCAGCGATCCGTTCGTGCGCCTGATCATCGGCTCGCAGAAGAAGAAGACCAAGGTCGTCAAGAAGAACCTGAACCCCTACTTTAACGAGTCGTTCTCGTTGTACGTGCCACGCTGCTGTTGGTGCCTTGTGTTTGACGTACGCCTCTCATGAACCGATGCCGTCTCTGTCTCTCTCGCGTTTCCAGCAAGGGAGTGCCAACCTCGGGCGAGCTGGAGGTGCAAGTGTGGGACTGGGACTTGCTCACCTCCAATGACCTCATGTACGAAGGAGCAGTCTCTCTCTCTCTCTCTCTCTCGCTCGCTCGCTCGCTCGCTCATTATGGCGTTGGTCCTTGTTGTAGTGGTATCGTCAAGATCCCCATGTCGAAGCTCAAGCCAGGCGTCGCGTCCGAGGATTGGTACACGCTGATCGACCCCGCGACCTCGCTTCCGTCTCCGCCACCGGCCTTTTCGACGAGCTCCACCACTTCTGGCGCGTCAGCTCGTGACGACGAGGAGCCCGAGCTCGTGGGCCCGACCGACGTCGGCCCGCCGCCGCCTCCGGCCTCGTCGGGCGACGCCAACCTCGGCAGCATTCGCCTCAAGCTCGCGTACATGGAGGTGCGCATGCTGCCGTCGAACTCGTACGACAAGCTGCTCGAGCTGCTGCTCGACGACGACCTCGGCACGGTCGTGGCGCTGAGCCGCATCGCCAAGGAGTACGACGAGGTGTCGGCCATGCTGGTGCAGATCTTTGCTGCCACCAACCAGCTGCCGCGCCTGCTGAACGCCCTCACGGCGTACGAGATCTCGCAGACCGGCAATCCCGACATCATCTTCCGCGGCAACACGGGCGTCACCAAGGCGGTCGACTACTTTATGAAGCGCGTCGGCAAGGCCTACCTGCACAAGACGCTCTACGCCCACATTGCCGAGATCTTTGAGCTCAAGAAGGCGGTCGAGGTCGACGAGAGCAAGATCGAGAAGGGCGGCGACGTCAAGGCCAACATGCGCAAGCTCAAGCTGCTCTGCACCGACATGCTGCAGTCCATCTTCTCGTCGCTCGAGGACATGCCCTAGTACGTACTCGAGTTGGTGCCGCCGCTGCCGCCGCCGCAAC
>Ga0209915_1004205_pt1 | contig 10895 bp, 10 predicted proteins | sample ThiBiot_750_plan_FD_183952 | JGI IMG/M metagenome (GOLD analysis project Ga0209915, IMG submission 183952) | Wastewater bioreactor microbial communities from Cape Town, South Africa - Thiocy_cont_750_plan (SPAdes) | ecosystem: Engineered > Bioreactor > Thiocyanate-remediating > Anaerobic-Aerobic... | reverse complement strand
ATGAGTTCTTGGACGAGACTGACAATTTCAACTTCGTCCAAATTTGATTGTGTATGAATGTCTAAATCATGTCAAATAGACACAATCAAAGTCAAGTGTGTTTTATTAGAAAAGAAAAAAAAAGAAATTGAGATCATAAAAAAAAAGAAAGAAAGAAAGAAATGGCAATCTTCGGAATAATCCTGAGATATATTTCTCTATGTGTATGTATATATACATATCATTACGTAAATCATCCATTAGTTTATTTCCTTGGCCTTGATCAAATCAATTTCTGTTTGTAGATGAGGTTAATTTGAGTTCGAGAGACTTACCCGTCAAGACTTCGCAATCGGCTGTTGACGGGCCTTTGCTTGGTGTCGTTGCATGGGACATAAAAACGGAGATTGTAAAGAAAGGAGAGAGAGAGCGATCGAGAGAGAGAGAGATTGAGTGTGTAACAAACGTGCACACGCACCACCGGAACGAAAGACAAGTGAACAATTATACGTTGGTGGCTAAGTGGATGCGAAGATGTAGAAAAAATAAAGAAGTACGTCGACGTCGTCGCATCTAAAATAAGAAAGCAGAACAAAAAAAGTGAAACAGTGAGAGGAGAAAGTGAACATCTACGCAATTGAACGAAAATGATTCTTCTCTCGCTCTCTCATTCTTTTCAAATGAACAAATACAATCGATCACACATATGTACTACACACAGCAAATTATTATATTACTGTTCGATTGCCTCCACATGTGTCGATTTATCTTCTGTTATGAAAATAAATGAATGAATAAATACATAACAAGTCTTCAATCTATGTCACTAGCATGACCAGAAAGAAAAACAAACAGAACTTTGAATTATAGGTCATTTCATGAACGTCAAGATGAATGTGAATAGTCCTATTGACCTTCGTTGTTTACTCTTCTATCTCGACACACGCAAATGCAAAAGAAAAACGTTTGTCTTTATTAAACACTAGACAATATACACTCGGGGGTCGATCTCGTTCTTTTTGTGTGTGTGTGTCTAACACATGTCTCTATATGATTAGATCAGGGTCGTTTATATTATCTATTTGCTGTGTTGTTAATACTGACAATCTTCGTCTGAATGATCACTTGAAAAATCATTCTCGAGGATATTGATTCAACAGTGTTTCCGGAATGTTGAATAATCGAAATAATTTTTGTTCGAAATCATCAAAAAAATGTAACGAACCGTAAATCGACTGACAAAGAAAAATAAATAAACAATAAGAAACAAACGAAGGATTCTTCGTTCGTCGATCGTAAAAAAAGGAACACGCAGAAAACCAATCGAATCAAAGCGCTAATCGCAATGGTAAATCGAAAGTAGCGACAGTTCATCGGGGATAGAATTTTCTTCTCATTCTATTTCACAGATATGAAAACAAATAATCGAACTTTACAATTAATTCAACAATGTGCACAACGTTTACGTTCAGACCAATTATCTGATTATGATTCGATTCTATCAGCTGTTGGAAATGCGCGTATTGTGCTTATTGGTGAAGCTTCTCATGGTTGACAAAAGATTTCTATGTGATAAATATAGTTGATTATACGTACTTTTTTTCTAGGAACACATGAATTTTATCATCATCGTGCTGAAATAACGAAACGATTGATTCAAGAGAAAGTGAACAAGACTAACTCGGAAAATCATGATGATTGATAATTTTTCAAAATAGGGCTTTAGTATAATCGCTTGTGAAGCCGATTGGCCACCGGCCTATCGTGTAAATCGTTGGGTGAAAGATCTTCAATCATCAACAGCAAATATCAAAGATGCTGATGATGCGTTAAAAGAATTTACACGATTTCCTGTTTGGATGTGGTTTGTATTTGATTTCATTGAAGGAAAAGCTATAGTTTACATTTTGTATTCAGGAGAAATACGGTTGTATTAGATTTTATCGATTGGCTTCGAAACTACAACGAACAAATCAGTGAACCAAAGAAAAAAATCGGTTTTTTCGGCGTTGATTTGTATAGTTTACAATCATCACGAGAAGAAGTTTTAAAATTCTTGGAAAAACGTGATCCAAGTTAGTGTGAAAATATTTTCATTTTTGGAAACCACATTATTCATTCTCTTAAGAACTCGCCGAAGAAGCTCGTAAGAGTTACGGTTGTTTCGAGCGTTATTCCGATGAACAAGAATATGGTTATTGTGCTGCAACAAAACTTGAGGGTGGTTGTGAAAAAGAAGCACTTGAAGTGTTAAAACAAATGCTCGAACGTCATGCACAGACAATATCCTCAAGCAAAACCGATGATCGTGAACTTGAAGAAAGTTTCTATGCTGTAGAAAATGCGAAAATTGTTCGTGAAGCAGAGAAATACTATCGACATATGTTCGAAGGTGGCGAAATCACATGGAATATTCGTGATACACATATGTGCGATTGTTTACAAGATTTAATGAAACATTATGGAAATGACACGAAAGTTATCATTTGGGTTTGATCAGTTGTTTTGTTGTTGTTCTGAAGAAAGAAAGAAATTGTTGTTTTGTTTGTAGGCACATAATTCTCATATTGGCGATGCACGTGAAACGAGTTCACGACGTGCAAGAGAAATAAACATTGGACAACTTGTTCGAGAACGATTCGGTCTTGCTAATACATTTAGTATTGGTTTTACAACGTATACAGGAACAGTTACAGCTGCAGATAGTTGGGACATGGATCCCGATTTCAAACGTGTTCGACTATCATTACCTGAAAGTATTGAATTTCTTTTACATGAAGCGTTAATAAGTGATTCGGTTTTAAAACTTGATGGTCAATATTATCTTCTGTTTCGTTCGAATGATCCATCGATTCAAATCTCTAAAGATCTTCATACTGAATTACATAAAAAACGTCTCGAACGAGCCATCGGTGTTATCTATCGTCCACGAACTGAACGGCAATCACATTATTTCGAGGCTAGTATTTCAACTCAATTCGATTGCGTCATTCATATCGAACAAACACGAGCTCTACGACCTCTCGAAATTCATCCAACATGGGCACGAGCTGAAGAAGAACATGTACCTGATACATTTCCTATGAATGTCTAAATTTTTTACGATTGTATAATCTTTTTTTTTAAACAAGCGAAAATTGAATAAATCTTGTGGTTTCATATTCGAGCGACATCTTCGAAAAGAAATTGTTTACGATTATTCCACTACTAACCAATGTCTGTCTCCTATAAATCAAATCAAATCAAATTACATCTCTCTTTTTTTTTCTTCTGATTTCAAATGGTTAATTTAACATCATTGCTTCGTAAATTACCAACACCTGAGTGGTTGCTAAAAGAAACAATTCCAGGCAAACGAACTGATAATAAATGGTGGCGTTTAGAAACTTTTCGATTTACATTTGCAAGTGATGGTCGTCGTCAACGATGTTTCAAAGTTGCCTATCCGTATTTGAGAAATCGTTGGCGTTTAGCATCACGAAATCGTTTATTCAAACCGATTTTTCAAGCTGAATTACAAGATGTACGTATCGATGCAGCAGCACGTGAACATGGCCTACGTCAACATACAATGACAGCCAGTCTCAAACGACAGAATATTCAATTATCACCTGGAATACTTGCTGATTTAGCAATTTATGAACCTCGAACATTCGAATGTTTAACTCATATTGCTAAACAACATATTATCAATACAAATCTTCAAGTACCTGATCCTGAACATGAATTTGATGAACAGGATACGGAACCTGATGCTGAAGTCGAACAAGTACCACTTAAAACTGATAAATCTATTCTAAATCCGTCCCTATTCAAAGATGTCTACCATCGTTTTTGATAGTTCATTTTTCTTTTTCTTGTTCGTTAAACAAAACAAAACAAAAAAAAACGTTTAATAAAAATCATCCAGTATCTTGTTGATTAGTGAATGACCTTAGATTACATCTGTTACTCATCATCATTTTTGCATCAGCTTGTGTTATGAACAAAAGTGCATTGCAGAAGAGAAAAGACGTCGTCGCGTCGCTTCAAGGCAAGGTAAGCTAGTCAGTCACGAATGGTATAGATTCTAACCAATGTAAATGTGTATTTATATGATTGGTCGATTTCAAGAAAAAAAAGAAGAAGTCACATCTGGCTTGTTTCATACTTTTTACTCTATAAAACTACCTGATCAGTTAAAATCATTATAGAATATAGAAAAAAAAACAAACAAACAAACAAATGATTGATCTACTTCAACGTTTAATACACGATATTTATACGAGTCCAGTGAATCTAGTTTTGGTTATCTTAATCATTTTTCTATTGATTAAACTCTTTCTATTAAAACGAAAACCAACACCCGATCCGACACCATCGAACGTACCACCACCATTACCAAAAATGACTAAACAAGATTTAACAATTGAACAATTAAAAGAATATAATGGAACGAATTCGAATGGACGAATTCTTACGGCTATCTATGGAGATATATTTGATGTTAGTCGACGAAATGATTTATATGGACCAGGTGGAGCATATTCATTATTTGCTGGTCGTGATGCAACACGTGCATTATCAAAAATGCAACTGACACAAACATTATTCAGTGATGAATACGATGACTTAAAAGATCTAACCGATGGCGAACGAAGTACGGCACGAAATTGGCATGAAGATTTTCGAGGTAGAATCTTTTCATTTTCGATTAGATTGATCTCTTTTTGTTTTTTTTTATTTATATTTAGAAAAATATGATATTGTCGGTCGTCTTCTTAAACCTGGTGAACAACCCAGTGTCTATCCAAATGAAGATTCGTCTGTCGAAAATGTCGATAAGAAGAACGAATAGAGAAAAGACACGAAACGTTCTTTCATTTCACAAAACAAAACAGCTAAAATCATTTTCTTATTTGTGCGTGTGTGTATTTTCTTCTTTTCTACTAATCAAAGGTTATTGATTTTCGAAAAATTAATAAACTAAAAATATCATTCCGTTCTTTTTGTTGACAAGCGATTCAACTAAATAAACTAAATATGTTTTCTTTTAATATGATAAATTTTTAATCTGCATGTCATACAGGTGGTTTGATAAGACAAAGAACAGTAAACACATTTTTAAAAATATAAAAAAATGAGTGTCAATTCACCGTCAATGTAAAGAATGAAAAAAACAACAACAATAATAATTATATTTTCGAAAATGATTTTTTTTTTATTAATTATTAAAATAGATACGACACGGATCGTGAAGTCACTGAGAGATTAGATGAAGTTAGTAATCGATTGAATACGATCTATGAACGGTATGCGAATTATATCTTATTTGTTGAAATGAAACTATTATTTGCGTAGACAAACATCGATAGCATCATCGAATACAACAATTCATGGCAAATCTCGAATGCTTCGAATACGTCGAACGTTTCTTTTAATAGTTCTATTCGATGTCGTATTCATGATTCTATTGTGGATTATTTACAACGAAGTTCGTTCGTTCGTTTGTTAAGTAAATAAATTCAATCTTTTTATTTTCGTAGGTTTTCAATATCGGTGTCGATAAAGCATTTAAAGTCGAAGTTTGGCAATATAATATCACTAATTCAACATTTGATGTTGTTGTATGATGAATTGTGAATAAGAATACGTTTTATTTTCTGTTCGATAGGGTCTATCAGGTGCTCGTTTTGTATGTTTATTAATTCCTTATGCGATTTTAAAATGGTCACATTGGTTTTTTATTGCCGTAAGCAAGTCGAAAATGAATGTACAAAGAAAAAGAAATAAAAGATTTTCATTAGTTTACAACACTTGGTTCAACAGGATTTATCATTGCTAAGACAGTTGTTTATACAGTTCGAATAAATGATTTCATTTGATTCAAGAGTTAATTCTTTTGATTTAGATGCATAAACCAGGAGATAGAAAAGCAGATTATTTACTTTTTATAGTATCGTTTATCATAGCATGGATTGAAGTTTGGTTTTTCGAGTAAAAATACATAATTGCTAATTTTGATTGATGATTGTTTTGATTTCAGTCGTCGTGTTATTCCACATGAACGTCGTTTACGCGATGCTTGTAAACACAAAACAAAAACAAAAATTTACATAATAATAAACAACTTTCTTTCGTTTCTAGCAAATCATAATGAACGTCGTCCATTGCTAAGTACTGGTTCACTATCTCCTCAGCCAAATGAATCCATCGATGGCACACATCAAATTCTAACTCTGCCAAACCAACGTCACGAATCGTTCTATTCTCCTATTCAGTCTATCGATGGTATGAGAAGGAAACGTGCTCACGCCATACTGGTCCTATATTTTAACTATAGAAAAGAGAAAAAGAAAAGAAAAGAGAAATATATAGACTGTCATTAATTATCCTCATAGTCAAGTGTACTCGATAAAGATATTTCTTATAGTGTTATATTTATTTTTGTGTCACAAGTTAAATCAATATTCTAGGCAGTGATATGGAACAGCAATAAGAAGAAGATGATGGCGAACAACAACAACAACAACAACAACCTCGAAATCAACGAGCAGATTCGAATATTTCACAATTGTCTATTGCAACACCAGTGTCAATACTCGATAATGAAGTCGTAAATAAATATGAAGAATATGAAAAACAAGCTGACGATTTGTTGGATGAAATATGGCGAATCTATCAAGATGATGATGCGTGGTATGAAGAAGGCCGAAGTACGGATGGATTCGATATTGTTCTATCGAAAACCTATCCGAAATGGGGCAAAATCTTTCGATTAAATGTTTGTTTGATCAAATCTCGATAGAATAAATCGTATTTATTTATTTATTTGATTAGAGTACAATCGACGGACCTCGAAAAGATCTTATTGAAATGCTTTTCGAACGACAAGAAGATATTCCAAAATGGAACACATCTGTCAATGATTGTCAAGTAAATAATTACAACGAATCAATATAAAATAAAATAGATATATATATATCATTTTAGATATTAGAAGTTATTCATAATAATCTTTTCATTACGTAGGAGAAAATAATTTGATTTTCGAGTTTTGTTTTTTTATTTTCGAAATAGATATCAATTGACAAACGAGCAAGCACAAGGTTTGATTGCGAAACGTGACTTTGTTAATATAACAGCTCGACGTTATATTGACGACACTGTGGTATTAGCAGCGCAAGCTTGTGAACATTCACGAATGCCACAAAAAGACAAGTAGTTATTTCAGAAGTCAAAGGAATGTTCTTTCTTTGAGATCTGACTTTTATTTTTCTTTAGTTGTGTTCGGTGAGTAACGAGACTTGAGGTAAAATTTTTATTCAGGAAACATTTCTCTGCTTCATAAGAGCGGAAAATGGACCGACAGCATATGTCATCGAGAAATTCGACGATACAACATGTCGATTTACGTGGATCTTAAACGTGAATTTAAAGGTAAAACCAGTAGAAGTTATTTTTTTGAATTCAAAATTTATTTTGTCAAAAAACAAAAAGGGTTGGCTTCCACAATATGTGATCAATAGTTCATTATCGAATGTTCAACTGGATTTTGTCGAAGCACTTCGAAACTATCTATCCAATGAAATAAATACTGTCTAGTCTATTGATATCTTCTAACTTGATCGATGTAATTTGTTTTTTTTCAAAAATTTAAATTAAAGTTGATTTTCCATGCCCATCGATATGTGAATTCGTGGGACTACTTGAATTTTCTCGATATTTTTCTAATTGAGTAAAATTAATTGTGGTTGACCAAATGGAAGTGTCGTTTTTTGTTCATATGTTTGTCTTGAATTTTGAAGTCCAATGATTGTTAATTGTACATTATCATTCCAAGCAGCGCATGCAACAATCGACACGATGGTAAACATGTCACCGATTCGTTCACTTTCGATAGAAGAATCGATTTTGATTGATACATGATGAACAGAAAGGTGCTTCACAAGTTTGACAAGCAATAGGTTTCCAAAGTAGATCACGATAAATTGAACATTCAAGATCAGTTAGATTGATTCCAGAAGGATCATGAATTCTTTCAGATTGTATGCCTCTTTCTTGTATTGATGTCATTATTTCGATTCAAAGAGTAATTATGAAAATATTACAAAAGAATTTAAATACCAATAGTAGTTCCTATTTTTATTAAATAAAAATACAGATGCATAATGTTGATATGACACCTGTTCTGTTTGAACACTTTTATCATAGAAAATAGAAACAGATTTCATGATTTTTCTTTTTTTACGTTATTTCTTTTAATTTATCTTAATAAAACAGAAACAGCTATATAAACGCCGTATATATTTTCTATTTGATACAGCAACAAAAAAAAATGTTGTTTCAAACAACTCTCGTGAACATGATTATGTTTTTATATCTGATTGATTCTCAAGTTCAAATCAATTTTCAACACAATTGTCTTTATATTCCAGTTGCATATCTGAAAGTATATGATGAACGTCAAATTCTACCTTTTTGTTTGAGTGAATTACCATCAAAATTTCATATAAAACCAAATCAAATAGATCCAATCTACTCGTTTAATGAATTAAAAGAAAAAAATATTACCGCCGAACATTTATATCAATGGTCAGCAACTATTGATCTTATTGAACAATATCAATTCTATTTAAATGATCCACAATCTCTCTTAGAAAACGAAACATTTTACAATTGTACTTTACCCTATTTTGGTTCTGAATGTCAATATATTTTCAAAGATTTAAATTATTCTAAATCATCATTAGTGAAAATGATTGAAGAATATTACTATATGAATCTATATGAACCAATGTTATTTACATGTTATGAACATTTAAAATGTAATCGAGGATTTAATCCAGCATGTCTTGACTGGACAGAAATATGCGATGGAAAAATTGACTGTTTCGATGAAGGTTTAGATGAAGAAGATTGCTGGCAACTTGAAATTGTTGATCGATGTGACATAAATCAATATCAATGTCATAATGGGCAATGTATACCAAACATGTTCAAAGATGAACACGAATTTAGTTTCGACTGTATTGATCAATCAGACGAAAGTCTTGCTAATCATCGTATTTTTAGATCGGGAATTCAACTCGTTGAAGAACCAATATTTATGGTCGAAGATGTTTCATGTGTTAATTTTGTCGAGACGAATTATAAATGGTTCGATACTTGGACAAGCTCATGTGTAAAAAATCGACAAAAACTCATTTCATACTCTATGTTTTCTGTTAAACCTAATTCATTATCTGAAGAATGTTGGACAGCATTGAAATGTATCGTTTACATACCAATCAATGATTCTCCTATATGTAAATTAGTTTGTCTTGATGGTTTTTGCAATAAATTATTAAAAACACAATGTCCAGATTTGATTTATCTATCAGCTATTCCATTTTTATATCGTCATGTGAATTTAGTTGTCGATAAAAATCATGTAACATTTAGTGATTGGGATTATAAACCTCTGATAAAATTTATTTGTTTTGATCATCAACAACTTCATGTGGATGACAGATATATGAATTTTTATTCATTAAATAATCAAACTTGTTTTAATGATACATATTCAATATTAAGTGGATATATTGAGAACTATCATTGGTCAGAAATTTATTTCTATGAATTACTCAAATGGCTAAATGAAAATTCAGTTAGTCTCAAAAGTAATTTATCTATTTATACAAATTCAAATTTATATGAATGTGAAAATTGGCCAAAAATAATTCCAAATCGTCGAGTAAAAGATTTGATTTATGATTGTCTTTATCAAGATGATGAAAAGTATGATTCCAATGGTTTCGAGTGTTCACAAAATAATAGCAAAAATGATTTTCTCTGCGCATCTTCTTATTTGATTTGTATCCCTGCAAGTGATGTTAATGATGGAAAATGTGATTGCCCATTTGAATTTATTGATCAACATTGTGATGATGAAGATGGAACAATTTTCGATCAAAGTTACACATCTTTATTTCAACAAATATGCGATAAAAGTAAAGACATAAGAAATCCTGCAGCTGGTGGACGTGATGGAATTACTTTGGATGAAGCAAATTGTGAGCATTGGCCATCGGTTCATATTTATAATCATTGCGATGGTTATTTTGATATTGATAAGGGTTTAGATGAACTCAACTGTGATCGATCACCACCAATGATTTGTCCTTCAAATCATCACCTATGTATTTCACAAAATACCCATCAGTTCATATGTTTACCTTCGGACAAAATAAATAATGGCATTATCGATTGTGTTGGTGCTTTTGATGAGCCAAGTTACTGCCACAAACATCTTACGGACTTCAAGCCTGATCCATTTTGTTGTCAGAATAATAATAGACGAAGGTGTATTCCTGCATATTTATTATGTCAATCTGAATCATTCTGTTTAACAAATGATTATGAAAAAGTATGTCGATTAAATGATAATGATTATATTCTGAAAACACCCATGAATACTTACAATCAATCAAATTGTTCAGAGTTTGCTCAATTCATTTGTAAACAATATACAAATCTAAAATATCGAGAGAAAAAATATTTTACACTTGATCAACAAATGAATTTTACCGATGAACAATCAACGAAAATAGAAAATTTTGACAAAACTGGTGAATTCGAACTATTACTGGGTGAATTATATCATCAACGATGTCATCGCGGATTGGACTTAATTATTTATTTAGATAAAGAAAAGAATCGAACAAGAAATATTTGTCTTTGTCCGCCAAGTTATTATGGTTCACAATGTCAATATCAAAATCAACGTATTAGTTTAACATTACAATTTCGTGCATCATCTGATTCTATACAAATACCATTTATTATTATTATTTCATTAATTGATAATAGTCAAGAACGAATGATTCATTCAACTGAACAAGTTACTTATCTATCATCTAAACATTGTCAAACAAAATTTCATTTTTATTTGTTAT
>Ga0209915_1004204_pt1 | contig 10897 bp, 12 predicted proteins | sample ThiBiot_750_plan_FD_183952 | JGI IMG/M metagenome (GOLD analysis project Ga0209915, IMG submission 183952) | Wastewater bioreactor microbial communities from Cape Town, South Africa - Thiocy_cont_750_plan (SPAdes) | ecosystem: Engineered > Bioreactor > Thiocyanate-remediating > Anaerobic-Aerobic... | reverse complement strand
AGCGGAATGCTCTCCACGATCTTTTCCGTGCCCGGCGAAAGGATCGCGGTATCGATCTCCCCCGGCGCAATGGCATTGACGCGCACGCCAAGCGGACCGAAATCCGCCGCCATCTCGCGGGTGAGCGCGGCCAGTGCGGCCTTGGAAGTGGCATAGGCTGCCCCGGCAAAGGGGTGCACGCGGCTGCCGGCGATGGAGGTGACGTTGACGATGGCGCCGCGCGCCGCCGACAACTCCGCAATCAAACCGCGGCCGAGCCAGATGGTGGCAAACAGATTGACCTCGAACACCTGGCGCCAGAGCGATTTGGAACTGTGCAGGGTGTCCAGCCGCTCCCCACCCTCGCCCTTCGGCGAAATGCCCGCATTGTTGACGAGGGCATGAAGCTTGCCGTCCTTCAGGCGGCCGCGCATTTCGGCCACCGCGCGCTCCGTATCCTCCGGGTTCGAGAGATCGACCTGGATGTGATCCTCAGGCCCCGCGGCCCAGGGACAATCCTCCGGAAAGGCGTGGCGCGAACAGGTGATGACGCGCCAGCCCGCACTGGAAAACCGCTTCACCGTGGCGTGGCCGATGCCGCGGCTGGCACCGGTGAGGATCAGGGTGCGGCGTTCTTCGTTGCTGGCTGGTTTGTGTTCGCTCATGGGGCGGAGATTAAAGCAGCGTGCGCGGAATAGCGAATAGGGCGCTACCTCTCAGGACTGGGCCAGCGCGGGCGGCATTTCGAAGCCCGCAGGGTCCTGATGAATCAGAATTTCCGCATTGGGGAACGCCTTCTGCAGGTCGGCTTCCACCGCATCGCTCAGCGTGTGGGCGCGCAGAAGCGTGATGCCCGGATCAAGCTCGATATGGAATTGTATGAAGGTGTTGACGCCCGCCATGCGCGTGCGCAGATCGTGCAACGCCCGCACCGCGTCATGTTGCAGGATGATGGCCTTGATCTTCTCCCGCTCCGCATCCGGCAGTTCGCGATCCATCAACTGATCGTAGCTGACGCGGAAAACGCGCCAGGCACTGCCCGCGAGAACGCCGGCGATCAGGATCGCGATGATGGGATCGGCCAGCGGCAGGCCAAAGCGCGAGGCCAGCACGATACCGGCGATCACGCCCAGATTGACGACCAGATCGCTGGCGTAATGGGCGCGGTCGGCACCGACGGCGAGCGAACCGGTTTCGCGCACCACGCGCTGCTGAAAGAAAATCAGTGCCACCGTTCCCGCGATGGAAAACACCATGACAGCGACGCCCAGCGTTTCATGCGCGACGGGCTGCGGCGCCAGAATGCGGTTGACGGATTCGATCACCAGAAAGGTGGCGGACCCGGCGATGAAGGCGCCCTGGGCGAGGCCGGACAGCGGCTCCGCCTTGCCGTGGCCGAAGCGGTGTTCGGCGTCGGCCGGTTCGAGCGCGTGGCGGATGGCGAGGAAGTTCAGCAGCGAGGCCACGAAGTCGAGACCGGAATCGGCCAGCGACGCCAGCATCGAAACCGACTCCGTCGCGAAATAGGCGATCGTCTTGATTGCGATCAAGGTCACCGCCAGCGCGAGCGAGAAAAGCGCGGCCCGGCGCATCAGGCCGCTATGGGCGGCGGCCGTTACGGGAACAGTCTGAGCGTGTGCCATGGCGCATTCGCATCGTCGCGGCGATAGACAAGGCGGTCGTGCAGGCGGAAGGGACGGTCGCGCCAGAACTCGATCTCCAGCGGGCTGACACGAAAGCCGGACCAGTAAGGCGGGCGCGGCACCTTGGTCAGCGCATATTTGGCGGCGTATTTCGCCACCTCCCGCTCGAACACGAAGCGGCCTTCCATCGGGCGTGACTGCGCGCTGGCCCAGGCGCCGATCTGACTGTCTTTCGGGCGGGTGGCGAAATAGGCATCGGCTTCGGCATCGCTGACGCGCGCCACCGGCCCGCGCACGCGGATCTGCTTGCGCAAGGATTTCCAGTGGAAGCACAGCGCGATGTTGGGATTGGCCGTCAGTTCGCGGCCCTTGGCGCTTTCGAGATTGGTGTAGAAGACGAAGCCGCGGTGATCGACACCCTTCAGCAGCACCATGCGGACATTCGGGCGGCCATCGGCATCGGCGGTGGCGATGGCCATCGCATTGGCTTCATTTGGTTCGGACTTCCTGGCCTGTTCCATCCAGGCATCGAACAGCGTGAAGGGATCGTCCCGTTCCGCAATGCCGCCATCGTCGATGGGGCCGCCGATTTCACTCATGATCCACTGCCTTGTTTTTGGCCTGAAGTCTTTGCTCTGATAGCGTGTTACGCCCGCTCGTTCGAGGAGAAATAATGCCCGTAGCACGGTTCAGTGCCGCCCTTTGCCTTTGCGTCTTGCTTGCAGGCGGGTGCGCCACCATCGGTCCGGAGGAACGCGAGGCGCAGTTCGATCAAGCGGTGGCGCTGTACGATCAGGGGCAATATGCCGGGGCCTATGCGATCTTCAACAAGCTGGCGACGGTCGATGCGGCGGCGGCGCGCAATGCCGCCTTCATGCTGCGCCACGGGCAAGGCGTTGCGCGCGATCCGAAGGCGGCCCTTCTGATGTACCGCTTCGCCGCCCAGGCGGGGCTGCCCACGGCGGAAGCCGATCTGGGTGAAATGCTGCTTCTGGGCGAAGGCGGGCCGCCCAACCCGCAGGCCGCCCTGCCCTGGCTGGCCCTGGCGGCGCACGCCCATCACGCGATTGCGGAATATCATCTCGGCACCTTGTACGAATCCGGGACGGCGGTGCCGAAAGACCCAGCCAGGGCGCGCGAACTCTATGAACAGGCGGCCGCGGCGGGTGAAAAACGGGCCGCCGCCCGGCTGGCCGCGATGGGCGGGACAGCGGCCGTACCGGCCCAGCCGGAAACAGAGGCGCCACCGGCGGCCGGGAAGCCCGAAACGGGCGCGCCAGGGGCTTAGCAACCCGGTAAAACCCTCCCTATATTGGGGCAGGTTCCGATTTCGTGAGTCGGGGCAGGAGAAACGATGGCCGACCCTTACAGCGTTCTTGGCGTACCGCGCAAAGCGAGCGAAGCCGATATCAAAAAGGCATTCCGCACGCTGGCGAAGAAGCACCACCCTGATACCCATCGCGGCGACCCCGGCGCGAAGAAGAAGTTTCAGGAGATCAGCGCCGCTTACGACATTCTGGGCGACAAGGAAAAACGCGGCCAATACGATCGCGGCGAAATCGATGAGAACGGCAATCCACGCGGTTTCGACCCGCGTGCCCACGGCTTTGGCGGTGGTGGCGGCAATCCGTTCGGCGGCGACGGCGCGCGCAGCTATCAGTACACCTATACCGGCGGCGGGCCGGAAGGAGCGGAAGGTTTTCGCGCCGAGGACATTTTCGCCGACCTGTTCGGCGGCCTTGGCGGGCGCGGACGCAAGGCCCAGCCGCGCCGCGGTGAAGACTATGCGCTGAACGTCACCGTGAGTTTCGAGGAGGCCGCGCGCGGCGGCACGCGGCGGGTGAACCTGCCGGACGGGCGCGAGATCGATGTGCGAATTCCAGCCGGCTTGCGCGATGCGCAACAAATCCGCCTGCGCGGACAGGGTGGGCCCGGCGTGAACGGCGGACCGCAAGGCGATGTGATGATCCAGGTCTCGGTCGCCCCGCACCCCTATTTCACCCGCGACGGCAACAATCTGCGCATGGATCTGCCGGTGACGCTGAAGGAGGCCGTGCTGGGCGGCAAGGTGCAGGTGCCGACCCTGACAGGCGCGGTGACGGTGACCGTTCCCGCCAATTCCAACTCGGGCACCGTGTTGCGCCTGAAAGGCAAAGGCATTCCCGCACGCGGATCCGCCAGCGGTGGCGAGGCCGCAGGCGATCTTTATGTGCGGCTGGTGGTGACCCTGCCGGACAAGGCGGATGCGAAACTGAAAACCTTCATCGAAGGTTGGGACGCAAGCTACGACCCGCGCGCGAAGATGAAGTAGTGGTGACTTAAGCCGCCTTGCGGCGCTTATCCTGCTCCTGATAAAGCGCGAATTCTTCCGCCATTGCGCGTGCCACCGATGGCCGCGCCCGCAAACCCGCATGATAGGCCTGTATGTTCGGCCACTGCGCAAGGTCGATGCCGCAAGGCGCCGCCCAGTTCAGCACCGTGACCAGATAGGCATCCGCCACCGTGAAGCGGTCGAGCAGAAATTCACGGCCCTGCAGTTGCGCGTTCAGGTAATCGAGAATGGGACCGGCCTTTGCCCGCGCATAATCCTTCGCGCCCTGTGGCGCTTTGGCATCCAGCAGCGAAATGAAGACGAGCTTGTGCAGTTCCGAAGTGATGAAATTCAGCCATTGCTGCAGGCGGACACGTTCCAGACCGCCATGCGGCGCAAGGCCAGAACCCGGATAGGCATCGGCGATGTATTGCAGCACAACCGGATTTTCCGCGATCAGATCACCGTTATCGGTACGGAGCACCGGCACCTGCCCCATGCCGTTGATGCCAAGAAAATCGCTGCCGTCGCCAAGCGTCTTCGTGCGGGTTTCCACGTAAGTGAACGTCGCATCCACACCAGCCTCATAAAGGGCGATACGGGCGGACATCGAACAGGCCAGAGGCGAGAAATAGAGTTCCATTGGCATCTCCCGTTTATTTTTGTACCGTATTGGACAAAATACAGGCCGTCAAGGATTTTATACGACATGGTACAAAAATCGGTACCGAAGCGCGGCCGCCCCCGCGCCTATGATCCCGACAAAGCATTGCGCAACGCACGCGATGTGTTTTGGGAGCGCGGGTTCTCCGGCACCTCACTCGACGATATCGGGGCTGCCACGGGTATGAACCGGCCCAGCCTTTATGCGGCCTTTGGTGGCAAACACGCGCTTTATATGAAGGCGTTCGACACTTATCGCCGGACCTCACGGCGGATGATCGATGTGGTTCTGGCGCCGGATATTCCGCTGTCCGAAGGCCTGCAGCATTTCTATGCTGAGGCGCTGGACACCTACGTACCGAAGCACGGCAAGGCGCGTGGCTGCTTCATGATCGCAACCGGGGTGACCGAAGCCGCACAGGACGCAGACGTGCGCAAGGCACTGGGCGATGCTTTGCATGACATCGAAAAGGCGCTTGAAGTGCGGTTTGCGGCGGCGAAAAAGGCGGGCGAGATTTCCGCCAGTTCCAACCCGCGGGCGCTGGCCATGATGGCATCTGCAGCCCTCTATTCCATGGCGATCCAATCGCGCACCGGTGTGCCGCGAAAAGCGTTGCAGGCGATTGCCGATGCCGCCATTGAAACGCTGTGCGCAGGCAGCAACAAGTCGCGTACGCGCATCACCACGCCCTAACGCCTGCCTCGCCGTCGAGCGTCGTTTCGCCAACCCAACGCAGACCGCCCTGCCATTCAAGATGAAACAGGTGCGGATTGCGGATGCGATGCCAGAACTCAAACGGAAGCGTTTCATCCAGACACGACAAGAGATGGGAGATAACAGCGCCATGCGTGGCGATGGCGACACAACCACCTTCGTTGGCAGCGGCGATGCTGGAGAGCGCAGTCATAAAACGGGTGCGGCAGGCATGGCCGCTTTCCCCATCAGGGTAAGCGAAATTGAGATCGGCATGCATACGGCGCAGCGCGGCAAAAAGCTCGGCTTCACTCGCAAACCATTCGCGTGTCAGCAATCGCTCGCGCAAATCCGGCTCTATCGCAATCGGCAAATGCTGTCGTTCCGCAAACGGGCGAACGGTATCGACCGCACGGATATAGGGGCTGGACACGACGTTGTTCGCACCAAGCCGTGACAACAGGCTGGTAAGGGTCTGTGCCTGCGCACGCCCGGCGTCCGACAATGGCCATTCTTCTTCCGGAATGGCGCGATCGGGCACCGATTGCGCGTGGCGGATCAACAGCAGCGTTGTGGGCATTCGTTCCCCCTGTGCGCGCCGCCCCCTCCGTTCCTCCGGAACACCTCCCCCGTAAAACGGGGGAGGAGAATCACTCCAGCGCGGCGTAGGCGAGGTTCTGGAACATCGGCAGGGCCACGCGGCCGCCCATGCGTTGCCCCGTCGCCAGTTGTGCCGCCGATCCCGGATCCAGCGGCATCGCGTTCTGGATCAGATAGATCAGGATCATCTCCTCCTCCGGGTCGGCCTGCCACCAGGTGCCGAAGGCGCCGGGCCAGCCGAACGACCCGGGCGAACCCTTGCCCAGAAAGCCCAGTTGATCGGGGTCGGTGATCATCGAAACGCCAAGGCCAAAGCCCTGCCCCAGCCAGAACGGAAGGCCAAGGAACGTGTGCTGACGCTGATCCGGCGTGAGGCGGTTGGCCGTCATCAGCGCAACGGTTTCCGGTTTCAGATAGCGCTTGCCATCCAGCGTGCCCCTGTTCAGCAGCATGCGGGCGAATTTGAGATAATCGTCCGCCGTGGAAATGAGACCGCCGCCACCGCCGCAGAAATCGGGCGGTGAATCATATTGCTTGAATTCCAGCGGGATCAGCGCGCCGGTCTTCTCATCCTGGCGGTAGACCACGGCGGAACGAGCGCGCTTTTCCGGCGGCACATAAAAATCCGTATCCGTCATGCCGAGCGGACCCAAGATGCGCTGCATCAGAAAATCGCGGAACGGCATGCCCGCAACGCGCCCGACAAGAAAGCCGAGTACATCGGTTGCGTGGCTGTAGTGAAACCGCGTTCCCGGCTGATAGGAAAGCGGCAGCGATGCCAGCGCCTTCAGCCAGACATCAGGCGATGTGGGAATGTTCAGCACATCACCCAGCGCCTTCTGATGCGCCTCCGCAATCGGGCCGATCGAGGTGAAGCCATAGGCCAGGCCAGACCGGTGGGTGAAAAGATCCTCCACCGTGATGGCGCGGGCGGCGGGTACGGTCTCTTCCAGCGGGCCTTGCGCATCTTTCAGGACACGCATGCTGGAAAATTCCGGCATCCATTTGGTGACCGGGTCGTTCAAGGACAGCTTGCCCTCTTCCAGCAGCATCAGGGCCGCGACCGAGGTGATCGGCTTGGTCATCGAGGCGATGCGGAACAGCGTGTCGCGCGCCATCGGCAGATTCTGTTCGATGTCACGCTTGCCGAGTATGTTCGTTTGCGCAATCTCGCCCTTGCGCCAGATCAGCGTGACAAAACCGGAAAGGTCGCCCGCATCCACAATCCCCTGCAATGTGGGTGGAATTTGTGCCAGTTTTTCCGCCGAAAGCGTGCCCACACCCGATTGTTCCCTGTCCATCCCCCGAAAATCCTTCTTCTCTTTGCGCCTGCGCAGACTTTTGGGTATGGGAGTGCGGGCGTCAATCGGGCCCCGCCACGGGCCCGCAATGGCGAAATTCCGCCAGGGCCGCTAAAATCGTTTGGAATCAGGAGGATTGCATGGCTTTCGAGGGCCTCATGAAGGGCAAGCGCGGCCTGATCATGGGGGTCGCCAATGACCGCTCCATCGCGTGGGGCATTGCCCAGGCGCTGCACGAAGCGGGCGCGGAACTGGCCTTCACCTATCAGGGCGAGGCCTTCCGCAAGCGCGTGGTGCCGCTGGTCGAGCCGTTGAAGCCGGCCGCCCTGATGGATTGCGATGTCACCAATCAAGGCTCGCTGGACGCGGTTTTTGCGGAACTGCAAAGTAAGTGGGGTTCGCTCGATTTTCTGGTGCACGCCATCGCCTTTTCCGACAAGGAACAGTTGAAGGGCCGCTATGTGGACACCACGCCCGACAATTTCGCGATGACGATGAACATCTCCTGCTACTCCTTTACCGCGGCGGCGCAGCGGGCGGAAAAGCTGATGCCGAATGGCGGCAGCATGGTGACGCTGACCTATTACGGCGCCGAAAAGGTGATGCCGCATTACAATGTGATGGGCGTGGCCAAGGCGGCGCTGGAAACCAGCGTGCGTTACATGGCCGAAGATCTGGGCAAGAAGCAGATTCGCGTCAATTCGATTTCGGCAGGCCCGATCAAGACACTGGCCGCGAGCGGGATTGGCGATTTCCGCTACATCCTGAAATGGAACGAGTACAACTCCCCCCTGCGGCGCACGGTGACGACACAGGAAGTGGGCAACGCTGCCTTGTTTCTTCTATCCGACCTCGGTGCCGCGGTGACGGGGGAATGCCTGCATGTGGATGCGGGTTATCACGTCGTCGGCATGAAGGCGGAAGATGCGCCCGACATTGCGGTGAACAAGACCGATGGCGCTTGAACTGGCGCCCGGGGTCACGCTTTATTTCTGCCGTCACGGCGAAACGCGCGCCAATGTGGAAGGGCGCTTTCAGGGCTGGTGCAAGGACACCGAGCTGACGGACAAAGGCCGCGAACAGGCCGCCATCATCGGCGGCATTCTGGCTGCGGCACGGCCGGACTTTTCCAATCTGCTTTATATCGCAAGCCCCCTGCCCCGGGCGCGGCATACGATGGAAATCATTCGTGGCGAACTGAAGCTGCGGCCGGTTGATGAATTCGAAGTCGATGCGCGGATTGCCGAAATCAATCTGGGTTCGTGGGACGGGCTGACCGATGCGGAGGCCCGCGCGCTGGACCCGGCGGCATTTGACCGGCGCATGAACGACAAATGGGATGTGCACGTGCCGGGCGGCGGCGAAAACTATGCCGAAGTGGCGGCACGGGCCACCGAATGGGCGCAAGGCCTTTGCGAGGACACCTTTGCCGTCAGCCATGGGGCGCTGACCCGGATTCTGCGCGGGCTGTTTGCCGGGATGAGCTGGAAGCAGATGTCGGACCTGGATGAAACGCAGGGTGTGCTTTACCGCGTCCGGGGCAGCGAGGTGGTCCGGCTGGACGCGGGCGCAAATCGCCCATAGAAACGCCCATCATGTCGCACAACACGTTCGGGCATCTGTTTCGCGTCACCACCTTTGGCGAGAGCCATGGGCCGGCCCTCGGCTGCGTGGTGGATGGCTGCCCGCCCGGTATTCCGCTGACCGAAGCCGACATTCAGCGCGACCTGGACCGGCGCAAACCCGGCCAGTCGAAATTCGTCACCCAGCGCAAAGAGCCCGACCAGGTGCGCATCCTCTCCGGCGTATTTCAGGACGAGCGGATGAAGGCCCAGGTCACCACCGGCACGCCGATTACGCTCCTGATCGAGAATGTGGATCAACGCTCCAAAGACTACAGCGACATCCGCGACAAGTTCCGCCCCGGTCACGCCGATTACACCTATTGGGCGAAATATGGCGTGCGCGATTACCGCGGCGGCGGGCGGCAGAGCGCGCGCGAAACCGCAGCTCGCGTCGCAGCGGGTGCGATTGCGCGCAAGGTGCTCGACACCATCTACAAGAAAATCACGATCCGCGGCGCCCTGATCCAGATGGGAACGCAGAAGATCAGCCGTTCGCAATGGGATTGGGACGAGGTGGCGAAGAACCCCTTCTTCTGCCCCGACGCAAAGGCCGTTGATCCGTGGACGGAATACCTGGAAGGCGTGCGCAAGAAAGGCTCCTCTGTCGGTGCCATCATCGAAGTGGTGGCGGACGGGATTCCGGCAGGCCTCGGCGCGCCGCTTTACGCCAAACTGGATGCGGACATCGCCGCCGCGTTGATGAGCGTCAATGCCGTGAAGGCTGTCGAAATCGGTGACGGGTTTGCGGCCGCCGCCCTGACCGGGGCGGAAAACGCCGACGAGATGCGAAAGGGGAAAGGCGGCAAGCCGAAATTCCTCTCCAACCACGCGGGCGGCATTCTGGGTGGGATCTCCACCGGTCAGCAGATCGTGGCGCGGTTTGCGGTGAAGCCGACCTCCTCCATCCTGACGCCGCGCAAGACGGTGGATGTGAAGGGCAACGAAACCGAAATCCTGACCAAGGGGCGGCATGACCCCTGCGTCGGCATTCGTGCGGTGCCGGTGGGCGAAGCGATGCTGGCCTGTGTGCTGGCCGACCACGCGCTGCGCCATCGCGGGCAGATGGGCTGATCACCAGCCGGGCAGTTCGTGCGCGGCGTCGGTGCCCATGAAGATTTGCGGATCGGATGGCGGGGCCATGCCGGTTTCGCGTTCCAGACCAGCCACACAGATCCTGGTGCGATCCGCAAGATCCGGAAAACCGTGGGACGCCGGCATGGCGCGCAGGAAGCAATCGTCGAAATAAGGATATTTGTTGTCGGTGCCGCAGCCGAATGAGCTGCGATCTGCGCGCGCCGCCGTCATGATGAAACGGTTGGGTGCCTTCATCGCCGGCACGAACACACCGGAATAACACGCCGACAACACCACCACGGTTGGCCGCGTCCCGCAGGCATTGCCAACAATCGCATCGAGCTGACGCGGGGAGAGCATCACCTCCCCCACCACGATGCCATCGGGCGAGCCATGGGTGCTGAAATAAACCAGACAGCCACCGGTGGCATGATCGGTGACATCCCACAGGCCGTCGGCGATCGTCTGCGGCTCGGAAAGATCCAGCGCGGCGGATGGATAGCGGTCCGGGCGGACGGAAAATTCACGGATATTGGCAGGCCGGAAACCGATGCGGACGAGATCGCGCGTGACATCACGCCTGGCATTGTCGAACGCCTCGGTCGGTTCGCCATCATGGGCGTGATAATCGCCCGCCACCACAATGGCTGCCCAATTGGCGAAGGCAGAAGCCGCAGCGGCAGACGTGACAGGCGCCAATGCCAGCAGGCCGGACATGACAAGGACAATGGCGCGCCGCATCGCACCCCCAAGCGAGGGAACGATCATCGGGTAAAAACGGCGGCCAGTTCAAGTTCTGCCGACCACAGGAACTGATCGACCGGAAACACCGTGCCGATACGAAAGCCGCGATCGGCCAAGGTGCGGGCATCGCGCGCGAAACTGGCCGGATTGCAGGACACATAGACCAAGCGGGCCAATCTGGACTCCGCGATCTGCGCCACTTGCGCTGCCGCACCCGCACGCGGTGGATCGAGCACGATGGCATCACATTGTGCGATCTCCGG
>Ga0209915_1004197_pt1 | contig 10902 bp, 10 predicted proteins | sample ThiBiot_750_plan_FD_183952 | JGI IMG/M metagenome (GOLD analysis project Ga0209915, IMG submission 183952) | Wastewater bioreactor microbial communities from Cape Town, South Africa - Thiocy_cont_750_plan (SPAdes) | ecosystem: Engineered > Bioreactor > Thiocyanate-remediating > Anaerobic-Aerobic... | reverse complement strand
TAACATGGCACTCACGACGACGAACGAGAGGCTCTCGCGGTACGAACCATCGTCAGGCACGATCGCGACGTCGGCAGTCAGTTGGTGCTTGCCGAACGTGTACTCGATGGCATTCTGCGCACCGCGGCGCACACTCGCCCGTGTCAGTCGCTCGCTCGTGTGCGCGTGTGGCATTCGAACCACCCAACGATGACACACTCACTCACTCGCTCGAGTACGTACCCGCACGCGTGCGGTCGGGTCCGAGGTGATGAGCAGGCCGACGTCGTAGTCGCTGAGCTTCGGCAGGCGCCGCAGCGCGTACAGTATGGCGGCCAGCGGGCCCTTGCTGTACGCCACGCCGGGCGCATACACTCGGCTGCCCTTGTCGCCCAGCAGCCGCAGCGGGCCGCGCGGCAGCGGCGAGTCGGGACTCGGGGCCGAGTCGACGTGTGCCAGCAGCAGCACCTTGACGTGCAGCGGGTCGCTGAAGGCCTTCTCGCGCGTCGTCAGCAGCAGCGTCGTCATCTTGGCGGCCGGCGCCTGCTGCGTGGCGCCGCGCCGCACGAACCAGCCGGCCATGCCGGCGCCTTGAAAGTAGCGCGACACGAAGCGCACGCACTGGTCGATGCCGTGCTCCTGGTGCGGCGCCGTCGGGTACGCCACGAGCGCCTCGAGCAGCAGCAGCAACTGCTCGCGCTCGAACGCCGAGCCGGCGCTCTCGGTGTGCGGCGAGCCGCGCAGCACCAGGAACCACAGCAGGCACGCCACGCCCACGACGCTCACCAAGCCCATGAACGAGAAGCACACGACACGCGCGCGTGTCCACGGCACGGCGTTCGGGCCGATGATGAGGCGATGCGGGGGCACGGCGCGCGTCGGCAGCTGCGGCGTCGGCGGCGGCATCGTGCCGCGCTCGGTCGACAGGTTGCCCGCCGCATCGGCCGCCGCGCGCCTGGCTGCCTCGCTGCTCTGAACTCGGCGCTTCATCTGAGCCGAGCCAGATTGCTCGCCGCTGCTACTGCTACTACTCATCGTGCGACAATCGACAGCGCAGAGAGAGCGAGCGAGGAGGCGATGGAGGACGAGCGAGGAGCGTGAAGCAATGTGCGGCTGCGGCAGCTCGTGATCGATCTCGTTGTGATCGAGAGCTGCTGCGCCATTCGCTCGCCTGCCGCTCGCCCGCGCCACCTCCGCCATCCGGCTCCATGGACGACGTCGAGGCCGAGGCCGAGACCCAGACCCACGAGAGGCTCGAGAGGCTCGAGTTCTACCGCAACAGCAAGCGCATCCCACCTGATGCCCAGGTACGACGTGAGCGTTGCTTGCTGCCCGCCGCAGCGACGGTACTCACCGCAGCGTCGTCGTCATCGCCATCATCTTTGTTCGTTGCTCGTGCAGTTGCTTCTGTTCAAGCCTGCACGCACGCTGTTGCGCATCGAGCCCCAGGCCTATGACCCCGAGGTACTTGCCTCAGGCTGCATGATGTGCGCACTTGAACCTGTGGCGCGCTTACCGATAGGCATCGCCACCCACGCACGCACAGAAATACGAGCACATTGAACTGCAGAAGCCCGAGCCGCAGCTGTACGAGGCTCAATCGACTATCCGCTGGCGCAAGGTTATCGACAGCGACGGCAACTCTCGAGTACGCCAGCTCGTGCACACACACACACACACATGCATAACATCTCACTCACGATACCATCATCTGTACAGGTGGAGAGCAACGCGCGCATCGTGCACTGGTCCGATGGAACGAGGCAGCTGATGATCGGAGCCGACGAGGTGTTCGACGTGGTCGAGGATGACGTGCAGCAGCACACGTTCGTGTACTGGTACGAGGCGGCGATCAAGGCGCTGGCGCTACGACTAGCGCGCCAACCAACCAACGATCGAACGTGCTCGCATATGTGTTGCGGCGTACTCAGGCCGCTCACGCCATTCACGCTGCAATGCAACGGCAAGCTGGGCAAGCGCATTGTATTGATTCCTGCGAGCGACCAAAGGTACGCAGTGCTGACGGCGCACGTACACAGCCGCCGCCTCGACTGACGGAGCGATCGATCGACACACACACAGCCAACACCACCAGCGAGTACAACGCTTGATCGCCAACGAACGCAGCAACCGCCCTGAGCGCAAGGCCAAGTTGATGATCTCTCGCGGCGATCCGGAGAAGGAGAAGGAGCAGCTCGAGAAGGAGGCAGCCAAGCGCGAGAAGGAGCGACGCAAGATGCGCGAGAAGCAGCGCTTCACGCCGGTGTTCCTCACGCGTGGCAGCAGCAAGTTCGTCGAGGGCCTTGACGAGTACGACGAGGACCCCAACGACCCCAACCGCTTCGAGCTCTCGCGCAAGCGTCGGCGCGAGGAGGAGGTCTCCGAGGAGCGTCTGGTGCGAGCCAAGCAGGCCGACCGCTCGGTGGTGGCGGTCGAGCGCGCCCCGAAGCGCCAGCGCGGCCGCCAGGACGAGGTCGAGGTGTACGATAGTGACGGCGAGGGCAGCCCGGTTGCCGCGCCCGTGACGCACCGCAAGGGAGTGGTGCTGAGCGACGATGACGAGGAGTAGGCACGCAAGCCAGCGAACCCGAACGAATGCACGAATGCATGAATGAACAGTGCGCAAAACGAGAGCGGTTGTAGCAATCACACTTGCCTCTACGGAAAGGCGGCCTCTCTTCGTTCTCGTTGTTCGCTTCGTTCCGCGCGCGTGTCTGCCTTCTCTTTGCCGCCCCTTCGCTACGCCGTCCATCGATGGACCCGCTCCGCACCGGCGCCATCTTTCGCATCCATGATGCCAGCGTACTGCGCTCGCCGATGCCGCGCGTCACGGTGGCAGGGCTGGCTGCACATCCGGCATCGCCTGCTACGCCCATCTCGCTGCCACCGTCGTTCCCGCGCGCCTCGCCCGAGCAGCCTGGCGTGTTGCGCCCGGTTGCACGACCAGCACTGCGCTTCGCCACCGGCCTGAATGCGGCGGCACACCAGCACTCCTCCTCCGATGACGACTTTGAGCGCATGGTTCGCGCCAGCCCGCTGCCCAAGGTCGTGGTGTCTCACTTGTTGCTCGCGCCCGCAGTGCCTCCATCGCCGCTTGTACCGAGTGGCAACCAGCCGTTGCTGCAGAGCGAAGCCGCCTCGGCCGCCTCGGCCCCACTGACGCCGTCGCCACCGAGCTCGCCTACAAAGAACAGGAAGAGGCAGCGTACCAAGGAGCCAAGCACGCCTCCTGCTGACGGCGCCTCCTCGCCTGCCAAGCGTACCCGCTCCTCCGCGCAGCAACCACCGCCCAAGACACCGCCCAAGCTCGTCGTACTGCCGGCCAAGAGCCGTGCTGTGGCTGCGGTGACAGCCAGCCGCAAGTCCCTGTCGCCGGTGAAGACCATTGCCAAGCAGCAGACCAAGCCAACCGTCGCTGTGAGTGTCGCCAGCGCGGCAGGCGCGTTGCCTCCGTCGCGAGCCAAGAAGGCGATACAACTTGGCGCTCGGCAGCTGCCTGTACGTGCCGTGCCACGAGCAGTTCGCTCGTTCGCGCTCTCCTATCACTGACACGCGTGCCTTGCCTGTTTTAGCGTCGGCAGCGTCAAAAGCCGCAGGCTTGGTGGGTGGGCTCGTCGGCCCTGAGCATGCAACCGCCTGCGACACCCGAACCCGAGCTGCCGACGATCTCAGCAGCTCCACGCCGCCGCACTCGTTCGCTCCCGAGTGCCACCACCGCTGCGGCATTGCGCCACGCGGCCAAACCGGCCAGCGGGACCGCTGCCACAACCTCCGCGACAACGAGCGTGACAGCAGCCTCAGCAGCAGTGGAGGAGCTTGAGCTGGAGCACTGCCTCTCGGACTGAGGCAGATCCGCATCAAGGAGGTTATTTATTGTGGACGCAGGCCAGGCGGGGTGCCGAGTGCGGCCGTGCGTGGCACCTCGGTGCTAAACCGGGATGCCGCAGCAGCAGCCGCAGCAGCGCCGCCATTTATGCGCGCACGTGTATTGTACAATGACCAACAAGCGAATCGATGATCTGATCGGCCGCCGTGTAGCAAGCAGACTCTTGGCGTTGTGACGGCAGGCAGAGACGAGCAGGGCCAGCAGCACCAACAGCGGCAACAACAGGTCGGTCGGGCGGTCGGTCGGGTGGTCGGGAGCGAGTGCCGCCGCGTCTCCGCTGCTGCGTCGTTGATTCCCGTCGCAGCGCAGCACCACCAACACCACCAACACCTGAGCAGCGCCAGCGCCACCATCCCACGCCTGCGAGATCCCTCACCACGTTCCTCCATTCTATCGCTCAGTAGCCTCCACAGCGGCGCCATCTGCTCGCGTTGCAAGCCATACCACCGCCGCGTCGCCGCCATCGAGCAGCAGCAGGTCGCCGACACGGAGCCGCGGCGCCAGCAGCAGCACGATGGCTGCAGCCACAGGCCGCCCCGCGGCGCATCCATCGCAACGCAGTAGCGCTCCAACCTCAGCTTCAGTATCGGCTCCAGCAGCAGCAGCCGCCACGATGCCGGGCCGAGGGCTGCGCCAGTGGCTCGACCGTGTGGCGGTGCTGCTGCGCGCGCTGTCGAGCTCGACCGCGACCGCGACGGCGCGCGGCGCCGCCTCCTCCTCTCGACTGCCGGCTCGCTCTGCTGCGACCGTCGGGTTCATGGGCCCGGTCGGCGCTGGCACGTTGGTGCCGCTGGTATGCGCCGCCGTGGCGCTGACGGTGGCGATCAATGTCGCGCTACCGGGCTCGGGCTCCTCGGCAGCAGTAGCGTCATCATCGTCGGTTGCGGGCTCGGCCTGGCCGCTGTGGACCATCGTGACCGTAGTGGCCGCGACAATGGCCGTGGCGGCGGCAGCACTGATGGTGCGGCTGTACGCGGCCGTGCAGCAGCAGCAGCGCGAGCAACGGCACAGCGCGGCGGCCATGGAGGCGCTGCAGGACGTCGTGCGGCGGCAGCAGGAGGAGCAGCACGCGCTGCGCCTGGCGCTCGACGAGCTGTCGGCCTCGGCGCGCGACATGCGCAAGCAGCACGACCACGTGACGGCGCGCTCGGCCGAGCTGCAGAAGGAGCTCACCGAGCTGGCCGAGCGCTCGTTGGCGCTGCGCTCGCACAACTCGATGCTGCGCCGCGAGGTCGAGCTGCTGTCGAGCCAGGTGGCGCGGCACCTGGCCGGCGAGCTGCCGTGCGCCGCGTCGCTGCCGCCGAGCTCGGCGGGCCCCGCGCTGTCGTCGTCGTCCCCGTCGCAGCCGCCGACCCTCCCAGCACCGACGGCAGCGCTCTCGGACACGGCGGGCACGGTGAGCGCCTCGGCATCGGCGCCAGCAGCGAGCAGCACGTCGCTCGCGCACAGCGCCGCCGCCTCGTTCGCGCCGCCGAGCTCCGCTCCTCCTGTGGCATCGCCCGTGGTCTCGCGCTCCACTACTACCTCGGCCCTTGATGACGCCGCCACATTGCTTGCCACTCCATCGCTACTCACCGATGCGCTCGCTGCCAGCAGCAGCACTGCCAGTTGCAGTGGGATGCCTCCCGACCTCGAGCTCGCCGCTGCAGCGATCGAGCAGCCGAGCACTCTGGTGCCCACGGCCATGAGCGACACTGGTTCGAGTGCCGCTGCCACTACGGCCACCGTGGCCGCTCCACCAATCCTCGAGTACCTGTGCCCGGGAGAGAGTGACTTCCTGACGACCGGGCATTCGCGCCAGTCGAGCTACGACGAGGAGCTGTCGGACGCGACGCTGGCGCGCATGCGAGAGGCCGTTCGCCACGGCTCGCACGTGGTGCAGTTCGAAGGCTTCGACGTCGCGCACGGCCTTTCTACCGCCTCGACCTCCTCGGCTTCGAGCTCGACCTCTGGTTCAGGCGCCTCCTCCGACGATGAGAATGCGACGCGCCGACGATGCACGCTCGTGTCCGTGAGCGGCGACATTGCCCTCCAAGTGCCCACCGAACGCCTGGCCGACGTGGCTCGCGCGCTCTGCCCGGTGTCGTCGTCGTCCGACTCTGCGCCGAGCTTGCTGCAGAGTACTGCCGTAAGGCCTCGCTTGGGACTGACGCTCACTCGCCCCGGTCACACAGAGAGTGATGACGACGATGACGACGACAACCAAGATGAGGCAGTTGCTCGTGCAGCTGACGTGCATGACGAGCTGCAGGTACCGATGGTCGCTGCATCCGAGGCGATGCTACCGCACAAAGTCGTCGTGCTCGCATCGGCGGCAGTCGCTCGTGCCGACCCCAAGGCAACGGCAGCAGAGCCCGGTGACGCACGCCTCAGCCCATCACCTTCGATCGATTCGGCGTCGTGCCTGCGTGGGGCGGTACTTGACATTGAGGAGGCAACCTTGACGCAGACTAGCGGTACGCTGTCCCGCAGCCGCCACAACGACGCCCCGACCATCATCGACGCTGCAGGCACCATGATCACGGTCTCGACTCCTGATGCACCCTTGTCGCCCACGAGTCATTCGGCGGCCTCGTCCGGAAGCGGCATCGACGCCACAGAGCACGCTCTCGTGCCAGCACCCGCTGCATCCAACTCGATGCAGGACATGCTCGCTGTACGACGGCAAAGCAAGGACGACTTGACGCCACGCCACGAGTCCGAGTCACTGATAGAGCTGACGCCACGCGATGATGAGCGTTGTCCGGCCCATCAAATGGGCGATAGCAGTGCGTGTGTCGATCCGACTCACCACCACTACGAGCACCCTCAGCACGACAGCCACCAACATGCCGACAGTGACGATCACGATGGCGATGGTGATGGCGATGGTGACCGGGATGGCGATGGCGACGATGACGACCTCGTGTTCCAACACCAGTTCATCGTGCATCCTGAGCGACAAACGAGAAGCTTCACATGGTCGACAATGGAGCTGCCGTCTGATCCCGAGCTCGAACTCGATGTAAGGGATGCGCAGGATGGCAGCGGCGAGCCATCGCCCTCTGCTGCCGACGTGCTCTTGTTGGAGGAGGGCAACAAGCTCGATGGCGACCACGACTCGCAGAGTATCGAGCCTGTCGATGCGACGGCCGGTGGCTCATCGGATCACTCGGCGAGTAGTGGTCGTGGCAGCGACGAGCGAGTACGCCGCCGTCGCTCCAAGTCGATCGGCAATCGCGGTCGAGCCAACTACCTTCGTGCCGAGCATCGGCTATCGATTCGCTCGCCGAAGCGCAACTACTCGTGCTCGGATCTGTGGGTCGGTCTGGGCCCGAAGCACTCGGCTGCGACGGGCGCATCAGCCGGAGGAGCCCAGTGGTCCAACGCAACGCAGTCTAGTACCACCACCGCCACCAGCGCGAGTGCTGCTGCTGCTGCTGCTGGCTCGAGTGCGACAACCAACGGCACGGATCGACCGCAGCTGACGAGTTCGTGGATCAAGAGCACGCGTGTCAACCAACAACAGCAACGCCTTGCCCCGTTGATTGAATCCCGCGGCGGTACAGCGCTACTGGACGACGAGCTGGAAGGCTGGGAGAGTGACACCGGTGCTCGTAAGCGACTCGGAGGCGAGATCATCGAGCTGCACGTACAGTTGCCGTTCGGTGGCTCGACGCTACTCGAATGCTTCGAAGATGCATCGGTCAACGACATTAAGGAGCTGCTCTGGAACAAGCTCGCCGTCGCCAACTCGCTCGAGACCTCCAACACCAAGATCGCACCGATCGAACAGGTTCGCGCTCTTGTCGCGCGCGCGCACCCACGCACTCTTCTAACGAACCATTCGAACGTGCCATCAATGTAGCTCTTTATCCATCCTCCAGCCTTTGCCGTGTTGTCGGGCCTGTACGAGGTTCTGACCGGCAAACAAAAGGAGGAGCTAGTGCAGCTCACGCTACATACCATCACGTTGCAAGACACGCCGGCACTCAAAGTCATGCAGCAAATTGCGACGTCGATCATTCACGAGCACCGAGAGCAGAGCACGAGTCTCTTTCGTGGCAACCGCCTCCCGATCGTCCTGCTGTCAGCCTTCTTCCGTGCTGCCGGAGGTCACTATCTCACGATCGTCCTCAAGCAATCGATTGGTGCCGTTGTCGCGAGCACCAACTCATTCGAGGTACCATTCACTCACTCACTCACTCACATGCATTCTAAGTGGGGTTTCACTAACATCTTGTGCGTACAGTTGTCACCGGGAGATACGGCAGGGTTCTCCAACGTCAAGCAGGCGGCACTAACGATCATTCAGCACATTTCTCAGACGATGCACCATTGTCCTCGCGACATTCGTGAGCTCTGCCGCACGGTGTATCAGGAGGTCTCGGTGCGCTTCCCGGGCCACGAGCTGCGCGCCGTTGCGGGCTTCGTATTCCTGCGCTTCTTCTGCCCGGCCATCATCGACCCAGTGGCATACCAGTTATACACGGGTGACGCTTTGTCGAGTGAACAACGACGCGCCTTGATCAACATCACCAAGCTCCTCCAGCTCTTGGCCAACCAATCGGCAGCACTCGCCGAGCCATGGATGATTGAGAACGATGTCGGTCGACTGGTCGAGGAGAGCAAGGACATGATCAACTCGCTACTACTCGAGTTTACGGTTCGTGCACGCACGCACGCCCGCATCGTGTCGCCTACCTCCGCGGCATTCTACCACCGGAACTCACTGACTCTGGATACGCGGCAACATACACAGGCACCGACGGAAAGCGAACCACCAGGGCGAGGCGGAAGTGCCAAGGAGCGCCGCGAGGCCATTGCCAAGATCTATGCCATTGCGCTGGCGAACCTCAAGCCGCTACTCAACTTGCTTGCCGAATCCAAGACCCAGGGACCGGTATTGGACCAAATTGCATCCGTCATCGGATATCCACTCGAGGCGCAAAAGAGCTACTCGCTCAAAGTGGCCGACACCGATTACTATCTGCCGAATGGAGGCTTTCGGCCATTACTCGATTCACCATTGCTGTGTTCTTGCTTGGAGCTCGACTGCGATCTGCCATATCTGTGCCTCGTCGAGAAGGCTGATACGCGAGAGGTACTCCTCTCTCGTTCGCTCGCTTGCTGCGCGTTCGGTGCTTCTCGTTCGGTGCTTCTCATTCGGCTTCTCTCGAACGCATTTCGTGTCGCGCAGGACAAGACCCGAGCCCTGCAAGTAAGCTGCCTTGTATCGTCAAACTATTTATCGTCGTGGCAGTTCCACAAGCCCGAGATCAACCTCTTCCGCGCCGTGGTACTTCGGTACGTGCCGTCGTGCAAAACGACACGATGCCACGTGTTGCAATTGCTCATACGGCTGTCCACCACCAGCTCGCTACCCGTGGTCGAAGGCCCTACACCGCTGGCAACACGGACAACCAACGCTCCACTGCCCTCGTACATGCCATCCACGTTCTTGGTCATCATCGCCTTGCCGCAAGACTTGTTTCCTGTCATGTCATCCAAGACTCTCGAGATTGCAGCGACAAGTAGCTTGAGTTCGATCATGGAGCTTGTGTGTTCTCGTCAGGCAACCCGTGCCGATCCAGCTCAGGTACCTCGGTCGATCGCTCGCACGTTACTTGTCCTGCCAATGTGCCTCCGTGACTCACACATTTCGTCGCTTACGATGCTATCTCCAAGTTATTGTTCAAGGTCGACTGGCTGCAGGAGTATACACTATCGATGGATGTGAGTATCGGTCAGTTGTATTATGTACGAGATTGTATCAAACGTGGAAAGAGGCCGCGTCTTTGTGTTGTTCGTCGCGATGCTATTGGTCAAGTGGCGCCGCTTGGTACGTTTCGGTCGATTTGTCACACTGTTGAGCTCGTTATCGATAGCAGGCTCGGTCGGGGTTGGTGTGTCGATTGATTGGCTGATCGTCGAGTACGACATCAGACGAAGCAGCAGAGCAGTTCTGGACCGAGGATTGTGAAGGCGCTGCGGCTGCGTTGCTCACCGACAACAACCAAGTGCCGGCAATGACGTCGTGTGACTGGCAGAAGCATGCACTCTCCATCACGATCGAGGCAACTAAGGACCTGCGCCAGCTCCCGTTTCTCCGATCCAAGAGCGGAGCGCCGGCGCCTGCTTCGACTGGCTCCTCGTCTTCATCTTCTTCTTCTGCCTCCGCCTCCGCCTCCGCCTCCTCATCGGACGTTGCGGCATTCTCGATCGAAGTTGCACTTTACCATTCTGCCAAGCTCATAGCACCCATGCAAAGCACCACAGCAAGGTATCTGACGACATTAATACTTCTGAGCGTACGGATCTGAAACTGACACACATGAAATGGCACTGATGTGTTTTGCAGGAGAGCACGGTCGTCGCTCCGGTGGGCCGAACAATTGACGTTCGATATCTGCTTGGGTAACCTACCACGTGAGACTCGCGTGTGCTTTACGCTCTACGCCGAGCGTAAAGGCACTCGTACGCCTGTGGCTTGGGTAGCTCATCGATTGTTCGACTTTCAACTGTGCCTACAACAGGGTGTTCGGTATGAAAGTAGCAGAAGCAGAATCGTGTGCTCGATTACTACAAACACTCATTTTGATGAGTGGCTCAACAGTATCTTCCGAATGTGGCCGAGTGCCAAGGCGAACCCGATTGGCGTCTGCATGGATAATCCGGCCAAGGGCAACGGTGCCGAGTTTTGCTCGTTGAAAGTCGCCTTCCCGACCTTTGATGGCCCGATACGCTTCGTCTCGCTCCACAAGCCTTGTACGTGAAGCTACACACATGCGCAATCGTCGGCACTCGCTCACGAGTATCATTTATCTGTAGATCGTGACATGTGTGAAGTGCAAGCAACTCCCACCGAGCAACAATTACAGGAGCTGCGCGCTCTTGCGAAAAAGGGTACGACGACGATTACCGGCTGCTCGAACTCGTTTTCGTGTGGGAGATTTACACGTTCGAGGCGCTATCAGATTCGCTACACCCTACCACCGAGGCCGAACAGCGACTCGCATGGCAAATGCGGCACTATTGCATGGAAAACAACATTCCGC
>Ga0209915_1004189_pt1 | contig 10912 bp, 15 predicted proteins | sample ThiBiot_750_plan_FD_183952 | JGI IMG/M metagenome (GOLD analysis project Ga0209915, IMG submission 183952) | Wastewater bioreactor microbial communities from Cape Town, South Africa - Thiocy_cont_750_plan (SPAdes) | ecosystem: Engineered > Bioreactor > Thiocyanate-remediating > Anaerobic-Aerobic... | reverse complement strand
ATGCGCGACCAGTCGCTGCCGCTCACGATCCACGAGTACGACGAGTGGGGCAACCCGTGCGATCGACCTACATTCTACTCGCTCTTTCGCTTGGATCCGTACGTGCAGCTCGGCCTGCAGCCCAAGCTCGACACACTGCCCAACATGCTCGGTACGCAGCTTGTCGTCGCGTTCGCCGACCACAGTAACACGCGCTGATATGCTCAACGCTCGCTCGCTCGCTCGCTCGCCGCCACGCAGTCACGTCCTCCACCCTCGACTTTCGAGTGCCAGTATATCAGCCGGCGAAATACGTCGCTCGTATCCGCGAGATGCAGCACTCAGCTTCAGGTACGCCGGAGGCACCATACGTCGCCGTGCGAAGTACCGTCACTTGCATTGACGCGCGCCCTCATGGTCGTCGTGGCCCTGGTGGTGGTGGTGGTGGTGGTGGTGGTGGTGGTCGATGAGGTAGCAGGTGCCTTGGGCCTCGTCAAGCAGCTGTTTCGATCGACAACACGGCCCGTAGTCTTGTTCAACACTTCGTTCGGTCTCTCGCACAATGGCGAGGGAGGCCGCTTGGCGAGTGCTGAGCCAGCGGCGCTCGAGCAAGCATTCCTGATCCATACGACACGGCAGGCCGACGATGCAAGGTCCTGATACCCTTCGCTCCTTCCTGTTCTCATGAGATGTTGTTGTTGTTGTTGTTGTTGGCATGCGACATGGATTCAATCGAGGAGATTTATACATGAAGCTGCAGCACCAGCAAACACTCCAACCTTCCTCTCGCTCACTCGCATGCGTACGCACACACACACACACGCTGAGCGTCTGCGTGCGTGTGCGCGCGTAAGAGTGTCGCTGCCATTGGAGGGAATGCACAAGAACCAAACCGTGCAAACGCCCTCCTCTCGAACAGCGACTGAAAACAACCATTACAAGTAGAAGTGGCTCGATAGATAGATAGAGCGAGCGAGCGAGTGAACGAGTGAACGAGTGAACGACCGAACGACGACAACAAAACAATCAAAACATATATCAAACGAGAAACAATATCACAACGGATGATGGAATGGGAGTTCCTTGGAGAGAGTGCGAGAGAGAATGTGGGCGAGTAGCCGTGTGGGAGCGGTCGAAGGTTGGCAGTCGAGAGGATGATGGCGACGACGATGGTCATCGACCGAATAGGCGAATGAGCTGCGTACGTAATGATAACTTGACGATGGTGAGGAGATGGAGCGATTCGCGTATGGATCAGAACCGAAGATGCGCGGTCGATTTCAAACGCTGATGATGTTGATGATGGTGGTTGTGGTGGCGGTGTTGCTACGCCTGGAGCAAGTGTGATCGAAGCAACCTATTGCTGCGATCGACTGCCGAGTTGGTACTTCATGATGGCATGAAGGCCATACACAAGCTCGGCTTGCTTGCGAGCCTCGATGGCCAGTAGCGCGACGTGGCAGCGCTCTTGCATCGTGAGCGCGACGCCCATGTCCAGGAAGTCGCGCTTGACGATGGTGTTGGGGGCGCACGTCAGCTTCTTGACGTATGCCTTGATGGCGCGGTTGAGCCACACGTTGACCTGAGCGTAGTTGTAGTCGTCATGGAACAAGCCCTTGATGCGATGCACATAGTGCCAGATCGCCATTCGAAACGGTTCCGTGTTGACATCCTCGTTCTCCGAGAACCTACGTACAACGACGACGACGGCGACGATGATCACGATCACGATCAGTCACCGCCGCCATCATCACCACTGCCATCCATCTTCGTACGTGTGGTAGGTCAGGTTGTAGATCAAATCAAAGAGCTCGTCGAGAACCGGAGCAGCCTCGGAGTAATAGCGGTTCAACAGTGCATAGCCGTGGTCCTGCCAGCAATAGTCTTGCATTCGAAGTGCCGAGTACTCGGTCGATCCAACGTCGAAATCGCTATGAGCCAGCCGGAAATCGCCAAGGTACTTGCGAAACAGCTCATTGGGGCTGCCGTCATCGAGGGTCTTGATATCTGTGGCAAGCGAGCGAGCGAGCGAATGAGCGAACACGAACGAAATGATCGCACTACGAGTGGTGCCAATGCAATCCAACTTACCATCTTCACCGATTTTGCGGAAGGCAAAGACTTGCTCCTCCTCAGTCGATTCCATGTCATCACACTCGTTTCCAGCTCCCTTGAGCGCCTGAAGGAGCTGGACCGTGGTTTCGCTGGCGATGCTTGGTCGATCCGTCGGGCTCGAGCTCGGCTGCACCTCCGAGGCATTGGTAGCGGTCGCTGCCGCCGCGGTGGTGGTGGCGGTGGCGGAGGGGACGGACTGATCCTCGATTCCTGCATGGCCACCGAGCTTGTGGTAGTTTTGCGCCGCAAAGTACCGCAGATCGAGCTCGAGGTTGATGCCAAGACCAAACACGAGGCCCGACATGGCGTGCGTCGTTGCGATGATGACGAGTGCGTGCACCAACTCGCTCACGGTCCATGCATCCTCACCGCGCAAGAGCGCCTATCGATGGATGGATGGATAGATGGATGAATCAGTGAACCCACTCGTGTGAATGAATGAGTATGCGATGTGAATCGCTTGCGTACCTCGATGTGGCTCGGCTGAATCAGCCACGGCGCTGTTGCCAGCAGGCAGTTCAACGGCAGCAGCTTACGAAGTTTGGTCGGTGCGTTGTGCGAACCCTCGAGCCACTATCGATGTAGTCGTCACGCACAACAATAAGTCCCCGTGCCCTTTGCTGCATCTCAACAACAATGACAACAATGACACCAAACAACAACAATAGACAATGACAATAACCGTACAGAAGGATCGCCACCGTTCATCAAGAAGGTGTACTCGCAATGGCGCACAAGATAGGTGCAGTTGTGCGTACTCGCGGCCTATGCATCCACGACCGGGAACAGCTATCAGTGGTGGCAATCGTCGTAGCGGTGGTCGTGTGGTGGTGGTGGTGTGGTGGTGGTACCAGAATGCCAATGTAGTCTCGCCAAGGAATCAGTAGCGGACCAGGGCTGCACATGATGATATTGTCCGCATCGTAGAACTTGACGAGGTACGAAGGATGCCATGCCATGGCCTGCAACAAGTGGCTCACAGCGCCGGTGTTGAGGAAGCTTTGCTGAAAGGTCTGCGCGACGTCGTAGTCTTGGTCACTACATGCAACCAAGCGAGCACACGCGCACAATTAGTGTGAGGGAGAGGAGGAGGACGCTGAGGCTGCTATCGAGCACTCAGTTTGGGAGCAAATATCGAACGTACGCGCTGCTCGAGAGAGGCACAAAGATCTTGGGCGGAATGAAAGACGATGGCCCTCTCTCGGGCGGCACAAAGAAGTTGGGTAGTTTCTGTAATACATGTGAGTGAGCGAGGGCTTGCTTTGGACGGCGAGCGGCGCCTCGTGGCAGGCCGAACGAACACGTACCATATCGTTGATCTCGTTGATCAGCGCACTGAAGGCGGCGCGCACGTCGTCAAACGGACAAGCATGCGCGAGCCGAACGACCCACGGCAAGTGGGCGAGGATCAATGCCGCTCGATTGCTCTCGTCGACGCCATTCGCGGTCGCGCTGGGCGAGGACGCAGAAGAAAGGGGTGCGTCGCCGTTGCCGCGTGCCTCGGCGTCATGATGCGCCTGGTCGTGTTGAGGTGCTTGATGGTCGGCTTCCGATGATGGCGATGGTGATGGTGGTGGTGGCTCTTGTTGCTGCTTTCCAGCACCTCCGAGGCCTTGGATCGAGTCACGGAGCAAGCGCACGAGTTGTTCGAGCGAACCCGCGCGTACGGCGGCGTCGGGCTCGAGCAGAAACTTGAAGAAGCTCTGCGATGGCTCGGTGGCGACTTGGAGTGCTTGGGCGCGCGTCATGCCGTCGTTGGAGGAGAGCGTCAACGGGCGAGAGTCGTCGTCTAGCAGATGACCGCCACGCAGGCACAAACGCGAACACGCGAATACACGAATACGAACACGAACACGCACGGATGCACCGATGCAAGAGAGCAGTAGATGCGAACACCCGAGATATCAATGTGGCACGGGGGTGTTAGTTTGGCGTATGCGGTACGCTAGCTGGCGAGAGGCAGCGTCGTGGTGGTGGTGGTGGTGGTTGTGGTACTGGCGGGCAATCATTCACCGCGTCGGGGCGTGTGGGCGTGTGGGCGTGAGCCGCGGTTGGGTCGCGCAGCATCGCGAGCAGCAGAGTAGATCCACGAGAGCAACCAATCACCAACACCACCAAGCCAACACTACCGCATCCGGACCGTACTTACTCTCGCTATCCAACAACGACTGCGCCATCGACTCGCGCTACCACCACCACCACCACTACTAGCAGCAGCACGATGGAGAGCAGTGCGTGGCGCACGTACACGAGGCCGAGTAGAGCGACGGAGAGCCAGCTTGCTTTCGATCGTAGAAGTTGCCAAACTGCAGCCAATCGGGACTCGACGACAGCGTGCTGCTACCCGAGTCAGGCAGGCTGGGATTCGACAACGAGTGGCCCTTGAAGCCTTTGGCACCAATGCTGCCAATGCTGCCCCCGCTCGAGATGTGTACGCCGTTGCTCGAGTGGGGCGCCGGCTTGGCGTCATCGCCGTCCATCGTCGGCGAGTAGGACGAAGAGGATCGGGAGAAGGAGGAGGATCGGGCGCGTGTGACGACGACACAGGCACAGCACACAAACACAGCCACCGGAGCGGGTGCGTGCGTGTGTGCGCGCGCGCGTTTGTGTGTGGGTGTGGCTTGACGAAGCGCGAGGTGCTCGATGGGCGCGCGGCGGCGGCGGCGACTATGTAGCGATGCCGATCACGAGAGAAAGTCGAGAATAATGAGCGAGAGAGGCGAGCGAACGAGCGGCACCAGAGTGCGCGCGTGACGGTGACGGTGGCTAGCGAGAGCAACGAAGAGAAGGAGGGCAGGTCGAACGAACGAGGACGAACGAGAGGCGCGCGGGGCTCAGCGTGGGTGGGCAACGAGAGTGAACGACGACGTGTCGCGGTGCGCAGGTAAGCAAGCGAATGACACGCACACCTTCGCCACTCACCTCGCTCTCTCTCCCGACCTCGTGCCTGCCGCTGAATCAATCGATCGATCAGGAAGTCGACCTCAACACCAGAATGCTCGTTGGTCAGAGACTACTTGCGGAGCAAGCGTAACAGCGAGGCGGCTCATCAGAGGCCACACCACGCACGTCCTCGGCCAGGCCCCGGAAAATCACGCCCGAGCAAAATATCTTGCGGTTGCCGCTGGTGCCCGATAATATCTCCGCCACTTGACGACGACGACGAAGACAGCCGAGGAAATCGCATCGTTATACTCCTCTCCTTCTGCTGCCTTGTGGCACTCGGCGTCTCTCCGAAGCTCGTTCCACGCTGTGCCACATGGCCGAGGCGCCCCTTGCCGCGTGTGCGAGGTTGTTGCTGCGCGCGCAGGTGCTCGCCAATGCCTCGCCGGATGAGCATGAAGCGCAGCGCGAGGTCAAGAAGTACCTCGCTCGCATGATGTTCTTGTATGCCAAGCTCGTGCTACCGACGCACGACCATCGCGAGCTCGCCGGGCCGTTGATCAGCCGCATGGCGCTCTTGGCGCAATCCTCGGCGGCAGACCAAGCGGCAGCCGCAACTGCGCCAGGAGCATCGAGCGCGAGCACGACCACAACAACAACAACAACAACATCGAGCACGAGCACGAGCACAGGCACGAGCACGGAAGCACCTACAACAGTGGCAGAGCCGCCCGCACCCAGCTCCACGAGCTCCAGCGCTGCCCCTTCCTCTACAAGGCCGGCGGCACCCAAGAAAAAGTACCACGTACGTCGTGAGGAACGCACCGTGCGGTACGACTCCTTCCCGCGAGACTCACGGCGAGGAGGCTGGCGCTACGCGTGAGTAGAAGTGGAGCAAGGAGGAGTTGGCACTATTCAACCAGGCACGCAAGCTCACTGGTGACGGTATGAGCGGCAGCCGCGTGCGTATTGTGGCTGGTGTCGTGATCGAGAGTGACCGTGACGCTCGCTTTCAGATGCATTCGCGATCGCGGCTCATGTGCCTGGACGCTCGCTCACGTCGATCGCGGCTCGATTGAAGCGCGCGCGTGAGAGCGAGGAGCAGCAGCGACGCGAGCGGACGAGAGCGACGCCCGGCGCTCGGCTTGTTTCCGAGGCGCCAGCTGTGCTCCAACAGCGCGAGGTGCTTGCGTCGCTGCCTCCCAACCGCCAGACGACCGGGAGCGCCGGCGAGAAGGCCATTCGCATAGAGAGCGACGAGGCCAGGATCGCTGCGGCGCTCCTCAGCCTGCAGCGCGCCGAGCAACGACAGCCACCACCGGCGGCGCGAATCGTACCGCTGCTCAGCGGCGCTAGAGGCGGCGCCGGAATGGGCAAGTCGACCATGCACAGGTTTCGGCTGCCGGCGCAAATCGCCAACGAAGCACCACCAGCAGCAGGCGCCGGAACGGCCACAACAGCCGCGCCGTCGTCGGACGTACCGATCGCGCCAACGCGCCACGAGGCTCGAGGCAGGCGAGCGGCATCGTCGCGAACCAGTCGAACGGCTGGAATCGAAGAGGTGCTCGTCGTCGACAATGACGACGACGACGAGTACGAGTAGATACGCACGGGAGAGTGTGATTGCGTACAGCTTGTAATCGAAGTAATAGAATATGGTGCAATGCAGTACGATGACGATATCGCAATCGTCCACATAGATCCGGCAGTAGCAATGACGGCAGACGAGAGAGGAGGAGAAGAGGAGAAGAGGATCGATATGTGGTTTGGGTGGGGGAGAGGCAGAGAGAGAGAGAGAGAGAGGCAGACAGAGAGAGGCAGAGAGAGAGAGAGAGAGAGAGGCAGAGAGAGGAGGTGTACATTTACTCGATCATGCGTCGGTACTGGATCAAGTTGGCAGTCATCAAGAGCGTGACGACCATCAAGATGAACTACATGCAAGTGATTCGATGGCACGTACATATCAATACCGAGAGAGAGGAGGGAGGGAGGATGCTGCCGCAACGTACAGCCAAGCCAATCTGGCACGAAGCGATGGGAATGGTGATGGCAAGGTAAAGGGTCGAGCCGCGGATGGCGAGACCGATCACGTAGAGGATGTTAAAGGTCAGCTGCAACCAAAGGTAGAGCGAGAACTGTGTGGCAGAAAGAGAGCGCGAGAGCGAGCGAGAGCGCGGAGATTGATGATAGCAATCGAGAGCGACAGTTGGGCGAACGAGACGGTATCGTTAGCGAGATGGCGTAGGCGCGAGTCTTTACACGAGCCAGGAATGGGGACGTACGCAAATGAGACCAACGATCCAGCACTTCCAAGCCGAGACGATACCGACGGCGGGCATCGTGACCGACGTGAGGGCGGCGATCCATTGCCACACCCAAGCACCGGTGGCGTAGTGGGCGCTCAGGAACGCGGCGCAGAGGATGATGCCGATGCCATTGATCTATGATCGCGACGAGGCGGCAGCGGCATGAGCGCAAGGCAAGGCAAGGTCGATGATGGTGCAGTGCGACGTACAATGTTGAGCACGCAGAGCGGGATGATGATGTACGCGAGGTACACGATATCCTGGCGCGGCTTGGACTGCTCGACGTACTGCATCCTGCTGTGGTTGTGGTTGGGGTGGTTATGGGGCGCAGACGATGCGTACGTTGAGCGTCAGGGAGGCACGATCACTACGCCACGACGCGAGCTGTGCGAGCCGTGGGAGCGTGTCGAGCGCGAGAACGAAGGCACGCACCTGCGAGCGAGACCACGGCAGCGGCGCGAGGGCGGGTTGGTTGGGTGGAGGTAGGCGTACGCAAGGAGCGGTAGAGCAGAGGAGCGAGAAGAGGAGAGGAGAGGACTGGCGCTGTGGCGTTGCTGGTAAAGCCCTCTAGGCTGGTCAGCGCCCTTAATAGGTAAGCCTCCCCGAAAGCGCGCCATTGTTCTATGGTGCCTTCTGTTCTTTCGTCTCTTCGTTGCTTGCTTGCTTGCTTCATTGATTGATTACTTGGTGCCTCGCGAATGGGCTGGGCTTACTTTGTCCTGCCCGAGCCACTGCTCAGCAAGCTCGTCGAGATCACGAGCCACGTTCCACGGGCAGCGCGGCTCGATCAGCATGGCCGCAAGTACAATCCCGACACGGCGCATCCATTCCATTCGACGTTCCTGCTCTCGCTGCCAGGCGACTCGTCGGTCTCGCGGCAAAAGGCCGTCGTCGCGCAGCTGACGCAGGCGCTCGCGCACACCGAGCCGATCGAGGTGCAGATCAGCGCCGAGCGCGGCATTGTGGTCGGCCGCGTCGAGCGCATCAAGTCGCACGCCGTGTACGCGGCTTCGCTCGAGCTCTTCAGCCCGCGGTACCGGCAGACGCGCGAGCAAATGGCGCAAGTGATCGGCCACGGAGCCAAGGTGGCGTACGAGTCTCACGGTCACGTGACGGTGTGCTACGTCGATGGCGCGCACGAGCAGCTGCTGCGCGACGTCATGGAGACACACGGCGCGATTCTCTTTCCGGCCGAGCAGCCGCCACACACGGCCATCGCCACGAGTTTGGTCGTGGAGTACGGCCAAAAGCGCTACCACGTGCCGATTGGTTCGGCGCTAGCAGGAGGAGCATCATCGTCATCATCGTAGCCACAATCTCGCAATGTTGTTACTGTTGATAATGTTGTGTTGTTCTTGTGGCTAAACGAATACTGTTGTAGATTTATTCGAGGATTCGAGGATTCGAGGATTCGAGGAGGAGGGAGCAACGGGAGAGTGCGACGGGGAGGGCGGGAGAGGATCGACGTGAAGCGGTGCGGTTGCTTAGAACAGCGCGGTGTCGGACGCAGGTGCGACCCAGGTGCGAGCAAAAGTGCGACCGAAAGGAGCAGTGCGTCGTTGGACGTCTCACCACACAGCGTGCGGCGCGCACTGAAAACAGCAGGGCGTTCCTCTTTTTTCCGGTTGTCGTCCTTGTTGCTTGCTCTCTCTCTCCCGCTCGCTCTCGTTCCTGCTCCTCGTGTTCTGCACTACGCGGACCGCACTATTTATCCAGTCTTATCAGTCTCACCAGACAGCAACGCAACTCTTATCTCCCTTCTCTCTCACTTCTTGTACTGAGGCCCTCAATCAGCGGCCTTTTCTTCGTTCCCCTTCCCTCGCTTTTTCCCTCCTCAACCCAATCCATCCAGCACCGTGGTCTTGGTGCGACCGATTACCAAGCCCATTCCGCCACCCTTACGCATCAACAACCTTATCATCAACAAATGGCAACTGCAATGATCGGAATCGTGAATGGCGCTGGCCCAGCAAGCAATACGCGCAAGCGTTCGGCGCAAGAATCTGGCTGCGAGCGTAACGACCAAGGGCTCAACAAGCGACAGCGTCTTGGTGCCGCGCTGGAGGACAGCCTGCCTCAGCAGCCACTACTGCTATCGCCTGCAACCGTAGACCTCGATGCCGCCGAGAATCCTGACTTCGATGGACATCAGATCGATCCGATATCAGCTCTTCCAATCGAACTCTTTTGGCACATCCTTATGGTACGTTGGTTATCCTCCTCATGATCTCTCTCTCTCTCTCTCTCTCTCTCTCTCTCTCCACTCTAACTCCTCGGTTACTGGTGGTGTGGTGTATGCGTTTAGTTTGCTGGGCCTGACCTTCACTTTGGTCGCATTGCTCTCGTGTCGAAGCACTGGCATCACGTACTCGCTTCACCGAGCTTGTGGCTTCGCCTTCACAAACGCTGGTTCGGTGGCAAGAGCCCTCGACCCGAGGCGGCCGAGCAATGTTGCCGAACGGCGACCAAGGAGTATCTGGAGCTGTGCGACTCGGCCGAGAGCCGAAAATCATCACCGCACGAGCGCGACAGCAAGGTGTGGTTCTGGGCGGCGCAGCGCGGCTACGTGCGCGTGCTCTACGCGCTCGCCGAGCGCAGCCGCTTCGCAGTAGACACACAAAATGCCGAGTCGCGCTCGGCGCTGTACATTGCATGCATGGAGGGCCACACGAACGTCGTACGCGCTCTCCTGCGCCTCGGCGCCTCGGTCGATCTGCGGCGCTTCAACGGCGCCACGGCGCTGCACTCGGCGAGCTGGAACGGCCACTGCGACGCGGTCGCGCTGCTGCTGGCCGGCGGCGCCAACGTCAACGCCACGCACAACACGGGCTCCAACGCGCTGCACTCGGCGAGCTGGAAGGGCCATCCCAACGTCACGCGCCTCCTGATCGACGCCAAGATCGACGTCAACGCTCAGCGCCTCGACGGCGTCGTGCCGCTGCACGAGGCCGCGTGGCAGGGCGAGGAGGAGGTCGTCAAGCTGCTGCTCTCCGCCAACGCCAATCCCAACGCGCGTCGACACGACGGCATGACGCCGCTGTGCGCCGCGGCGCAGCGTGCTCACCGTGAAATCGTCAGGATGCTGCTCAACGAACGCGCTGACGTCAACCTCGCCAACGACAACGGCATCACTCCGCTCCACTCGGCGTGCAACTCGAGCTCCAAAGACGTCGTGGCGTTATTGGTCGAGGCTCGTGCCGATCTCAATGCGCAGGCACTCATTTGTGGCCGCAGGCAGTCGCCCTACGAGCTCGCTTGCTCCCGCTCGAAGCCCGTACCTGAAATCATCTCGTATCTGAAGGCCGCCCTCTCGCCCGCCTCGGACGCGGCGAGGTAACGACCGCGACACGGCGACAAGAGACCATGGCTCTCACTGCCAATACTGCCGAACGCCTGAGTATCAGCAAGAGCTGCACCATACTCGGCCGGTGGACGTACTCTGTCGTCGTGCGCGCGCGCGCCTCCTCTAAATCCTATATTGATTGACTGATTCGATTGATTGGCTGATTGATTGATTGATTGATTGATTGATTGATTGATTGATTGATTGATTGATTGATTGATTGATTGATTGATTGATTGATTGATTGATTGATTGATTGATTGATTGATTGATTGATTGATTGATT
>Ga0209915_1004167_pt1 | contig 10957 bp, 7 predicted proteins | sample ThiBiot_750_plan_FD_183952 | JGI IMG/M metagenome (GOLD analysis project Ga0209915, IMG submission 183952) | Wastewater bioreactor microbial communities from Cape Town, South Africa - Thiocy_cont_750_plan (SPAdes) | ecosystem: Engineered > Bioreactor > Thiocyanate-remediating > Anaerobic-Aerobic ... | reverse complement strand
ACTTCGGGCCTTCGGTCGAAGGCGCGCGAAGAGCAGTCCGGATTTCGCAGGACCACACGACTTGGGCCGGCGCGCAAGGGCGATGCCGATGGGGCACATCTCCGCCCCGGTCCGCACCGCGCAGCGTGGTCGTTCACCAGACCTTGGGTCCCTCACGCGCCTCCGGCTCTTGAACGCACCCTTTGTACAAGGCGCACGCTCGCGTTCCGGGCTTGCGCCCTGCGACCCTCGTTCCGGCCCGACGCTGCCGCGTCCACCGCATCCCGCCCCGCGAACCGTGACGATCGCGAAACGCCCCTCTCATCGGGACGGGATGAATAGGAATATATACCCAAAATTAGGAAATGTCAACAGAATTGCTTCGCCAGAGCACGATCAAATCGTTCTGAAACAAAGATTCGGTGTTTCTTCAGTTGTTTAAGGATCGGGTTTCCTAGCGAATCGAAGACTTTGGAAGCTTTGCGAGCATAGGTCCAAAATGTCCATGTCCGATAATCGCCACTGCTGTCTGTAAAATCACGGACTCGCCCAAATTTCTGGATGATGGCTTCAATGTCAGTTCGCGCTTTGATGAAAGCAAAATCCTTACCCGGATAACGCTTCACGAGGCGTTGCGCTGCTGCCCTTGAAGTGCGCGAAACTTTTCTTTGAAGATTTGAAAGGGTGCTGTCCCTTAAAAACACCTTCCTTCCGTCGAAGCGGAAGCCAAGATACTCTAGTCCGTTTTCACCTTGTGAGCCATAGACAAGCTTGAAGGATTGAGAATGCCCGCATTTCGTAAATGAAAATACAGAGCATTTTTCGTCTTTAATACGCAGTTTCTTTCCACACCCTTGAATGAGCTTCTGCGCTTGCTTCAACATATCCAAGCCCGCACGGCGCTGCGAATATGCCGCCGGCCGCAGCGTCGCCTCGTCACGAATAGCGTTGAAGAACCTGTTCCAGCAAAGGCTTGATCCGCGACAGCTCATCGAGATGAGCGCCGGACAGTTCGGCAAGATGCCGCTCCGCCGTCGCCGTCAACCGAAGCAACACGCGCCGTTGGTCCGAGTCGTCCTGGAGGCGCTCGACGAGGCCGCCTTCCGCCAGGCGGTTGGCCAACTCGACCGCGGTGTTGTGACGAAGCCGCAATCGTTCCGCCAGATCGCCGACCGTGATCGGGCGTCCGCCCCTGTAACCCTTGATGACGAGAAGCGCTTGATGATGCCGCGGCGTCAGGCCGTGCTGTTTCGCTTCGTCCTCGCTGAATTCCAGAAAGCAGCGGATGAGATAGCGAAACTCGGCAAGAGCGGTGTAGTCGGCCTGGGACAATCGGGATCGTGCCAATTCGCGTGCTCCTTCCAGCCCTGTTCTTCCATATTGCCCGCCGGATTGCTTGACTTTATTTATATCGTAATGCGATACGATGGCCCGGCAGCCCAAACCGGCGCCGTCAGCATGACAACACAGGACTCCGCGATGGCATCCCGCCATGACGATCAACGCCGCCTCGGCGATTTCACCACCGGCCCGCGCGTGCTTGTCATCGGAGCCGTTGCCGTCGTCGTCGCCATCGCCAGCGTCGTGGCCGGCATCGCGCTGCTCGATCTGATCCGGCTTGTGACGAATATCGCCTATTTCGGGCGCTTTTCGTTCGCGGAGGCGGATTTGACGGCGGCGCATCTGAGCGTTGCGACGGTTTTCATCCCCGTCGCCGGCGCGCTGATCATCGGTCTGATGGCGCGGTTCGGCAGCGAGAAGATTCGCGGCCATGGCATTCCGGAGGCGATCGAGGCCATCTTGCTGGGCCGTTCACGGCTCGACGCCAAGGTGGCCGTTCTGAAGCCGTTGTCGTCGGCGATCGTGATCGGCACCGGCGGGCCGTTCGGTGCGGAGGGCCCGATCATCATGACCGGCGGCGCGATCGGCTCGCTGATCGCCCAGGCGCTGCCGGTGAGCGATACCGAGCGCAAGACATTGCTGGTCGCGGGCGCGGCGGCCGGCATGACCACGGTGTTCGGCACCCCGATCGCGGCGATCATGCTGGCGGTCGAACTGCTGCTGTTCGAATGGAGCCCGCGAAGCTTCATTCCCGTCGCGGTCGCGGCCATCGTCGCGGAGGTCGCGCGCACCGCGCTGCACATGCCGTCGCCGCTGTTTCCGTTCCATGGCGAAACCAGCATCACCGCGCTCGGCCTCGGCGGCTGGATCGTGATCGGCATCGCCGCCGCGCTGCTGTCGAGCGCGCTCACGCAACTGGTCTATGCGTGCGAGGACGGCTTCCTCAAACTGCCGATCCACTGGATGTGGTGGCCGATGATCGGCGGCGTCGTCATCGGCATCGGCGGCCTGATCGAGCCGAACGCCCTCGGCGTCGGCTATCACAACATCGCCCACATGCTCGAGGGGCAGACCATCGCCAAGGCCGCGATCGTGCTCCTTCTCGTCAAGGCGATCATTTGGGCTGTCGCGCTGGGATCGGGCACATCCGGCGGCGTGCTGGCGCCGCTCCTGATCATGGGCGGCGCGATGGGCGCCGTGCTTTCCGGAATCCTGCCCGCGGCCTCGCCCGGTTTCTGGCCCCTGATCGCGATGGCCGCGACCATGGGCGGCACGATGCGCTCGCCTCTGACCGCCACCTTTTTTGCCGTCGAACTGACGGGAAATACCCACGTCCTCGTTCCGCTGATGGCGGCCTGCGTGACGGCGCACACGGTGACGGTCCTGCTCATGAAACGCTCGATCCTCACCGAGAAGATCGCGCGGCGCGGTCACCATATCGCGCGCGAATACCGTATCGATCCGTTTGCGCTGACTCAGGTTTCGAATGTGATGACCACGAACGTGGAGACCGTCCCGGCCTCCATGACCCTGCATGAAGCGGCGCGCTTCCTGATGGCTCCGGAGCGCCGGCATCCGAGTTTTCCCATCGTCGATGACCACGGCAAGGTACTCGGCATCATCGATCCGCCCTTGGTGATCCGCCTGCGGCGCGCGGGAAAGCATCGGAATACACGTCTTGCCGATCTTCTGTCATCCAGCCGTCCCCAGATCGCCTATCCCGACGAATACCTCGAGAGCGTCGCGGACCGCTTGACCGAAGCGAATGTCGCGCACCTGCCGGTTGTTTCGCGTAACGACCAGACGCTGGTGGGGTATCTTGGCTGGAAGGATCTGATGAGAGCCAAGATGAAGCTGCAAGAGGAAGAAGCCAGCCGGACGACCTTCCTGCGCCGCGGCCAGAAGCAATAGAAGTTCCTCGGCTAGAGCGTTTTCGATTTTGATGGAAACACTTGCCACGAAACGATGCGCGCTCCCTCTCCCCGTCAGGGCGTTCACGCCCGTCTTCGACGGGCTATTGGGAGAGGGTTGGGGTGAGGGGTTACAGCCTCAATGATAATCGATCCCCCTCACCCGGAGCCTTCGGCTCCGACCTCTCCCCGATGGGGAGAGGTAAAGCACCGTCCGGGACAATTCCATCAAAGCGGACAGGCTCAAATGAAAACGGCGGGCCTTTCGGCCCGCCGCTTTATTTTGATGGATGGCCAGGACAAGCCCGGCCATGACAGTCGACGTTGACTGGAAAATTTAGTTATCCAGGAACGACCGCAGCTTCCGGCTTCGGCTCGGGTGCTTGAGCTTGCGCAGCGCCTTGGCTTCGATCTGGCGGATGCGTTCGCGCGTTACCGAGAACTGCTGGCCGACTTCTTCCAGCGTGTGGTCGGTGTTCATGCCGATGCCGAAGCGCATCCGCAGCACGCGCTCCTCGCGCGGCGTCAGCGAGGCGAGCACGCGCGTCGTGGTTTCGCGCAGGTTCGACTGGATCGCCGCGTCGATCGGCAGCACCGCGTTCTTGTCCTCGATGAAATCGCCGAGGTGTGAATCCTCCTCGTCGCCCACCGGGGTTTCCAGCGACAACGGCTCCTTGGCGATCTTGAGAACTTTCCGAACTTTCTCCAGCGGCATTCCGAGCTTCTCGGCCAGCTCTTCCGGCGTCGGCTCGCGGCCGATCTCGTTGAGCATCTGGCGCGAGGTGCGCACGATCTTGTTGATGGTCTCGATCATGTGGACCGGGATGCGGATGGTGCGCGCCTGGTCGGCGATCGAACGCGTGATCGCCTGCCGGATCCACCACGTCGCGTAGGTCGAGAACTTGTAGCCGCGGCGATACTCGAATTTATCGACCGCCTTCATCAGGCCGATGTTGCCTTCCTGAATCAGGTCGAGGAATTGCAGGCCGCGGTTGGTGTATTTCTTGGCGATGGAGATGACGAGGCGCAGGTTGGCCTCGACCATTTCCTTCTTGGCCTGACGCGCCTCGCGCTCGCCCTTCTGCACGCTGTGCACGATCTTGCGGAATTCGCCGATCTCGAGGCCGGTCAGCGCCGCGAGCTGCTGGATCTCGCTGCGCAGTTCCTTGATGCGGTCCTTCTCGTGATGGACGAAGTTCTTCCAGCCCTTGGCGGAGAGCTTCGACACGCGGTTGAGCCAGCGCGGATCGAGCTCGGAGCCCTGATAGTTGCGCAGGAAATCCTCGCGCGCGACGCCGTGGCTGTCGCCGAGCCGCAGCAGGCGGCCCTCGAACGAAACGAGGCGCTTGTTGATGTCGTAAAGCTGCTCGACCAGCGAATCGATGCGCGCCTGATTGAGCCGCAGCGACTTCACCTCGACGATGATGTCGTCCTTCAGCTTCTTGTACTTGCGCTCCTGCGACGGCGAGAGCGTTTCGTTCTGAAGCTGGTTGGAGATGTCCTGCTCTTGCAGCTTGCGCAGCTTCTTCGAGGCGTCGGCGATCTTGTCGAAGATCTCGACCACCTTCGGCTTCAGCTCGGCCTCGATGGCGGCGAGCGACATCTGGTTCTCGAACTCGTCGTCGTCCATCTCGCCTTCGCCGCCGGCGTCCGAGCCGCCTTCGCCGCCGGCGGCGGGCGCGGGACGGAACGGCGTGGCGGACGGCGGAGCGGCGGGCGGCGCGACATGCGCGGGCGCGGCGGCTTGAGCCTCGCCACCACCCTCGCCGTCGCCATTCGGCGCGGCGATCATGTTGTTCGCCATGTTGTTCTTGGCGTCGGGTCCGGCGTAGGTCGCTTCCAGATCGATGATGTCGCGCAGGAAGATCTTGCCTTCGTTGAGTTCGTCGCGCCAGATGATGATGGCCTGGAACGTCAGCGGGCTTTCGCACAGGCCCGCGATCATCGCCTCGCGGCCGGCTTCGATGCGCTTGGCGATGGCGATTTCGCCCTCGCGCGACAGCAGCTCGACGGTGCCCATCTCGCGCAGATACATGCGCACCGGATCGTCGGTGCGTTCGCCCGGCTCGGACTTCTTGGTTTCGGTGACGGCCTTGGAGGTGACCTCGACCAGTTCGTTGTCGGTCTCCTCGCCGTCGTCGTCCTTGTTCTCCTCCTCGGCGTCCTCGTCGGTCTCGGAGACGTTGATGCCCATGTCGGAGAGCATCGCCATGATGTCTTCGATCTGTTCGGGCGAGGTCTGGTCGGACGGCAACACGTCGTTGAGCTGATCGAAGGTGACGAAGCCGCGCTTCTTCGCCTGCTTGATCATCTTCTTGACCGCCGCGTCGGACAGGTCGAGCAAGGGGGACGGCGCGTCAGCGGTGTCCTTCTCCGGCGCATCCGCCGCCTTGTCGTCTTTTTCCTTGTCCTTGACTTGCAGCGTCTTTGCCTTGGTGGCCATTCAATGCTCCTGAAACGCGCCCGCGCCGGGGCGGCGTCGCCCGCCCCACACTTTCTTCCAGACGCGGAAAAGGCGGCGCACCTCTCGCCACCCCCGCATCAGCTTTGCCGATTGTGAACTTTGGCCGGACCATGCGCCAAAGCCGTTAAGTCTCGCTTAACCCTGTATTTGCAGCCTAATTCCCGTCTTGGCGAGTCTTTTCGCGGTTCCGCCGCCGCGCCCCCGCCTCCCGTCAGTTCGTGGTCTGAACCCGGCCCGAGGATTCGCCAAAACCTTCGATCAGCGCTTCCGTCCCTTCCATCGATTCCAGCCGGGCGTTGACGTCCTTGAGCCAGGCGAAATTGGCCTCGGTCTGCGCCTCGCTCAGCGCCAGCTCGGCATCTTTCAGCTCTCTAAGTAAGGAGTGCTCCTTGCGATGCAAGGTAACCAGTTGATGCCACGTCGAAAGAACGTCCTCGGCGGCGGCATCCGGCTCCGCGCCCCACACGCTGCGGGTCGTCAGAGCGCGCTCAACCGATTGAATTTGCTTGTCATATCCGCTCTTATCGAGCCAATCCCGAATTCGCGACCGCTCGACATCGGCCTCGTCCGTGGGGCCGTAATTGGCGAATGCGGCGAGGATGCCGGCGCGCAGCCTGTGCGCATCGGGATGGCCGAGGTCGAGCATCATGACCTCCTCCAGATGGTCGTGCAGCAGCCAGGGATGGTTGAGCAGGCATTGCAGGATCAGGGCCTCGCGCCGCGACAGCGCGCTGCGCTGGCCGCGCATGATCGGGCTGTTGGCGAGGTGCGGGCTGGCCACCTGATAGGGGCCGCGCCCGAGCCCCGGCGCCGGACCACTCCCCTGTGGACGACGGCCCGCTCCGCCCGGCCGCATCGCCCCGCGCGGCGCAAATCCGCCCGCCATCGGCCTTGCTGATTCGCGACCGAACCCGCGCCCCGGACCGGCACCGTAACCGCCGCCGCGTCCGCCGCCGAAGCCGGCGGGCGCGAAGGCCAGCCGCAGCCGCTCGGCGAGATCCTGCCTATAGTAGCGGCGGACCACCTCGTTGCGGATGCCGCCGGTCAATTCGCCGATGCGTGCCTCCAGCGCCGCGCGACGCTCCGGCGTCGCGAAGTTGCCGCCGGTCACCTCGCGCGACCAGATCACCTCGACGAGGCCGCGCGCCGCGCCGATCACCTCCTCGACCGCGCCGCGGCCGCCCGAGCGCGCCAGATCGTCGGGGTCCTGCCCCTCCGGCAACATGGCGAAGCGCAGGCTCTTGCCGGGCTCGAGGTGCGGCAGGGCCAGATCGGCCGCGCGCCACGCCGCCTTCTGCCCGGCGCGGTCGCCGTCGAAACACAGGATCGGCTCGTCGACCATCTTCCAGAGCAGGCCGAGTTGTTCCTCGGTCAACGCAGTGCCAAGCGGCGCGACAGCGGCGGGAAAACCGGCGCCGACCATGGCGATGACGTCGACATAGCCCTCGACCACCACCACCGGCGCGCCGTCATGCGCCGCCTTGCGCGCGGCCGCCCCGTTGTAGAGGTTGGAGCCCTTGTGAAACAGCGGCGTTTCCGGCGAGTTGAGGTATTTCGCCGGCACGTCCTTCTCCAAGGCGCGACCGCCGAAGGCGATGATGCGCCCGCGCAGATCGGTGATCGGAAACATCACGCGATCGCGGAAGCGGTCGTAGGGCACCGGAATGTCCTCGCCGCCGATCAGGAGCCCGGCCTCGACCATGTCGCCGACCGGTACGCCCTGCGCGCCGAGATATTCCTTCAACGCGAAGCGCTCGCTGCGGTCGTTCGATCCCGGCGCGTAGCCGAGACGAAACTGCAATTGCGTCTGCGGCGTCAGTCCGCGATCGGCGAGATAGCCACGCGCCTTGGCGCCGCCGCGCGACGCCAGCGTATCGGCGAAAAACTTCGCCGCCAGTTCCATGACGTCGTAGAGCGACTTGCGGCGCTGCTCCTGGCGCGCGGCGTCCGGCGTCGCCGCCGGGATCGGCAGGCCCGCCATCTGCGCCAGCCGCTCCACCGCCTCGACGAAGGGCACCCCCTCCGTCTCCATGACGAAATCGAAAATGTTGCCGTGCTTGCCGGTGGAGAAGTCGTGATAGAATTGCTTCTGGTCGTTCACAGTGAAAGACGGCGTCTTTTCCTGCTGGAACGGCGACAGCCCCTTCCACTCCCGCCCCGCCTTCTTCAGCTTGACGCGCTTGCCCACGACTTCCGACACCGGAAGCCGCGCGCGCAGCTCTTCAAGGAATTGCGGGGTGAAACGCATTTTTGCCGATAAACCTTCGCCAACCGGCCATCAATATAGGCTTGGAAGGACAGCCGCCCAAGACCGGACGGATTGTCCCGGCTATCCACAGGGCCTATTTCACCGCGCGCCCGGTCAGCGTCTCACGCTCACGACGAAACACCATCGCGAGAAAATCCGCCAGCACCCGAACGCGGGGCACTTTGGCCAGATCGGGCCGCAACAATAGCCAGACATCGCGATCCTGCGGCTTTTTATCCAGTCGAACCTCGACCAGCCGGCTATCGCCGCGCCCAAGAAAGTGCGGCAGCAGGGCCACGCCGAAGCCGGCGCGGGCGGCCGCGGCCTGCGAGGTCTGGCTGTTGGCGCGCACCGTCACGCGGTTTCCGGCGAATTCGCGTGTCAACCACGCGGCGTCGGCGACGAACTGGCTGTCCTCATCGAATGCGATGATCGATAGCGCTCCGCCCTTCGCGACCGCGCGGGCAACTCCGCGAGCGGCGTAGAAACCGAAGCCGACGGTCGCGACCTTGCGTGCCAGCAACTCGCCTTCGGACGGACGGCCGAAACGCAACGCGATGTCAGCCTCCCGCCGCCACAGACTGAGAACACGGGAACCGGTGAGGATATCGAGGTCGATCGCTGGATGGCTTCGGTGAAACCCCGCAAGCCGATCGATCAGGAAATCATCCGCCAGCGAGCGCGTCACCGCGAGCCGGACCACGCCGCCCAGCCGATCGCCGGCCTCGGCGTGACTGCCCACCGCCAGCGCGGCGTCTTCCATGGCGCGCGCGACGATGCCGATATCGTGCCCCTTCGCGGTCAGCACGTAGCCCCCGGCGCGGCGATCGAACAGGCTGACGCCAAGCGCGGCTTCTAGATGCGCGATCCGCCGCGCCACGGTGACATGATTGACCTTCAACGCCCGCGCCGTCGCCGAGAGGCTGCGATGCCGCACCAGCGCGAGGAAATAACGCAGATCATCCCAGTCCGGAGCAGTTGTGCTTTTTTGAACAGGCATGGTTCAAGAATATCAAATTACGAACAACACTCCAAATCCCTATAAAGCGCACAGCGAAACACTATAATGCGAGACACAGGAGAACTCCGCCATGGCCCCTGCCCCGAAATCGCTGTTGCAATTTGCCGGCGCGCCGCTCAACCCGAGCCCGCTCAACGCCTCGGTGCTGGTGATCATCGACGCACAGCTTGAATACGTGAAGGGCAGCCTGCCGCTGCAAGGCATCGACGCGGCGATCCGCGAGGCAGCGCTGCTGCTGGCGGTGGCGCGCAAGATCGCCATGCCGGTGTTTCACATCGTACAGCACGCGCCCGCCGGACGGCCGTTGTTCGCCGAGGACGGGCCTTACGCCGCGATCGTGCCGCAACTGAATCCCGCCGCCGGCGAGATCGTGCTGCGCAAGACGTTGCCGAATTCGTTCGCCGGTACCGACCTGCACGCGTTGATCCAGAGCACCGGCCGCAGCGAAATCATTTTCGCCGGCTTCATGACGCATATGTGCGTCTCCGCCAGCGCGCGCGCCGCGCTCGACCTGAAATACCGCTCCACCGTGGTCGCCAATGCCACCGCGACGCGCGACCTGCCCGATCCGCTCGGCGGCACGATTCCCGCCAGTGTCGTGCATCGCACCGCGCTGTCCGAACTCGCCGACCGCTTCGCCATCGTGGTGAAGGATACCGCCGCGCTGCTGCCGCAGCAGGTGACGGCGTAGCTATTGGAGACCATCTCCAGCGACGTGAAGATCGAAATTTAGAGGATCGGGGAAAGCAAAGCGCCGAACCAACTCCGCCATCTCTCCTGCCTCTAAACTGGGGACGAAAGAGTTCAGTTCAAGAATTGGCGAGCGGCTTTTTATGCCTAGGATGCGCGGCCCGACACATCGGAGGGCACGCCATGCAACAAGTCAGACAGACGTCCACGCCCGTGAGTGCTCGCCAGCACAACACGGCGCATAACGGTCATTCGATCGTGGTTGCCGGAGGCGGACCGACGGGGATGATGCTGGCAGGCGAACTGGCATTGGCGGGCATTGACGTCGCCATTGTCGAACGCCGTACCAGTCAAGACATTGCAGGCTCGCGCGCCGGCGGGCTGCATGCCGGCACCATCGAGCTTCTCGATCGACGCGGAATTGTCGATCGCTTTCTTTCTCAGGGCCGCATCGCACAGGTCGCGGCCTTTGGCGGCACCGCTCTCGATATCAGCGACTTTCCAACCAGACATAACTACGGACTCGCCTTGTGGCAAAGCCACATCGAGCGCATCCTTGCAGAATGGATTGCCGAACTGCCGGTGACGATTTATCGCGGCTCCAAGGTCGTTGGATTTACGCAGGACAGGGACGGCATCGATGTCGAAATGTCGGAGAACCGATCGCTGCGGGCGGAGTATCTCGTCGGATGCGATGGCGGACGAAGCGTCGTGCGCAAGATAGCCGGCATCGATTTTCCGGGCTGGGACCCGACGATCAGCAATCTGATTGCCGAAGCCGAGATGAACGAAGAGCCGGAGTACGGCTTCCGCTACGATCACCGTGGCCTTCAGGCGATTGGCAAGCTGGAGAACGGCCTGGTGCGCGTCGTATTGACCGAACAACAGCCGCCGCCGGTGAACGAACCGACCCTGGAATATCTCAGCGAAATGCTGGCCTCGGTCTACGGCACCGACTACGGCGTTCATGGCCCGAGGTGGATTTCGCGATTCACGGATATGACGCGGCAGGCTGCGTCTTATCGCAAAGGCCGGGTTCTGCTCGCCGGTGACTCCGCGCATGTGCACTATCCCGCTGGCGGTCAGGGCCTCAACATCGGCGTTCAAGATGCGGTGAATCTCGGCTGGAAACTGGCACAGGTGGTCAAGGAGCAATCGCCTGAATGTCTGCTCGATAGCTATCACGCCGAACGTCACCCGATTGCCGCCCGAGCCCTGCGCCTTACGATGGCGCAGGTCGCGCTGCGTCGTCAGGACGAACGCAGCAAGGCCCTTGCGGACACCGTCTCCGAACTCCTTGCCAT
>Ga0209915_1004147_pt1 | contig 11003 bp, 7 predicted proteins | sample ThiBiot_750_plan_FD_183952 | JGI IMG/M metagenome (GOLD analysis project Ga0209915, IMG submission 183952) | Wastewater bioreactor microbial communities from Cape Town, South Africa - Thiocy_cont_750_plan (SPAdes) | ecosystem: Engineered > Bioreactor > Thiocyanate-remediating > Anaerobic-Aerobic ... | reverse complement strand
AAATCCTTTGCCGCCATGCCGCCGAGGAGCTTACTGGCGATGGAGAGGGCTCTTCCGGCAGTCCAGAGGGGGGTAGGGGCCGATCCGTCGCTGGTGCCGAATCCGGTTTCCCCTTTCGGCAGAATTGCTTTAGAACGCAGGCGCGTCCCCTTGATTTGCCTGATTCCACGAGGATTCAGGCGCCTCCTTTTTCCGGTGAGCCTGATGCGTCTGTCGCGTTATTTTCTGCCGATCCTCAAAGAGAACCCCAAGGAGGCGGAGATCGTCTCCCACCGCCTCATGCTGCGCGCCGGAATGATCCGGCAGGAAGCGGCGGGAATCTACGCATGGCTGCCGCTCGGCAAGCGAGTGCTCGACAGGGTCTGCAGGATCATCCGCGAGGAACAGGACCGTTCCGGCGCCATCGAAATCCTGATGCCGACCATTCAGTCGGCCGATCTGTGGCGTGAGAGCGGGCGCTACGACGCCTATGGCAGGGAGATGCTGCGCATCAAGGACCGGCACGAGCGCGACATGCTGTTCGGGCCCACGAACGAGGAGATGGTGACGGAGATCTTCCGCGCCTATGTGCGGTCCTACAAGGACCTTCCGCTCAACCTCTACCACATCCAGTGGAAGTTCCGAGACGAGGTGCGCCCGCGCTTCGGCGTCATGCGCTCGCGCGAATTCCTGATGAAGGATGCCTATTCCTTCGACCTCGATTTCAATGGCGCGAAGGCGGCCTATAACCGCATGTTCGTCGCCTATCTGAGGACGTTCGACCGGCTCGGGCTCAAGGCGATCCCCATGCGGGCCGAGACGGGGCCGATCGGCGGCAATCTTTCCCATGAGTTCATCATTCTCGCGGATACGGGAGAAAGCGCGGTCTTCTGCGAGCGGGCTTATCTGGACATGGCCGTGCCGGGCGCAAATGTCGACTTCACCGACGACGAACGCATCGCCGGCATCGTCGAGGCGTGGACGACGCCTTATGCGGCGACGGACGAGATGCACGAAGATGCGGCGTGGGAAAAGGTCCCCATTCCCGAGCGGCTTTCGGCGCGGGGCATCGAGGTGGGACACATTTTCCATTTCGGCACGAAATATTCCGAACCGATGGGAGCCAGAGTGACGGGTCCGGACGGGAAGGACCATTACGTCTCGATGGGTTCCTACGGCATCGGACCCTCGCGGCTCGCGGCCGCCATCATCGAGGCGAGCCACGACGAGGCCGGCATCATCTGGCCGAGATCGGTGGCACCTTTCGATGTAGGCATCATCAATATGAAGCCGGGCGACGCCGCTTGTGACGCGGCCTGCGCACAGATGGAAACGGCGCTGGGCAATGCCGGACTCGAGGTGCTGGTCGATGACACGGACGAGCGGCCCGGCGCCAAGTTTGCGACGATGGACCTGATCGGCCTGCCTGTTCAGGTGATCGCGGGTCCGCGCGGGCTGGCGAACGGAGAGATCGAAGTGAAGGACCGCGCGAGTGGCGAGCGTCACACGCTATCGATCGAAGCGGCGATCAACCGGCTTGCGGGAGGCGCATGAGCGAGGTCCAGGCAAGCCGCGCCGGCGCCGGTCCCTTCTCGCTGGTCGAGCGGATGATCGCCTGGCGCTATCTGCGCGCCCGGCGCAAGGAAGCCTATATCTCGGTGATCGCCGGCTTCTCCTTCGTCGGCATCATGCTCGGGGTGGCGACGCTGATCATCGTCATGGCGGTGATGAACGGCTTCCGCGACGAACTTATGGTGCGCATCCTCGGCATCAACGGCCACATCATCATGCAGCCGATGGACAAGCCGTTCGACGATTACGACGCGCTGGCAAAGCGTCTCGATGCCGTCCACGGCGTCAGGCTCGCGGTGCCGCTGGTGGAAGGCCAGACGCTCGCCTCGGGACGTACCGGGGCTGGGACCGGAGCGCTGGTGCGCGGGCTCTCCGGCGCAGACCTTTCGAAGTTTCCGCTGGTGGCAGGCAACATCAAGCTCGGTACGATCAAGGATTTCGACAATTCCGGCGGCGTCGCGATCGGCACCCGCATGGCGGAGAATCTGGGCCTGACGGTCGGCGACCGCATCACGCTGGTCGCGCCGCAAGGGGACGTGACCCCCTTCGGCGTGACGCCGCGCGTCAAATCCTATCCGGTGGTAGCGATCTACGAGATCGGCATGTCGGAATATGATTCCTCGATCATTTTCATGCCGCTCTCCGAGGCGCAGGCCTATTTCAATTCCGAGGGCAAGGTGCAGTCGATCGAGATCTTCGTCGACAATCCGGACAATGTCGACGCCCTGAGGCAGCCTATCGAACAGGCCGCGGGCCAGCAGGTGTTCCTGACCGACTGGCGCCAACGCAACCAGACCTTCTTCTCCGCGCTCAATGTGGAACGGAACGTCATGTTCATGATCCTCACGCTGATCGTGATCGTGGCGGCGCTCAACATCATCTCGGGCCTCATCATGCTGGTGAAGGACAAGGGCCACGACATCGCGATCTTGCGAACCATGGGCGCCACGCAGGGCGCGATCCTTCGTATCTTCCTGATGACCGGCTCGGCCATCGGGGTGGCGGGCACGCTTGCCGGGTTCGTGCTCGGTATCGTCGTCTGCATCAACATCGAGGGTATTCGCGAGTTCTTTTCCTGGGTTTCGGGCACGCAGCTCTTCAATCCCGAACTTTATTTCCTGAGCCAGTTGCCGGCGCGCATGGATTTCGGCGAGACCGCTGCCGTCATTCTTATGGCGCTTGGGCTTTCCTTCCTCGCCACGCTCTTCCCCGCATGGCGCGCGGCCAGGCTCGATCCGGTCGAGGCGCTGAGGTACGAGTGATGGATGCCGTCCTGCATCTGGAAGGGGTCGGGCGACACTATGCCGAAGGCGATCGTACGCTGACGGTCCTGGAAAACGCGGGCTTCAGCCTGCGGCACGGAGAAATGGTGGCACTTGTCGCGCCTTCCGGCGCGGGCAAGTCGACGCTTCTGCATCTTGCCGGCCTGCTGGAGCGGCCGGATTCGGGCGAGGTCTATCTCGAGGGCAGGCCCTGCGGCACCCTGTCGGACGCCGAGCGCACCGCGATCCGGCGCAACGACATCGGCTTTGTCTACCAGTTCCACCACCTGCTTCCGGAGTTTTCGGCGCTGGAAAACATCATGATTCCGCAACTGGTTCGGGGCCTGTCGCGCGCCGAGGCGGCAGACCGGGCGGCCCAGCTTCTCGACTATATGAAGATTCTCCCCCGGGCCGCACATCGGCCGGCCGAACTTTCCGGCGGCGAGCAGCAGCGCGTCGCCATTGCACGGGCCGTCGCCAATGCGCCGATCGTGCTCCTTGCCGACGAGCCGACCGGCAACCTCGATCCGGTCACCTCATCCTATGTCTTCGAGGCGCTTGAGGCGCTTGTGCGCTATTCCGGGCTTTCGGCGCTGATCGCGACTCACAACCATGCGCTCGCCGCGCGCATGGACCGACGCGTGACCATCGCAGCCGGGCAAGTCAGGGAGCTATGATTTTCGGAAACGATCAGTCCATCCCCATCAGCCGTCGATCGAGAGGATAGGTGGACATCTGCTCGTGCCCGGTCTCTGTGATCAGCACCTGCTCTTCCAGCTTGACGCCCTCGCGCCCGCCGAGCCGGCCCATATAGCTTTCCACGCAGATGACCATGCCGGGCTGCAGGACGTCGTCCGGCGCGTTGGGACCCCAGTCCTCGGGGTGGTAGACGGAAGGATATTCGTCGCACAGGCCGACGCCGTGGAATAGCACGCCATAGCGGTTCGGTCGGCAATCGGGCGGGGCGAGCCGCGCATTGTCGCAAAGCTCGCGCAGCGTCACTCCGGGTTTCAGCAGGCTCATATTGTGGGCGATCTGGTCGGCCGCCATGCGGTAGAGGTCGCGCTGCTCGTTTGTGGGCAAGCCATCGCCGGCAAGCCATGTGCGTGAGACATCGCAGCAATAGCCGTAAGGGCCGATGAGGTCCGTGTCGAAGGCAACGAGGTCGCCCGCCTCGATGACGCGGGCCGAGCATTCCTGGAACCACGGGTTGGTGCGTGGGCCAGAAGCAAGAAGGCGCGTCTCGATCCATTCGCCGCCGCGGACGATGTTGCCATGGTGGAGCATCGCCCACACGTCATTTTCGGTCATGCCGGGCTTGAGAGAGGCCTCCATCTCCCGCATGGCCTGTTCGCAGGCATGCACTGCCCGGCGCATGCAGCGAAGCTCGTCCTCCGACTTGATCAGCCGCGCGCGCTCCATGACGGCTTCGCCGTTGTGGATCGTGATACCGTGTTCCTGCAGCGCCGCAACGCCCAACGGATCGAGATGATCGACCGCGAGTCGCTTGTTGCCTCCGCCACGGAGGTTCACGAGTCCGGCGATGTCGGCCGCCCATTCGCGAGCACCGCCGGGGGTGAGATCGCCTGTATACATGTAGATCCAGCTCTTCGCCGGCTTGACCTCGTCGATCATTCCGGTGTGGTCGGAGAGATGGAAGCAGTTCTGGTATTCGAATAGGACAACCGGGCCTTCCATGGGGACGAACATGTATCGGGAGGCGTCATGCGCGGTCCACAGCTGCATGTTGGTGTGGTCGCCGGCGTAGCGGATGTTGAGTGGATCGTAGATGAGGACGCCGCAATAGTCGTTGCGGGCAAGTTCCGCCCGTACGCGCTCCAGCCGCCGCTTGCGCATCGCCGAGAGATCAGGCGCAGGCAGGCCTGCGGCGCGCCATTCGGACTCGGCGAGCGCGCCATAGCCGATTGCGTGCTGGTTCATGCCGGAAGCCTTGGCACGAGCCTCTGCGGCAAGCTCCGCAAAGCGCTCCGGCGTCCATGGCGCCGCTCCCGGCTCCAAAGGCATGATCTTGCGCTGATGGCGGCCGAAATGGCCCGTTCCCGCCCCGTCCTGCATCGTCTTTCTGTTCCCTTGTTGCGCCGGATCGAAATCGGCTTCCCGTCAGGATCGCACCACGATCAAATGCGATCCGTGGAGCGGCCGGCATCCTTCGCGGCCGCGCACAACTGCGTCAGGCCCTCATCCGCTCTCCGGCAGGATCGAACAGCGGTTCGGGAATGATGCGCGCCTTTCGCCGGTTACCGAGGATTTCGATCTCGAACACGTCGTCCGAGGTATCCTCCGCGAGGCTGGCCGGCAGGTAGCCCTGAGCCATCGACTTCCCCGCGAAATGCGCGTAGCCGCCCGAGGTCACCCAGCCGACGACTCGCCAGTCGCCATCCACCGCGCCGTCCTTCGCGGCGATCCTGTTGCCCTGCGCGTCATAGCGATCCGCGCCCATACCGTGGCTCGGCTGGACGGTGCCGAAATCGGTCGAGGTCCTCGCCCAGATCGGCTCGTCGCCCATCACGTCGGCGGCGTCCTTGCCTTCCGGCACCTCGATGACGAATGAGACTCGCCTCAGGCGCGGTCCCTCCGCCTGTTCCTTTGCCGCCGCGTCACGGCCGATGAAGTCGTTCTTCTTCATCTTGATGAAGCGATCCATCGAACCTTCGAACGGACCGTAGATCGGCCGGAGTTCCCGGAACCAGGTCGGGAAGTTCTTTTCCAGGCGCATCGACAGCAGCGCGCGCATGCCGAAATCGACGATGCCGAATTCCGCGCCCGCCTGCTTGACGCCCTCATAGACCTTGCGCTGGTAGGCCGGCGCCATCCAGATCTCGTAGCCTAGATCGCCCGTATAGGAGATGCGGTTGACCATGCAAGGTGCGCCCGCCACAGCCATCTCGCGGAAATCCATGAAGCGGAAGGCCTCGTTCGACACGTCGTCGTCGCAGAGCTTCTCGAGCACCTTGCGGGAAAGGGGACCCGCGATCGATACGCCCACCAGCGTCTGGTCGAAGCGGTGGATGCGCACAGAGCCGTCCTTCGGCTGATGCTTCCAGAACCAGCGCATGTGATAGCGCTGGGCGGCGGACGAGCCCCAGACCATGAAACGTTCGTCCGCAGCCTTGGCGATGGTGAAATCGCCGATCAGCTTGCCGCGCTCGTTGAGCATCGGCGTCAGCACGATGCGGCCCGTCTTCGGCATGGTGTTGGTCATGAGGCGCGACAGGAAGGCTTCCGCGCCGGAGCCGCTCACCTCGTATTTGGCGAAATTGGCGATCTCGGTGACGCCGACACGCTCGCGTGTCGCCCGCACCTCGTTGCCGATATGCTCGAAATCGTTGGAGCGGTGATAGGACGGATGGTCCACCGGCTCGACGCCGGCCGGCGCGAACCAAAGCGGCGTCTCCAGCCCCCATGAGTCACCCATGACGGCGTTGTTGGCGAGCATGGCGTCGTAGAGCGGCGTCGTCTGCTGCGGGCGTGCGGCTGGAAGCTCCTCGTTCGGAAACCGGATCGAGAAGCGGCGGGAATAGTTCTCTCGCACCTTGGCATTGGTGTAGCGCAGCGTCGCCCATTCGCCGAAGCGCGAGACGTCCATGCCCCAGACGTCGAAGCCAGGATCGCCATGCACCATCCAGTTCGACAGGGCGAGGCCGACGCCGCCGCCCTGGGAGAAACCCGCCATGACGGCGCAGGCCGTCCAGTAATTGGTGAGGCCCGGCACCGGCCCGACCAGCGGATTACCGTCGGGCGCGAAGGTGAAGGGGCCGTTGATGATCTGCTTGATGCCGGCCTTCTCGATGGCCGGGAAATGCTTGAAGCCGACCTCCAGCGAAGGCGCGATCCGGTCGATATCGGGCTGAAGCAGTTCGTGGCCGAAGCTCCAGGGCGTCTGGACGGGCGACCACGGTTTGCAGGCCTTCTCATAGGTGCCGAGCAGCATGCCCTGCCGCTCCTGGCGCGTATAGATCTCGCCCTTGAAGTCGATGACGTGGCAGAATTCGCGTCCGTATGTCTTGTTGTACTCGATGACCTCGGGCATGTCCTCGGTCAGGAGATACATGTGCTCCATGGCAAGCACGGGAAGCTCAAGCCCGACCATCCGGCCGACCTCGCGCGCCCAGAGGCCGCCGCAATTGACGACGTGCTCGGCTTTCACCGTGCCCTGCTCGGTCACCACGTTCCAGGTGCCGTCCGCTTCCTGGGTGAGTTCGATGACGCGGTTGCGCAGCACGATCTCCGCGCCGAGCTTCTTGGCCGCGCCCGCATAGGCATGCGTCGTGCCTGACGGATCGAGATGGCCCTCGACCGGATCCCACAGCGCGCCGACGAAGCTCTTCTCGTCGAGGACGGGGAACATCGCCTTCGCCTCGGAGGGCGTCACGAGCTCGGTATCCATGCCGAGATAGCGGCCCTTGGCATGCGCGAGGCGCAGGAAGTCCATTCGCTCGGGGCTGTCGGCCATCTGGAATCCGCCGACGAGGTGAAGCCCGCAAGGCTGGCCGGAGAGCTCCTCCAGTTCCTTGTAGAGCGAGATGGTGTAGGCCTGCAGCTTGGCGACGTTCGGATCGCCGTTGAGCGTGTGGAACCCGCCCGCGGCATGCCAGGTCGAGCCGGAGGTCAGCTCCGACCGCTCGATCAGCATCACGTCCTTCCAGCCGGCCTTGGCGAGGTGGAAGAGCACCGAACAGCCGACGACGCCGCCACCGATGACAACTGCTTTAGCGTGAGATTTCATGCGATTGGATCCGTTTGTGGAGAGAGCTTCTCAGGATGCGACGATGCACCCCCCTCTGCCCTGCCGGGCATCTCCCCCACGAGGGGGGAGATCAGGCGGTCGCAACGACTGTGGGTCGATCCGCAACGCGGAAGAAGGGAGGAGGCGGTCAATGCAGGTTGATCTCCCTCCTTGTGGGGGAGATGGGCGGCAGCCCAGAGGGGGGCGAGATGCAACGCCATGCTCGACATCGTTTTTCAAAAATCCGTCGGCACGCCGCCCTCGGCCTTGCGACGGGCGACGAAGGCGTCGAGCTCTTCCTCGATCGCCGGGTCGAGCGGCGGCCGTTCGTAGAGTTCGAGCCGCTCCTTCCAGACGCGGTTGGCCTTGTCGATGGCGGTTGGCCGGCCGGCCTCCACCCAGCTTTCATAATTGCGCCAGTCGGAGAGGATCGGAGCATAGAAGGCGTTCTTGTAGCGGGCCTGGGTGTGCGCCGTGCCGAAGTAATGCCCGCCCGGTCCCACGTCACGCATGGCCTCCATGGCAAGGCTTGCCTCCGTCACTTCGAGCGGCGTCATGATCTCGGCAACCATCTGCAGGAGGTCGATGTCGAGGATGGTCTTTTCGAAGGAGCAGGTGAGCCCGCCCTCGAGCCAGCCCGCCGAATGCTTGATGAAATGCCCGCCGCTCATGACGACGCCCCAGAGCGAAAAGACGGACTCGTAGGCGGCCTGGGCATCGACGGTATTGGCCGCGCAGGTGTTGGAGGTCCGATAGGGAATGGCATAGCGTCGCGCGAGTTGTCCGCCGACGAGCTGCGCCTTGACATATTCCGGCGTGCCGAACGCCGGCGCGCCTGACTTCATGTCGACATTGGATGTGAAGCCGCCATACATGACCGGCGCACCCTTCTTCACGAGCTGGGCGAAGGCGATACCGGCGAGGGCTTCGGCATTCTGCTGCACCAGGGCGCCAGCCACCGTCACGGGGGCCATGGCGCCGGCGAGCGTGAACGGCGTCATCACCACGACCTGGCCGTGGCTCGCCATCTGGATGATGCCTTCCAGCATGGGCGTGTCGAGGCGCAGCGGCGAAGAGGAGTTGATGATGGTCAGCACCGACGGCTCGCGGGCGAACTGCTCGGCGCTGATGCCACGTCCGATACGGGCGATCTCCATGCCGTCGACATTGCGTTCGCGGCCAAGGGAATAGATGTGGAAGACCTTGTCGGTGAGCTTCACGAAATCCGAAAGGCAGTCCAGGTGGCGTACCGACGGGTGCACGTCGACGGGCTCGACCGGGTAACCTCCGGTGAGATGGATGATGTTGTGCATCTGGCCGAGCTTGACCAGCTTGCGAAAGTCTTCCTGATTGCCCGGCCGGCGGCCTCGATCGGTGTCGGAACAGTTCGGCGCCGAAGCCATCTGGGCGAAGCAGATATTGTCGCCGCCGAATGTGACGTCGTGTTCAGGGTTGCGCGCGCGGATGGTGAACTCGGAAGGACAGGAGGCGATCGTCTCCATGACCAGACCGCGGTCGAAGCGTACGCGATTGGAGCCCGGCGCGATATCGGCTCCGGCCGCGCGCAGGATTTCCTTGGCGCCTTCGTGCAGGAAGTCCATGCCTATTTCTTCCAGAACGGCCAGCGAGGCTTGGTGGATCGCCTCGAGCTCGTCCTCCGACACGCCGGTCGTCGGCTTGAAAGGGTTCTTCAAATGCCGGAACGGCAGCTGGTCGAAATGCCCCGCCGCCCCGGAGCGTTTACCTGCTCGACCGCCGCGGCGGGACCGATCGGGAGAAATGGCGGTTTCGGCAACGGCGTTCTCGGTCATGGGTTTTTCCAGGCAAGACTGTGTTGGCTGGATTCTGTCGACACTCGCGGCGGCGAACCGTGAGTGGAGCGACGCCCGTTTCAGCCGAGGCGACGTGCAGCGGATTTCCCATCGGATCACGTTTCGAAGTCATGGAGAGCGTCGTCAGATCATGGGCCCCGAAAAGGCAAGTCCCTCGCAATAAATAGGTATCACATATTCGTGGAAGCCGCCCCGGCGGGCGTGATGCGCAAGCATTGCTCAGAATTCACTCTGCGTTTGTCGGCGAATCAGCTATGTTGCTTGCGTGTCTCCTCCCTCTGACAGGCGCTGCTCTCGCAGCGCCTGCTTTTTGTTTTGTCGTTCTCAACCTGAACGACAGGCCAATTTCCGCTCCAGGCCATTTCACTCGTCGGCCTGATGACGTAAGGTTGGGCCTCGTCCGCTCGATGATCCCATGTCCCTGCGTATTGCCACCTTCAATATCGAAAACCTCATCGGCCGGTTCGATTTGTCTGGACTCGCCAGCGAGCAGCAGCGTGACAGATCGCTCAGGCTTTTCGCCATTGAAAGCGAGGCGGATTACCGGGCTCTGGAGGAGGCGAGGGCGCTGGTCCATGCCGACGACACGCGCCAGCTCACGGCTTTGGCCATATCCGATACGGCAGCCGACATCATATGCATGCAGGAGGTCGGCAGCCGCGAGGTGCTTGACGCCTTTGAGGAAGGCTATCTCTACAAGATGGTCGGGCGGGGGTATCGGCACAAATGCATGGCGCCCGGCAATGACGCACGCGGCATGGAAGTCGCGGTAATGACGCGGGCGGCCACGAGTGACGGAGAGCCGATCGAATTTCTCGGAATGCAAAGCCATGCGACGCACTCCTTCGCCGATCTCGCTCTCCACAACAGCGACCTTGCGGCGCTGGGGGTGCATCCCAATGAAAGGGTCTTCCGTCGTGACTGCCTCGAGGTCGATTTGGCCGTCGGGGGTCGCCCCATCACAATCTTCGTCACGCATTTGAAATCCATGGAAAGCAAGAGCGCCGATATCGACGGACGGATGGCGACCATGTCCGTGCGTACGGCCGAGGCGAGGGCGATCCGGTACATCATCGAACAGAAGTTCGGTAGCCGTTCAGCGGAAGCGCATTGGCTGGTGCTGGGCGACCTCAACGACTACCGGGAACGGCTCGCCATCTCGGGCGACAAGCGGAGCGGCCACCGCTTCGAGCCGGTGAGGGAATCGTCGAGTTCGCTGGACGCGTTGCTCGATGACGGGTTTGCCGTCAACCTGATCGAGCGTCGGGACGTGACGGATCGCTGGACGACCTATTTCACTGAGGGACCCGAAATAAGACACCTTGCGCAACTCGATTACATTCTCGCTTCGCCCGCGCTCGCCCGCGCCAACCCGGACGCGGTGCCCGACATCATAAGGGCCGGGCAGCCATATCGGACGATCTTTCCTCCCGGGCAGGAGGTGGAACGCTATCCGCGCACGGGCTGGGATCGCCCGAAGGCATCCGACCATTGTCCGGTCGCCGTCACACTCGACCTTTCATGAGCCAAATGGATATTCCCGAGAACGAAGTGATTGCCCTGGAAGGGGCGAGCGTCTCGGTCGTCAGCGACATGCTGGCCTATTCAGTG